>Ga0207645_10001754_pt1 | contig 17601 bp, 20 predicted proteins | sample KBSM53metaG_FD_184331 | JGI IMG/M metagenome (GOLD analysis project Ga0207645, IMG submission 184331) | Miscanthus rhizosphere microbial communities from Kellogg Biological Station, Michigan, USA - KBS M5-3 metaG (SPAdes) (version 2) | ecosystem: Host-associated > Plants > Roots > Rhizosphere >...
ATCGCGCTTTTGTCGTTCTTAACGGACAATTCGACGCTGTTGGCGCGCCCGCCGAGGATCGGCTTCACCAGGCTGGTCCCGCGAAATTCCGCCCAGTCCGGCGCTGAGCCTGACAAGGGGTTGCGCCGCACGCGAACATGGGTCGCCCAGTTTCCAATTTCCCAGTCAAAGTCGTGCTGGCCGTCGCGTAGTGTCACCGAAGGGATTACGGTTGATCCCTGCAAGGCTGTTGCCGATCCCGCCATGGCAATCAGGCCAGTCAGGGACGCCACAACCAACCCAACCCGCAGTGCAACCGTCATGGGTCCTCGCTTGCTAGGCCGATTGCCAAACCGCCAATTCGCTGCCCGAAGGATCGATGAAATGGAAACGACGGCCGCCAGGGAAGGAGAAGATCGGCTTGGCGATGATCCCGCCGGCCTTCATCACCGCGTCGAATGCCGCTTCAAGATCATCCACGCGGATCACGGGCAGGGGTGCAGCCAGCGCCTCGCTCGGCTGGCCGTTGAGGCCAAGGTCGACATCGCCGCTGGTCGTCGCGGCATAGTCGGGACCATAGTCCGTGAAGTCCCAGCCGAACGCCTTGGCATAGAAACCGCGCGTCAGCTCATGCGCCGTCACGCTGGGCAATTCGACATAATCAATGCGCGCCATCGCCGGCTCAATAACGGCGGATCAGGCCGGACAAGCGGCCCTGGATGGTCACCCGGCCTTCGTCGTAACGCTGCGGCTCATAGGCGCGGTTGGCCGGATCCAGGCGGATCATCTGGCCTTCGCGGCGATAGGTCTTGAGCGTCGCCTCCTCATTGTCGATCAGCGCCACGACAATCTCGCCGTCCCGCGCCGTGTCGACCTTGCGGATCAGCGCGTAGTCGCCATCGAGAATGCCTTCCTCGACCATCGAGTCCCCGGACACCTCGAGCGCATAATGCTCGCCCGGCCCGAGCAGTGCCGCTGGAACCGCAATGCCTTCCGTGCCCTGCAACGCCTCGATCGGCGTGCCGGCGGCAATGCGGCCATGGAGCGGAATTTCGATCGTGTCGTTGGCCGCGGCTGGAACAACCGGCCGCGTTTGAGTGTGGGCGGGAGCCGAAACCTCCGGCATCTTCACGACCTCCAGCGCCCTCGCCCGGTTTGGCAGGCGGCGGATGAACTGGCGTTCCTCGAGCGCCGAAATCAGCCGGTGCACGCCGGACTTGGATTTGAGGTCCAACGCCTCGCGCATTTCGTCGAAACTGGGCGAAACGCCCGTCGCGGACAGGCGCTGGTGAATGAAGTTCAGCAACTCATGCTGCTTGGCAGTGAGCATCAGCCCCTCCATTTGGAACGAACAGAGAACGTGTAGGCAACAAAAGGACTGCCGTCAAGCGGGAAGGCGGCACGTGGCGAGAAAGGCTGCCAGAAGGGGACGCCCTTGTTCGGAAGCGACGCTTTCGGGGTGAAACTGGATGCCATGCACCGGGGCATGCAAATGCCGCATGGCCATAACCGTGCCATCTTCACTCCAGGCATTGGCGATCACTGGCGGCTGCGGATCGGATACCGCCAGCGAGTGATAGCGTGTCGCCGCGAACGGCGAGGCAAGGCCTTCGAACAGGCCGCTTCCGTCGTGCCGGACTTGCGCGACCTTGCCATGGACGGGCCAGGTCCTGCTGACGGCCGACCCGCAAGCGACGGCTATTGCCTGATGGCCGAGGCACACGCCGAGAAGCGGGACTCGCCGCTTCACGCACGCCGAAGCGAGCGCGACCGATATCCCGGCATCTTCCGGCGCTCCCGGACCGGGCGAGATCAATATCCCCTCTCCACCGCATCCGATCGCTTGATCGACCGTCAGAGCGTCGTTGCGCTTGACGGCTACGTCCGCCCCAAGGGTTGCCAGATAGTCGACCAGCATGAAGGTGAAGCTGTCGACATTATCGATGACCAGGATGCGCGGCCCGGTCATCGGCTTTTATTGATCGGCGCCCGAGTAGCGCCGTTTGGCCGATGCGATCGCATCCTCGTTGCGCTTGATGCCTTGGTCAGTCTTCATCGCCGTAAGCAATTGCGCGGCAAGTTCGTCGGACATTGCGCCCTGGAATTCCCGCTGGGTCTGGACGATCAGGCCCGGCGCCGACAGCGCATTGCCAGGCACGATCTTGTCCGTCTTGACGACGAAATAACCACGATCCTTGGGATCGGCTACCATTCGGCTCTTTCCCTGACTCAGCGAGAACAGCATCCGCAGCGCCGTGACCGCATTGGGGTCGGCCTGCGCGAGTTGGATGCGCCGCGCGACGATTGGCTGAACCGGGGGCAGGGAAACGCCAGCAGCTGCTACTGCCTTGTCCATTGGCGTTCCGCTTGCCACCTTGGCTGCGATCTGGGCGGCAATCGCACGAGCGCGGTCCGACGCCTTGCGCCTGATCCAATCCTCACGCACCTGGTCCTTGATCTCGGCCAGGGGCGCGGGAGCGGCCTCCATGATCCGGTCGACCGCGACGATCACATAGCCGGCATCATTGGGCAGGCTGACGATTTCCGGATCATCGTCGAGCGCCATCGCGAATCCGGCCTTCAGAACCGGCTGCATCTCGGCGGGGAATTTGTAGGCGGCGTCGGTACGCGCCGCACCGCCGGCATTGATCGCGGGCGTCGTCGTGATCGGCAACTTGGCCGCGCCGACCGCTTCGGCGAAGCTGGCGCCGCCGTCTATCTGGTCTTCGATCTTGGTCACGGCGTCGGTCAGCGCTTCCTTGCGCTTGGCGGCGGTGAGCTGCGTTACGATCTCGCCCCGTACCTCGCCGAGGCTCTTGCCGGTCGCGGCGCGAACATCGTCAATCTTGATGACGTGCCAGCCGAGGTCCGACCGAACCGGACCGACCACCGCGCCCTTGCCTGCACCGAAAGCGGCGTTAGCGACGGCGGCTCCTGCCAGGGAAGTGAACTCCGTGCGAGTTTGCGGTCCGACGCTGACATCCTCTGCCGACAGGCCGGCGGGCGCGGCTGCCGCCACGAAACTGGCCCCCGAACGAGCGCGCGCCGCAATGGCATCGGCCTGCTTTTTGTCTTGCACCACCGCCTGGCTAAGCACCCTGGTCTCGCTTCCGCCATAGGTCGCCTGATTGGCCCTGTAATAGGCCGCGATCTCCGCATCGGTCGGTGTGGCGTTGACCGTCTCGGGGCCGATCTTGGCGAGGCGTAGGACTCGCTGCTCGGCTACCGTGTAGCGTGCCCGGTTCTGCGTATAGAAGGATTGGAGATCGCCGTCCGACGGATTGAGGCCGGCCTTGAACGGTTCGGTCGGAACGAGGGCCAGCTGTCCTGTCCGCTGCTCAAGCAGCATCGCGGCATATGGCCGGGCTAGACCGACCGGAACCTTGGCTTCGACCGCAGCCGGAGCGAGGACCAGCCGCTGGGTGATCGCGACCTGCAGCAGTCGGCGAACGTCGGCGTCGGTCATCTGCTGTTGCTGCAGGAATTGGGCATAGGCGGTCTCGCTGAACTTTCCGTCGAGCCCCTTGGTCTGCGGCAGGCTGGCAATCTCGCCATCGATCAGCCGCTTCGACAGGACGAAACCATGATCTTCGGCAAAGGCAATCAGTGCATGTTCGTCGATCAACGCGCCGAGAATGGAATCGAATTGCCGGGCGATGACGGCGTAGGTCGCCTCCGGATTCTGCTGCCGCGCATCGTTCAGCGCGCGCTTCATGGTGCTGTCCAGGTCGCGCTCGCTGACGGGTTCGCCGCCGATCTTGACCAGCGTTCCCTTGCTCATCCCGAAATTGCCGGAAAAGACGCTGCGAATGTCCTGCATCGCGAATCCGGCGAGGATCATTAGCAGGATGAGGACCATCAGGCCGGTCCCGACCGCGGACTTTGACAGGCGGCGGAAAAATGAAAGCATGCCGATCTCTTTGATAATTGTTCGGGGCCGCTTTAGGGGCCGGACTTGGTAACGGCAAGCAAGCTGAAGGGGCGATTTATGGCGCGGCGCAAGCTGGTGGCAGGCAATTGGAAAATGCACGGGCTCGCGGCCGACCTGGGCGAGGTCACCGCGGTCTCCATGGCTGCCGAAACGGCGAGCGCGGACGTCGCTCTCTGCCTTCCAGCGACATTGATCGAGCGGGCCGTTCGCGCGGCACCCGGCTTCACAATCGGAGGCCAGGATGTGCACGAGGCCGACAAAGGCGCCCACACCGGCTGCGTGTCGGCAGCTATGCTGCTCGACGCCGGCGCGCGGCTTACCATCGTTGGCCATAGCGAGAGACGCGAAACGCAGGGAGAGACGGATGCCGGCATCAGGGCCAAGGCCGAGGCGGCGCTTGAGGCCGGACTCGATGTGATCCTGTGCATTGGCGAAAGCGACGCGATTCGCGAAGCCGGACAGGCGGTGTCGACGGTTTCGGCACAGCTCGACGCATCGCTTCCGCGCGCAATCGGCGAACCTCATCGATTCTCGGTCGCCTATGAGCCGATCTGGGCGATCGGCACCGGGAAGGTTCCCTCGGTCGAGGACATCGGCGAAATGCATTCTGCGCTGCGCGGCCGCCTGAAAGCCGCTTATGGCGATGCGGGCGATCAGGTTCGAATTCTCTATGGCGGGTCGGCAAAGGCCTCGAACGCCGCCGAAATTTTTGCGGTGCCTGACGTCGATGGGGCGCTGGTCGGCGGCGCCAGCCTGAAGGCCGCCGATTTCCTGCCGATCATCGAGGCAGCGGGCGCGCGTTGAACAATCCCCAAACGGCCGCTATCTGGCGCTCCGAATTCTCTTTTCTGAATAGGCCCTTCTAATGTTCAAGTTCTTGCTAGTCCTGCAGACGCTGATCGCCGCGTCGCTCGTCGCGGTGATCCTCATGCAGCGTTCGGAAGGGGGCGGCCTTGGCGTCAGCAGCTCGTCGGCGGGTCTGATGACTGCGCGCGGAGCTGCGGATTTTCTGACCCGCGCCACCGCGATTCTCGGCGGCCTGTTCATCACCATCTCGATCCTGCTGGCGGCGATTGCCGGCGTCAGCCGCGAATCGACAACGGTCGACACCAGCCTCGCGAAGCCGTTGCCGGCTCAGCAGGCGCCGGTCACTCCGCCCACTGCTCCGACCGACAATCAGTCCGCACCCGCGGTCCCGGTCGCTCAGTAGCGAGCGGCGCCGGCAAGCCTTGGCTTGTCTGGCAAATCGCTCGCTTTTTCAGTTTATTTGATTCGGGCGCTTGCCATCGGCGGTAAAGCGCCCGTAAGGCCCGACTCCCATGGCGCGGTATGTCTTTATCACCGGCGGCGTGGTTTCCTCGCTCGGCAAAGGTCTTCTCGCAGCGTCCCTCGGGGCGTTGTTGCAGGCGCGCGGCTATTCCGTGCGCATCCGGAAGTTCGATCCCTATCTGAACGTCGATCCAGGGACGATGTCGCCGTATCAGCATGGCGAAGTCTATGTGACTGACGACGGGGCCGAGACGGATCTGGACCTTGGTCATTATGAGCGGTTCACCGGGGTTTCCGCTCATCAGTCGGACAACATCACCTCTGGCCGGATCTATCGCGACATCATCGCCAGGGAGCGGCGCGGCGACTATTTGGGCGCCACCGTCCAGGTCGTCCCGCACGTCACCAATGCGATCAAGGAGTTCGCCCAGGCAGACATCGAGGGCCTGGATTTCGTTATCTGCGAGATCGGCGGAACGGTCGGCGACATTGAAAGCCTGCCTTTCGTCGAGGCCATCCGCCAACTGAAGAACAACCTCGGCCGCGGCCAAAGCTGTTTCATTCATACGACGCTGGTGCCCTACATAGCCGCCGCCGGGGAGCTGAAGACCAAGCCGACCCAGCATTCGGTGCGCGAACTGACCAGCTATGGCATCCAGCCCGACGTGCTGCTGTGCCGCGCCGACCGGCCGATCCCGGACAGCGAACGCGCCAAGATCGCGCTGTTCTGCAACGTGCCTACGGAAGCGGTCATCCAGGCGCTCGACGCCCGGTCGATCTACGATGTCCCGCTGCAATATCATGCAGAGGGACTCGATGCCGAAGTGCTGAAGGTATTCGGGATCACCGACGCTCCCGATCCGGACATGTCGCGTTGGGCCGACATCATGGACCGGGTTGATCATCCCGAGGGCGAAGTGACCATCGGCGTGGTCGGCAAATATGTCGGCCTGCCCGATGCCTATAAGTCGCTGCGCGAAGCCTTGGTCCACGGCGGCATCGCCAATCGGGTCAAGGTCAATATCCATTGGCTCGACGCTGAGATGTTCGAGGGAGATGATGCCGACCTGGCGGCCAAGCTCGAGCCGCTGCACGGCATCCTCGTTCCCGGCGGATTCGGCGAGCGCGGCAGCGAGGGCAAGATCGCCAGCGTCCGCTTTGCCCGCGAGCGCGAGGTGCCTTTCTTCGGTATCTGCCTTGGCATGCAGATGGCCTGCATCGAGGGTGCGCGGAATACGGCCGGGATCGACGAGGCCTCGACCACTGAGTTTGGCGAGACGAGCGAGCCCGTGGTCGGGCTGATCACCGAATGGATGAGCCCAGAGGGCTTGCAGAAGCGGAACGCGGAAACCGATTTGGGCGGAACCATGCGGCTTGGCGCTTATGCCGCCAAACTGGGCCACAATAGCAAAGTGGCCGAGCAATATGGGACGACCGACATTAGTGAGCGCCACCGCCACCGGTATGAGGTCAACGTCCACTACCGCGATGCGCTGGAGAAGGGCGGCCTCATCTTCTCCGGCATGTCACCCGACGGGGAGTTGCCGGAAATTGTCGAGCGCCCGGACCATCCATGGTTTATCGGCGTCCAGTTCCATCCCGAATTGAAGAGCCGGCCATTCAACCCGCATCCGCTATTCGCTGGATTCGTCGACGCGGCGGTCAAGCAGTCCCGACTCGTTTAACTCGCCGCCATAAGCCCAAATTATCGGTAGCTTATTGCGATTCATTTGCGGTTAAGGCTGTTGGGCGTTACTTCACAGCTATGCAGGGGCATCTCATCTTCGGCCTATTCATGATCGCGGCCTTGTCGTCGCCATCAATTGCCGCCGTCGAACAGCCCAAATCTCAGACGTGCGCCAGGGGTGAACAGCCTCAGCAACAGGCGCGTCAGCCGCAGCAGCGCCAGCAATGGGCCCAGCAAGAGCAGCAGCAACGCAACAAGCCCCATGGCTGCCCGGTCTACCGTAACATTCCGTCGGTGGTCGACCCGACGCCAACCTTCCTGCTTTAGCCTTCTCAGGACCATTGCCGGACTGCCGAGTCGTTACTAATTGACGGCGATGAGCAACGTCATTTCCAGCCGCCTGATCGTCCTTGGCTCCGGCCCCGCCGGCTATACCGCCGCTATTTATGCCGCCCGCGCCGGCCTTAACCCGATTGTCGTCCAGGGAATCCAGCCCGGCGGCCAGCTGACCACCACCACCGACGTCGAAAACTACCCGGGCTTCCGCAACGTCATCCAGGGCCCGTGGCTGATGGACGAGATGCAGGCCCAGGCCGAGCATGTCGGCACGAAGGTGGTCTGGGACCATATTTCCGAGGTCGACCTGTCGCGCCGGCCGTTCGTGCTGAAGGGCGATGGCGGCGGGGAATATCATGCTGACGCGCTGGTAATCGCCACTGGCGCCCAGGCGAAGTGGCTCGGCCTGCCGTCCGAAGAACATATGAAGGGCAAGGGCGCATCGGCCTGCGCCACCTGCGACGGCTTCTTCTACCGCGGCAAGAAGGTGGCGGTAATCGGCGGCGGCAACACCGCGGTCGAGGAAGCGCTCTACCTCACCAACCACAGCCATGACGTGACGCTGATCCACCGCCGCGATGCTTTCCGCGCCGAAAAAATCCTGCAGGACCGGCTGTTCGCCCATCCCAACATCAAGGTCATGTGGGACAGCGAGGTCGCCGAATTCGTCGCCGGGGGGATGCCGGAGGCGCTGGTCGGGCTCGACGTTCGCAACGTGAAGAGCGGTTCGGTCACCCGCATCGATGTCGATGGCGCGTTCGTCGCCATCGGGCACAAGCCGGCGACCGAATTGTTCGAGGGCAAGCTCAAGCTCGACAGCGACGGCTATATCGAGGTCGAGACTGGAACTACCCGCACGTCGGTGCCCGGCGTGTTCGCTTGCGGCGACGTAATGGACAAGATCTACCGCCAGGCGGTGACCGCGGCCGGCACCGGCTGCATGGCGGCGCTCGACGCGGAGAAGTTCCTTGCAGCGGAGGAGTTCGGGGCACTCCAGGCCGCGGAGTAGGCCTTGAATCCAATATCCGAAATTGGGGAAAAGCGGGCTCTGGTGAAGCTGCTAGAGTGGCCGTTTCAGACCATGTAATCCCACCACGCGACCGCTGTCCTTCGCCAGTATCGGGACTGCGATCACTCTAATCCAGCAACTTCCTCCGCCTTCGGGGCAAAGCTCAGCATCGAGGATAAAGCCCAGCTTACGGTTGAGCGCGAACTCGCGCACGCGTTCGAGAATGGTCCTGGAAGGTTCCGCATAGCGCTCCACGGCCCAGTCGCGCATGACCGGAGTTCCGGCCGGCAGTCCAAACAGCGCGTAAACATTCTCAGACCAGGTGAGTTGGTCGTCCTCTGCAATATCGCAGCGCCAGTAGCCGGCCCCAGGCTCCTGTTCAGCGCCGTCCAACTCCGGCGCGTTGACGAAGACGTGTCCGTCCGTGAACGTTCCGACCGGCTCTCGTGCGAAGAGCGCATATGCGTATGAGCCTTTGATTGAACTCTCCCGAACTCGCCTTGCCCAAAAATATTGTCGCTTGCTTTAACGCCTGCGCATATCGGCAGATATACCGACGCCTTGTGACCGTTTTGGGTCGAAACCGCGAAGTCAGGTCAGCGACAGCCGCTCAGCGAGGGAAACGAGCCGCCCAAAGGTCATCAGGTCCTCGGCCTCGACATCCTCATCCTCAATCAGGATCCCGAGCCGCTCTTCCATTTCAGTGAGCAGGGTGGCGACGGCCATGGAGTCAAATTCGGGCAGGGCGCCGAACAGCTCGGTCTCGTCATCGAACCTGGCGACGCGCGACTTGGCCAGGCCAAGCACATCGACCAGCAGGGAGCGAACCGTCTGCTCGACTTCACTCTCGTCGTTCAGCGCCACCATCTGTTTCCCCTTGGTCGCCATTGGCGCGCCCCTAGGGAAAGCCGCGCGAAGTGGCAAGCTTTGCAGCGCAGCAACAGGCGGGCTAGGCGAGGGCCGTGATTGCGCTCAACCCGAAGCCCCTTCCCCTCGATCACCTTGCGCTGCGCGGCGCCGCGGAAGCCGAAGCGTTGGTCGTCGGCGAGGATCGGCTGACATATCGGCAATTCGACGCTGCGGTTGGCCGGATGGCAGCGGCCTTGCTGGACCACGGTCTCCAGGCCGGCGACCGGATCGCGACCTGGATGGGCAAGACCCGGCTCGCCTGCATCATGCCGCTGGCGGCAGCCCGGGCAGGGCTGGTGCATGTGCCGATCAACCCTGTCCTGAAGCATGCCCAAGCGGCGCATATCCTTGCCGACAGCGGAGCGAAGCTGCTGGTTGCCAACCGCGCGCGGCTGGACAGCCTGGAGAGCGGCGATCTGGCGGAAGCCAGACCGCTATCCTTCGAGGATTGGCGCGATGGTGACGAGGCCCTGCCGGCGTCGTCACGCAACCCGAACGAATTGGCGGCGCTGCTTTACACCTCCGGCTCCACCGGCAGGCCCAAAGGGGTCATGCTGAGCCATGCCAACCTCTGGCTCGGCGCGATCAGCGTTGCCCATTATCTCGCGCTTCAATCTGACGACCGCACGCTCTGCGTCCTGCCGCTGGCTTTCGATTATGGCCAGAGCCAGCTGCTCTCGGCCTGGGCGGCCGGCGGTTGCGCGATCGGCTTCGATTACCTGCTGCCCCGCGACGTGGTCCGCGCGGTCGGACGTCATGACGTCACCGTGCTTGCCGGAGTGCCTCCGCTGTGGCTGCAGCTGGCCGACCAGGACTGGGGCGATGCAGGGAAGACCTTGCGCACCCTGACCAACAGCGGGGGACATTTGCCTGAGCCGCTGGTACGTCGCTTGCGGAGCCTCTTTCCGCAAGCGAAGCTGCATCTCATGTACGGCCTCACCGAAGCCTTTCGCTCGTCCAGCCTCGATCCGGCGCTGGTCGATGACCATCCGGACAGCGTTGGCGCCGCTATCCCCTTTGCTGAGCTGATGGTGGTGCGCCCCGACGGCAGCGAAGCCGCGCGAGGCGAGGAGGGCGAGTTGGTCCACGCCGGGCCGCTGGTCGCTGCGGGTTATTGGAACGATCCGGAGCGAACCGCCGAGCGGTTCAAGCCTGCGCCATCATTCAGCCGGCTTGGCGGAACGGCGGTTTGGTCGGGCGACACGATCGTGATGGGCGACGACGGGCTGGTCCGCTTTCGCGGCCGGGACGATGCGATGATCAAGGTGTCGGGCAACCGCATCAGCCCGACCGAGATTGAGGAAGCGGCGCTGGCCAGCGGCGCGGTGAGCGACGCCGCCGCCTTCGGGGTGCCCGACGAGCGGCTGGGTCAGGCGATCGTGCTGGTCGCGGTGGCAAAGGGGGAGGGAGCCGAGCAACGGTTGCAGACCTGGTTCAGACGCGAACTTCCGGCGCACATGCTGCCGCAGCGCATCGTGTGGAAGCTCAGCCTGCCAGTCGGCCCCAATGGCAAGCTCGACCGCACGGCGCTCAAGGCGGAAATCGCATGAAGGCGCTGGGGCCAGTCCCGCCAGGCTTTGAGCATGATGCCGAGGGCCGCCTGCTCATTGGCGGTCACGATGTGGATACGCTGGTCGAGCAGGCGGGCGGCACGCCGCTGTTTGTCTACGATAGCGGGCGGGTTGCTCTGCGGGTCAGGCGGTTCCGGGCTGCGTTCCCCTCTGATATCGCGCTGCATTATGCCGTAAAAGCAAACTCTTACGCTCCTTTGCTCGAAGCGATGGCAGAACTGGTCGACGGTTTCGACGTGGCCTCGGCGGGGGAGTTGGGCAAGGTCGCGCATCTTGGCCTGCCGATCAGCTTCGCGGGTCCTGGCAAGCGTGATCAGGAACTGGAGACAGCGATCCGTGCCGGCGTCATCATCAACCTCGAAAGCGAGGGCGAGGCGGAGCGGGCGTTGGCGATGTGCCAACGGGAAGGTCTGAACGCGAGGCTGGCCGTGCGCGTCAATCCGCCGTTTAGTCTCAAGGGATCGGGCCAGAAGATGGGCGGCCTGCCCAGCCAGTTCGGGATCGACCATGACCGCGTACCCGCTGTGGTCCGCCGCATCTTGGATGCAGGCGCCGACTGGCAGGGCCTGCACATATTCGCCGGCAGTCAGGCGCTCCAGGCCGATGCGCTGATCGACCTGCAGCGCGACACCGTCGCACTGGCTGCCTCGATTTGCGAGGAGGCTGGCCATGTCCCGCCACACGTCAATCTCGGCGGCGGGTTTGGCATTCCCCATTTCGCCAAGGATCAACCTCTCGATATAGAAACGGTGGGAACAGCGCTGACCAAGACACTGGCAGAGCGTCCGAAAATCCTTGCGGATACCAAGTTTGCGATCGAGCTGGGCCGCTGGCTGGTCGGCGAGGCCGGGATCTATCTGACCCGAATCGTCGACCGAAAAATAAGCCGCGGCAGAACCTTTCTGGTGACCGACGGCGGCCTCCAGCACCAGCTCGCAGCATCGGGCAACTTCGGCCAGCTTCTGCGCCGCAACTATCCGGTGGCGATCGCCAATCGCTTTGGTGCCAAGCCGGAAGAGGAAGTGACCGTTACCGGTTGCCTCTGTACCCCGCTCGACCTGCTCGCCGACGAGGCGATGCTGCCGCGCGCCGAGATCGGCGACCTGGTGGCGATTTTCTGCGCCGGGGCCTATGGGCTTTCTGCCAGCCCGCAGGAGTTTCTTACCCAATCACGAGCGAGAGAATTGCTCATTTAGTTCCCCGGCGTAGGCCGGGGCCCAGGCAGCGCGCAGGCGCTGCATTCGCAGCGCCCCGGACCCCGGCCTATGCCGGGTAACGGCTACGGATACACCGCCTCCACGAAATACAACCCCTCCGGCGGCGCATTCAACCCCAGCGCCTGCCGGTCCTTCGCCTCCAGCGCCTTCTTCACATCCTCCGCCGCCCACCGACCGCGCCCGACCAGCGCCAGGCAGCCGACCATCGAGCGCACCTGGTGGTGGAGGAAGCTGCGCGCGGCGGCGCGGATGTGGATCTCCTCGCCGACCTGCTCGACCATCAGGCTGTCGAGCGTCTTGACCGGGCTTTGCGACTGGCAATGGACCGAACGGAAGGTGGTGAAGTCGTGGTTGCCGACAAGGTGCTGCGCGCCTTCGGCCATGGCCTTCGCATCGAGCACGACCGGCACATGCCACACCTTGCCATGCAAGAGCGCGGGTGGTGCCCGGCGGTTGAGAATGCGGTAGAGATACCTCCGCCCGATGCAGCTGAAGCGCGCATGCCAGTCGTCCGCGACCGGCTCAACCTCGGTCACGCTCACGGGAGCGGGGCGGACCAGCGCGTTCAATCCTTCGCGCAGCCGATGTTCGGTCAGCGTCTTCACAACATCGACATGCGCACTCATCGCCAGCGCATGGACGCCTGCGTCCGTCCGTCCGGCGGCGTGGAGCGTCGCCAGCTCGCCCGTCATCCGGAACAGCGCCTGCTCCACAGCCTCCTGCACCGACGGGCCATGGTCCTGTCGCTGCCAGCCCATGAACGGCGCGCCGTCAAACTCGACTGTCAGGCGCCAGCGCGTCATCGAAGGACCTTGCCCTTCGCAATGAAAAAGCCGCGCAGCAGCTCCTCGGCACTCATCACTCCCTTGCCGGCACGCTGGACCTGCGTCGGGCGCAGGGCGCCGTTGCCGCAGCCAATGGTTAGCCGATCGTCGATTACCTCGCCCGGTGCGCCGCGGCCGCTTGCGACATCCGCCGCCAGCAGCTTGATCCGTTCGCCATTGGCCTCGAACCAGGCGCCAGGAAACGGCGCTAGCCCCTGGACCTGGCGAACCAGCTCGGCGGCAGGCCGCGACCAGTCGATCCGCGCCTCCTCCTTGCTGATCTTGGCGGCATAGGTAACGCCGTCGTCGGGCTGCTCGATCGGCTCAAATTCGGGCAGGTCGGCCAGCACCTCGACCATCATCGCTGCACCCAATTTCGCCAATTCTTCCGTTAGTTGCGCGGCGTTCCTATCTTCTATTTCCAGCGCGCGCTTGAGCAGCATCGGCCCGGTGTCGAGTCCGGCCTCCATCTGCATGATGGTGACGCCGGTCGCCTCGTCGCCGGCCATGATCGCCCGTTGCACCGGCGCCGCGCCGCGCCAGCGGGGGAGCAGCGAACCATGAACGTTGAGGCACCCCAGCATCGGCGCGTCGAGGATTGGCTGCGGCAGGATCAGGCCATAGGCTGCCACGACCGAAACATCTGCTTCCAGCTCGGCAAACGCCTCCTGCTCCGCTTCGCCCTTGAGCGATTTGGGGCTGCGAACCTCGATCCCGAGTTCGCCGGCGCGCTCTTCGACCGGAGTCGGACGCTTGGACTTGCCACGGCCGGCGGGGCGGGGCGGCTGGGTGTAGGCTGCCACCACCTCATGGCCCGCGTCGACCAGTGCGTCGAGCGTCGGCACCGCAAAGTCCGGGCTACCCATGAAGATGATCCGCATGGCAAACGCCTATGGCGCGGCTTGCGCCCGCCGCCAAGCGCCCCCTATGTGCCAGCCATGGCGTCTCACCAAATCGAAGCCCTGACCCAGGCCCTGGCGCGCCTGCCGGGACTCGGCCCGCGGTCGGCGCGGCGGGCGGTGCTGCACCTGATGAAAAAGCGCGAGGCGTCGCTGGAGCCGCTGCTCGCCGCGCTCCGGGCCGTGGCCGACACGCTGTCGACCTGCTCGACCTGCGGCAATGTCGATACCAGCGACCCATGCAACATCTGCCGCGATGTGAAGCGCGACGATCGGCTGCTGTGTGTCGTCGAGGAGGTCGCCGACCTGTGGGCGCTGGACCGCTCGCGGCTGTTCCCCGGCCGATATCATGTGCTCGGCGGCCGGCTTTCGGCGCTCGAAGGAGTGCGGCCGGAGGATTTGTCGATCGACAAGCTGCTCGCCCGCGTTTCGGCAGGCGGGATCGATGAGGTCGTCCTGGCAATGAACGCCACGCTCGAAGGCCAGACCACTGCCCATTATCTGGCCGAGCGCCTGGAGAAATTTCCTATTCGTTTGACGCAGTTGGCGCATGGTCTTCCGGTCGGCGGTGAACTCGACTATCTCGACGAGGGAACGCTGGCCCAGGCGCTCCGCGCCCGCCGTCCTGTCGCTTGAACCCACCCAATTGAAAGACTAAATCGCCGCCATGGCCCTTTTGCCCATTTACGAGACGCCCGATCCCATGCTGCGCCAGATTTCGACCCCGGTCGACAAGGTGGACGATGAGCTGCGCGCGCTGATCAAGGACATGTTCGAGACGATGTACGCCGCGCCCGGCATCGGCCTTGCCGCGGTGCAGGTGGGCGTACCCAAGCGCCTGTTGGTGATGGACCTGCAGGAACCGGAAGACCCCGACGATCCGGACAGCAAGCCGGTCAAGGAACCGCGGGTATTCGTCAATCCGGAGATTCTGTCGCACTCCGACCATGAAGTCCCCTACACCGAGGGCTGCCTGTCGGTGCCCGACCAATATGCCGAGGTGATGCGGCCGGACGAAATCCGCGCCCGCTGGCTCGACGAAAATGGCAAAGCCCATGAGGAAGACCTCGACGGTCTGCTCGCCGTCTGCCTCCAGCATGAGATGGACCATCTCGAAGGCATATTGTTCATCGACCATCTGTCGAAGTTGAAGCGCGACATGGTGCTGAAAAAGCTGGCCAAGGCCAGGAAGGAGCGGGCGCTTCGCGCCGCCTGATGAGCGACGGCAACGCGCCCTATCACGCGCATATCTATTATTCCGAAGGCGATCGGCCGGCCGCGAGCGCATTGCGCGACGAGTTCGCGGCGCGCGCCGGCATCCTGTTCGTCGGCGCGATGACCGATCGCGGCGTCGGGCCGCATCCCATCCCGCAATATGAAGTCCACTTCCGCGAGAGCTCGCTCGACAACGTCGTCGCCGCGATCGAGGCGTCGGGCCTGCGCGCATTGGTTCACCCGTTGACCGACGACGATCTCGCCGATCACACCACGCTTGGCCGCTGGATCGGCGAGCCGCTCGAGCTCGACATCACCGTGCTCGATCCGCCCGGCGTCAACCAGGGCGTCCCCCGCTTCGGCAAGTCGGATTTCTAGCTTCTAGGCCAGGCTGGCCGCCGCATTGGCGCAGTCGCTGGCGCATTCGCGGCAGATTTGCGCGCACAGCTTGCAATGCTCATGGTCGTGCCGCTCGCACTCGGCCGCGCATTGCTCGCACATCCGCCCGCATAGCATGAGCAGTTCGCGCAGCATCGGCTGGTCGTTGCCGGTACGTCTCAGCCCAAGCCGCGCGGTCGCTTCGCAAATGTCGGAGCAATCCAGGCACAGCCGGATGCACTGGGCCATGTCCATTGCCTCGGCCATGCAGGCATCGGCGCAGCTCAAACACATCTTCGAGGCATACATCAGGTGATGCACGGCATCGCCCAGGGACTGATTGACGTGATCCTTGGAAGCCGGATGAAGCGCGATCTGCTTGCGGATGGACATATGATCTCCTTGTTAGGCGGCAGCGAAGCACCCGCGCCAAGGTTCCGCAAGTCCGGTTTGCAAACGCGGAAGCCCGTGCATCGCCGGCGGCGCTGTGCTTAACCCGCCGCCGCAATGATCGACTCGTTCGAATTTGCGGGCGCCGAGGACCGGAAGCTGGCTGGCCGCCTCGAGGCGCCATCGGGCCGGGTCCGCGGCTGGGCCCTGTTCGCCCATTGCTTCACCTGCGGGAAGGACAATCTCGCCGCGGTCCGCATCGCCCGCACGCTTGCCGGGCAGGGCATAGGCGTGCTGCGGTTCGATTTTGCCGGCATCGGCGAAAGCGACGGCGAGTTCCACGAGACCAGCTTCGCTTCCAATATCGAGGACATTGCCGCAGCTTGTTCGGCAATGGCCGAGAGTGGCCGGCCGGTAAGCCTGCTGGTCGGCCACAGCCTGGGCGGCGCCGCGGTGCTGGCGGCTGCCGGGCAGTGCAAGACCGTTCGCGCCGTTGCGACGATCAATTCGCCGTTCGACGTCGCCCATGCCCTGTCCCAATTCGCGCCCGACGACCTTGCCGCGATCGAACGCGACGGAATTGCCGACGTCCATCTTGCCCAGCGGCCTTTCCGGGTCAGCAGGGAGCTGGTCGACAGCCTCCGGATGCAGGATCAGGGGCGGCGCATTGCCTCCCTGCATCGGCCGCTGCTGATCCTCCACGCGCCGACCGACAGCAGCGTGTCGATCGACCATGCGACGCAGATCTACGCGGCGGCGCGGCATCCCAAGAGTTTCCTGTCGCTGGACAAGGCCGACCATCTGCTCAGCCGCAAGGAGGACGCCGCGCGCGCCGCGACGCTGATTGCCGCCTGGGCTGACGCCTATGTCGATCCGGACCCGGAGGCGGAACAGCCGAAGGATGTCGAGGCGATCGAAACAGGCCGCGGCAAGTTCCAGCTCCTGATCCGGACCGGCAAGCACCAGCTGTTCGCCGACGAACCGGCCGATTTCGGTGGCCTCGACAGCGGGCCGTCGCCGTTCCAGCTGCTGGGCAGCGCGCTGGCCGCCTGCATGACCATGACCGTCCGCCTTTACGCCGACCGCAAGGAGTGGCCGCTGACGCGAATCCGCACCGCGGTCGGCCATAGCCGGGAGCTCGACCAGGCACCCCGCGACCGTTTCGATGTCCGGCTGGCGTTCGAAGGCGATCTCGATGAGGAGCAACGGGCGCGGATGATCGAGATCGCCGGCAAATGCCCGGTCCACAAGGCGCTGACCGAGGGCGCGCGATTCACGATCATGGAGAGCCCGGAAGCGGCGCCGGCCGAGCCGCCGGAGGCCCATGCCGAGGCGATGGAGCGGGTGACGGAGCGCAACCCCTAGGCTTTTTGCGAGTTGTCTTCCGTTCGACCTGATTGAAATATCAGGAAATTTCCCGATTACTAAGGGTGGAATCCGGGACGAGACTCCGGCCAGCCGCTCGGAAAGTCGCGTTGGTCATGAACTTTGGTTTCAATTCGCCGGATGTCGCCATTGACCTTGGGACGGCCAACACGCTCGTCTTTGTGCCCGGCCAGGGCATTGTCATCGACGAGCCATCGGTGGTTGCGGTTGAAATTGCCAACGGGACCCGGCGTATCTGCGCGGTTGGAAGCGAAGCCAAGATCCTGATCGGCAAGACGCCGGACAACATGATGACCTACCGGCCGCTGACGGACGGCGTCATCGGCGATCTCGATATCGCTGAGGAGATGATCAAGCACTTCATTCAGAAGGCCATCGGCAGCCCGTCCATCTTTTCGCGCGGGCCTGAAATCGTGGTCTGCGTCCCGTCGAATGCCACGGCCGTCGAGCGCCGGGCTATCCGGGCGGCGGCGTTCAACGCGGGAGGGCGGGAAGTCTGGCTGGTCGAGGAGCCGATGGCGGCCGCAATTGGCGCCGGGCTGCCGGTCGACAAGCCGATCGGTTCCATGGTGGTCGACATCGGCGGCGGCACCACCGAGAT
>Ga0207645_10001755_pt1 | contig 17600 bp, 19 predicted proteins | sample KBSM53metaG_FD_184331 | JGI IMG/M metagenome (GOLD analysis project Ga0207645, IMG submission 184331) | Miscanthus rhizosphere microbial communities from Kellogg Biological Station, Michigan, USA - KBS M5-3 metaG (SPAdes) (version 2) | ecosystem: Host-associated > Plants > Roots > Rhizosphere >...
CGACCGCGGCAAGACCTCGTGGCGTATGTCCCCGCTGAAGCCCGACGCGGGCTGCGCGGGCGCCGGGCGCAAGCCCTAGCCGGCGAGCTGGTCGCCTGACCCCTCTCCCTAACCCTCTCCCCGCTTCGCGGGGCGAGGGGATCGGATCGCGAGCAGCCGGCTAGCGAGAGGTCGTGCGAAGCGGCGTCACGCGGCGGTGGCGCGGCGGCAGCTGCAGCACGACGACGGTGGCGTCGTGCTCGTTCGAAGCGTTCGCGCGCAGCAACGCCGCGCAGATCGATTCGGCGGAGGGACGCGCGCGCGCGAGCTCGCCCAGCAGGCCGGCCTGACCGAGCGGGCTGGACGCCGTGCCCAGCGGATCCGTGATGCCGTCGGTGACCAGCACGACGGCGTCCTCGGGTTCCAGCTCGACGCTGGTCTCCGCGAACATTTGCTCGGGCATGATGCCCAGCGCCGGCCCCGTCGCCGTGGGCAGCTCCTGCGCGTCGCCGCACGCGCGCTTGATGAACGGTCCGAGGTGACCGGCGCTCGCGACGCGCACCGAACCCGCGAGCGGATCGATCTGGAGGCAGACCGCGGTCACGAAGAGATCGGGTTCGTTGCCAGCCACGATCGCGTCGTTGAGGAGCGCGAGAATTCCCGCCGGCGCCTCGCCTCGCGCGAGGTGTTGTCGCAACAGCCAGCGCAGGCGCGAAACCGGCGCGGCCGCGCTCGGACCGTTGCCGCACACGTCCGCCACCAGCACCGAGACGTGACCTTCACGGTGCTGGATGATCTCGAAGAAATCGCCGCCGTGACCGACAGGGCCGTGCTGCCGTGTCGCGATCCGGAGCTGGCTCCACGTCGGCAGGTGAATCAGTTGCGGACCGCGGCGCGGTTGGCGCGGGTCGCTGACTTTGTGAGCTGTTGCTGCCGACAAGTGCGTTGCTGACGAAAAGAGAGTCCTTCATTGTCCCTGACTCAGCCGGTGATCTGCAATCTGATTTACGTGTCTTGAGTTACGTTTTTGTTTACATCATCCTTGGTATTGCAATTGTCATAAAGTACAGCCGAGCTTGCGGTCGTCCGGGCGCCGCCTACGTTCGGGTGTGGAGCGCGGGCAATGCGGGCGACGTTCGTGCTGATGCTGGGCCTGACCTTGCTGCCGGCCCTACCGGCCAAGTCAGCGGAATCGGAAGGAATTCCGATAGATCCGACCGCCGGCAACATGACCGTCGTGGTCCCGGCGCCGGCGCCTGAGCCAGCGCCAACGGCCGCGACGCAAGGTCCGAAAGAGGGGGCCGCGCCCGCCGCTCAGCAGCCCGCTGCGGCCCAGCAGCCGGGCGCCGCACAGCCTTCGACCGGTACCCAGCCCGCAGCGGCTCAGCAGCCCGGCGCGCAGCAACCTGCCGCCGCCCAGCAGACCGCTGCACCTCAGCAGCCTGCCGCTGAGGAACCCACCGCTCAGAAACCCGCCGCCGCTCAGCAGCCCGCCGCCGCCGAACAGCCCGAACAGCCGCCGGCGCCCACGGCGACGAGCGCGGCCGCCGGACACGCGGGCGACATCGCCGCGCAATGGTCGCGCACGCAGCCGGGGCCAGACGGCGTCTCGCCGGGCATCCCCATGTTCGCGCCGGTCGTACCGCCGCCCGTTCCCGGCGCGCCGGCCGGCAGCGCCGAGCCGCCCACGACGACGGACGAACCGGTGCCGCGCGGGCGCGTGACGTACATGCCGATCATCAACTCGTCGTTCGACGAACAAGACGTCATCGATCACCACCCAGCTGGTTCGTCGTTCGACTACTACGACAAGATCGACTACCACCCGGTCCCGTAGCGCGCGGCGCGGCGCGGGCAAAAAAAAAGGGGCCCGGGAATCCGGACCCCTCACCCTAACCCTCTCCCGCAAGCGGGAGAGGGGATCGGATTCACCCTAACCCTCTCCCGCAAGCGGGAGAGGGGATCGGATTTTCGACGGTGCGTGCGAGGTCTAGAAGTCCTCGTCGCCGCCCATGCCGCCCATGCCGCCCATCCCGCCGCCGCCGCCGCCGCCATGGCCGCCGCCGCCGCCCGCGCTCTTCTTCTTCGGGCGCTCCGCGACCAGCGCCTCGGTCGTCAGCATCAGCGACGCGACCGACGCCGCGTTCTGCAGCGCCGCGCGCACGACCTTGGTCGGGTCGATGACGCCGGCCTTGACCAGGTCCTCGTACTCCTCGGTCGCCGCGTTGAAGCCGAACGCGCCCTTGCCGTTCTTCACCTTCTCCACGACGATCGAGCCGTCGACGCCCGCGTTGCCGGCGATCTGGCGCAGCGGCTCCTCCGCCGAGCGGCGGATGATGTTGACGCCGTACTGCCGGTCATCGCTGAACTTGAGGCCGTCCAGCGAGGCGATCGCGCGGATCAGCGCGACGCCGCCGCCGGGGACGATCCCCTCTTCGACGGCCGCGCGCGTGGCGTGCAGCGCGTCCTCGACGCGGGCCTTCTTCTCCTTCATCTCCGACTCGGTCGCGGCGCCGACCTTCACCACCGCCACGCCGCCCACCAGCTTCGCCAGCCGCTCCTGCAGCTTCTCGCGATCGTAGTCCGAGGTGGTGTCCTCGATCTGCGTGCGGATCTGCTTCACGCGGCCCTCGATGTCGGCCTTCTTGCCCGCACCCTCGACGATCGTGGTGTTGTCCTTGTCGATGGTGACGCGCTTGGCGCGGCCCAGGTCCTTCAGGGTGAGGCTCTCGAGCTTGAGGCCCAGGTCCTCCGTGATCGCCTGGCCGCCCGTGAGCACCGCGATGTCCTTCAGCATCTCCTTGCGGCGATCGCCGAAGCCCGGCGCCTTCACGGCCGCCACCTGCAGGGTGCCGCGCAGCTTGTTGACGACCAGCGTCGCCAGCGCCTCGCCGTCCACGTCCTCGGCGATCAGCAGCAGCGGGCGTCCCGCCTTGGCCACCTGCTCCAGCACCGGCAGCAGGTCCTTCATGTTCGAGAGCTTCTTCTCGTTGACGAGAATGAACACGTCCTCGAGCACGACCTCCATGCGCTCCGCGTCCGTCACGAAGTACGGCGACAGGTAGCCGCGGTCGAACTGCATGCCCTCGACCACGTCCAGCGTCGTCTCCATCGACTTCGCTTCCTCGACGGTGATGACGCCTTCCTTGCCGACCTTCTCCATCGCCTCGGCCAGGATGTCGCCGATGACCGACTCGCCGTTGGCGCTGATGGTGCCGACCTGCGCGATCTCGGTCTTGCCCTTCGTCGGCTTGGCCTGCTCCTTCAGGTTCTCGACGATCTTGGCGACCGCCGCGTCGATGCCGCGCTTGATGTCCATCGGGTTGTGGCCGGCCGCGACCAGCTTCGAACCCTCGGTGTAGATGGCCTGCGCCAGCACGGTCGCCGTGGTGGTGCCGTCACCCGCGATGTCCGAGGTCTTCGACGCGACCTCCTTGACCATCTGCGCGCCCATGTTCGCCAGCTTGTCCTCCAGCTCGATCTCCTTGGCGACGGTGACGCCGTCCTTGGTGACCGTGGGCGAACCCCAGCTCTTCTCGATGATGACGTTCCGGCCGCGTGGCCCCAGCGTCACCTTGACGGTGTTGGCGAGGATGTTGAGCCCGCTCGCGATGCTCTGGCGGGCGCTCTGCGAAAAAACGATCTCTTTGGCTGCCATGACTCTTGATCTCCGTGGTTTGTGTTTTTGAAATTTTGTTAGTCGATCACCGCGAGGATGTCGTCCTCGCGCAGGATCAGGTGCTCGGTGCCGTCGATCTTGATCTCGTTGCCCGAGTACTTGGAGAACAGCACCTTGTCGCCCGCCTTCACCTCCAGCTTGCGCAGGCTGCCGTCCTCGATGACCTTGCCGTTGCCGACGGCGACGACCAGGGCCTCCTGGGGTTTCTCCTTCGCCGTGTCCGGGATGTAGAGCCCGCCGGCGGTCTTGTTCTGTTCCTCGATGCGCTTGACGAGAATGCGGTCGTAGAGCGGTCTGATCTTCATTGTCTGTTCTCCCTTTTTTTAATCGCAGTCAGACGCCGGCCGTCAGGCGGCAGCTTCCGACTTCTTGGTGGTCTTGGTGGATTTGGTGGTCGAGGTGGACGCGCTGGATGCTTCTTTACTGGTGGAGTCCTTCGACGACCCCTGGTCCTTCGCGCCGTTCGGCTTCGGACCGGCGTAGAGGTCCGAATACCAGCCGCCGCCCTTGAGGCTGAAGGAGGTCTGGCTGATCAGCTTCTCGACCTTCCTCGCCTTGCACTTCGGACAGACCTTGATCGGCTTGTCCGACATCTTTTGCCATTCCTCGAACTGGTGGCCGCAGGCGGCGCAGGCGTATTCGTAAATGGGCATCGCGCGCCGAAGCTTAGGCGCCGATCGCGTGCTGTCAAGCGGACATGGCGAGTGCTAATATCTTCATATATTATTCAATTAAATCATATAATTAGTATTTCCAGACATGGCTGGCACTCGAACCGCAGAGCTGCGTGATCGCGACCGGGACGATCTGGCCCGGCGCGGCGCCCGCCGTTGCGTGCCGCCGCTCGCGCTGCTCGCGCTCGTGTTCGTGCTGCCCACGATCCGCGCCTGCGACCGCAACATGAGCCCGCTGGAGCTCGGTTTGAAGTTTTCGCCGATCGTCTTCATGGCCTGGCCGATGTTCGCGATCGCCGCCGGGCTGGCGTGCCTGGTGCTGGTGCAACCGCGCTTGCGAGGTCCGCTGCTGGAGCCGACGCGCGGCGTGCTGGCGGCGCCCATCCTGACCTGGCTGTCCTGCATCTTTCCTGCGTTCGTGATGGTGGACGAGTGGAGTCAGCCGCGCGCTCAGGAATGGATCGTCGCCGCCGTCGCCCTGCTGGTCGCCCTCCCGCTTTCGATCGTCGCGTTCGTGCGCGCGCTGCGCGCTGCGAACTGGCGGCGCGAACGGTACGCGATCGCGTCGTTCGCCGCCGCGGCCTGGCTGACCTACCCCGCGCAGGTGATCTTCGCCGATCTGTTCGACCCCCGCGAACGCCCCGGCCTGCGCTGGGGCGCGTACGTCTTCGCGGTGGCGCTGGTCTGGCTTTCGGTGGCCGCCGCGCGGCGCGACAGCAACGCGCGCTTCGGCTAGCCGCCCCCGCGCGCAGCGCGGGATCGCGGCTACCTGAAAAAACAATAGTCGCACACCGCGCCTGCGGCGCGGAGCGACTAGAAAGTGCCCGCGACGAAGTTCGGTCCCCAGACCAGATGGGGCCGGGGCGCGCTCCGGCGGACATACGACGTCGGCAGCGCGCTGTCGAACGGCACCACCGTGGCGTGTGCGCGTGAATCGAGGATCAGCCAGATGCTCCCGGCGAGCAGCGGCGCCGAGACGACCATGGTGATGACGCCGGCCTTGCCCATGCCGGGCTCGTCGGCAAGGCCGTAACCCGTCCCGGTCAAGGTGATGCCGGTGATCAAGGCGATGCCGCTGAGCGCCGTGAAGGTGATGCCGGTGGCCAGCTCGCCGGTTGCGGTGCGGTGAGCTTGCAGCTGCAGGCGCGCCTCGCCCGCGTGGTCGAGCAGGTTGGACACCCGCACCTTGGTTGATCCGCCCCCGAATGATTCCTCGCGCGACCGCAGCATCAACGGCCGCTCGGCGCTGACGTATTTCTCGCACGGCGTCGTGCAGATGACGACGTCGTCATAGTAGACGTCCCAGCGGCTGGACGCGTCGCCCGAGACGAAGTCGACCTTCACGGTTCCGGGCGGGCCTTCCTCCTCGGTGCGCCCGGGCAGCGGCATCAGGAACGCCTGGATGGGCGACGCGCAGTTCACGTGCGGGCTCTCGCTGTTGCCCTGCGCGCAGGTGTCGAAGTCGCCCGCGGAACGCAGCAGCTCGGCTGAGCGTTCGGTCTTCACGCCGGTCCCCACGATCTGCACATCGGCGCCCAGCTTGGTGTCCTTCTGCCCGCCGGCCGTCAGCGCGAACGCGCCCAGCGACAGGGCGGTCACGATGTGCGTCGCCTGGGCGCACGGGCCATCGCGCGGGATGTCGTTGATGCTGGCGTTCTGCACCCGCAGCTGACCGGCGACCGTCGTCTTCACCAGCAGCTTGCCCGAGCGCTTCAGCTCGGCCTCCAGCGACACGGCGCCGAGCGGCAGCTTGGCGAACAGCTCGTCGGCGTCGTTGATCTCCAGCGAGTCCGTCGCCGCGGTCGTCTGCTGCCAGTGGTACTCGCCCGACACGCGGCACTCGGGCAACAGGCGCATGCTGCAGCCCGAGTACGCGACCGCGACGGTCCCGTTGCGCAGCAGCACCTCGAGGTTCGCCTTCTCCGACGCCGGCCATTCGGTGACCAGGGGGCTCGACTGGCTGGAGGCGACGCGGCAGCGGGCCTGCTCGGCGGGAACGTGCGGCAGCACGCTGCGCGCCTTCGCGGTCGACGACTGCGCGCACCCGAGCGCGCCGGCCCACGCGCACGCGGCCAGCGCCGGAAACCACGACGCGCGCGCCCCGAAGTTTCGCTTCATGCCCGACATTGTCTCATGCACCTCCTGCGCTGGCGGTCGTCGCGGTCACGGCGGCCCCGTGAGCGCGGCAACGGCGCGCACCAACGCGTCGTCCGGTTGATCCGGGCCGCCCACCCAACGGATGCGGCCCTGGCCGTCGACCACGAACGAGATCGGCAGCTCGGTGACGCGCAGCCGGCCGGCCAGCACGTTGCCGGCGTCGTGCACGACAGGGAACGTGAGGTGGTGCCGCGTCACGGACTTGCGCGCGGCATCGCCCGTCTCGTCCAGCGACACGCCGACGATCGCCAGCTGGGGCTGGCGGCGGTGCAGCGCCTCCAGCGCGGGCAGCTTGCGCTGACAGGGGCGGCAGTAGGCGGCGAAGAAGTCGATCACCAGGACCTGGCCCGATGCGACCGAGGAGTCAAATGTCCCACCTTGCAGCGTAGGCCGGTGAAATGCCGGCAACGCGGCGTCCAGCATGCGGCTGGGCGACGACGGGGGCGCCGGGACGGGCGTCGAATCCTGATGTGCGCAGGCCCCGGCCAGCGCACTTAGCGACAGGAGTATGGCGAGGGCACGCCCCATGTTTCAATGGTATCGCGCCATGCGCATCGCAGCTTTAGCCCTGGTTGCGGTCGCAGCAGGCGCCGTCGCGGGCGGGGCGTGTTCCCGTCGTTCGCTTCAGGCCGACGATGGCGGCGCAGGGACCATCGGCCTGGACGCGGCCGCCGGCACGATCGGCAGCGACGCCCGCAAGATCGAGGTCGCGCCACCAACCGACGCGTGGATGCCGACCGACGCACCAATAGTCGGCGACGTGAACTGCGGATCGACGGTCACCTTTCAGGCGAAGAAGCTCCCGATCGACCTGTTGCTGGTCGTTGACCGTTCGGTCGATCAGGCGACCTGGAACCAGATGACGTCGGCGCTGGTCGACCTCACCAGCGAGCTGGACACGCTGTACCGGTACCGGTGGGGGCTGAAGCTGTTTCCAGAGGATGGCCCGGCTTGCGGCGCGGGCACCGTGACGAACAAGATCGACGTGCCGATCGGCGACGGGGATTATTTGCGGTTGAAGGTGGCGCTCGCCGCGGCGACGCCGACCGGCAACGGCACGCCGACCGCCGCCGCCCTGACCGCCGCGCGCGCGTATCTCGGCGCCGTCGCCGACGAGAACCCGAAGTACATGATGCTGGTCACCGACGGCGCGCCGACCTGCGCGGGAACGGCGGGGATGCTGACGAGCGATCCGGTGCAGGCGCAGGCCGACGCGATCGCCGCCATCGCCCGGGAGAGCTTCTCCACATTCGTGATGGGCGCAGGCGTCACCGCCCCCGGCGACGTCGATGCGCTCAACCAGCTCGCCGTGGCCGGTGGCTACCCGCGCGCGGGGTCGATCAACTTCTTTCCGTCGTCGGACATCACCGAGCTGCGCATCTCTCTGACGCCGATGTGGGACTACACCTGCACCTTCCCGGTGCAGCCGGTGCGGCCCGACGTGGTGAGCATTTTTGTCACGCTGAACGGCGCCGTCGTCCCTTACGACGAAACGCGCCAGAACGGATGGGCGTACACCGACGCGTCGCACACGTCGCTCAGCCTCCACGGCGCCGCCTGTGATCAGCTGACATCCAGCTGGGAGGCGGAGCTCAAGATAACCTACGGCTGCCTGCTGCTCTGACGTCGTCAGCCCATGCGCATCGCAGCTTTAGCCATTGTCGGGGTCGCAGCGATCGGGTGCGAGCGCAGGGCACTGCAGGCGGATGGTGGCGGCGGCGCCGGACCCATCGGTCTGGACGCGGCCGCCGGTACGATCGGCAGCGACGCGCTGACGCCGCCCGACGCGACATCGACGCCTGACGTGTCCTGCGGATCGAAGGTCACCTTTCGCACGCAGAAGGTCCCGAGGGACATGTTGCTGGTGGTCGACCGCGCGGTCGATCGGCTGACCTGGGACCAGATGACGGGGGCGCTGATCGACCTCGCGCGCGCGCTGGACACCCGGTATCCGTACCGGTGGGCGCTGAAGACTTTTCCCGAGGACGGCCCGGCCTGCGGCGCGGGGACGGTGACGAGCAAGATCGACGTGCCCTTCGCGGACGGTGATTCCTCGCCGGTGATCGCGGCGCTCTTTGCGGCGGTGCCGGCCGGCAACGGCAGGCCGACCGCCGCCGCGCTGACGGCCGCGCGTGCGTATCTCGCCACCGTCACCGACGGGAACCCGAAACTCCTGATGCTGGTCACCGCCGGCGCGCCGACCTGCGCGGGAACGGCCGGGGCCCTGACGAGCGATCCGGTGCAGGCGCAGGCCGACGCGGTCGCCGCCATCACCCCGGCGAACGGCGTCGTCTACACGTTCGTCATGGCCGCGGGCGGCGTGACCGCGGGCGCCGACGTCGACGCGCTCAACCAGCTCGCTGTGGCGGGCGGCTACGTGCACGCGGGGTTGACTGCGTTCTTCCCGTCGACGGACACCACCGATCTGCGCGCCGTCCTGACGCCGCCGATGTCGGACACAAGCTGTACGTTCCCCCTGCAGCCGTTACCGCCCTACGTGAGCAATCGTGTCTCGCTGAACGGCAGCGAGATCCCTTACGACAACACGCGCCAGAACGGATGGGCATACACCGACGAGTCGCAGACGGCGCTCAGCCTCTACGGCCGCGCCTGTGATGCGCTGTTATCCAGCCGGGACGCGGAGCTGGTGATCACGTATCAGTGCTCGCTGATCTGACGCTCAGCCCTCGACGGCCGCGCGCAGCCGCGCGAGCAGCTCGTCGATGCGGTCGCTGCGCAGCTTGGCGGCCGCGCGGCCCACGCAGATACGGCCGCTCACCTGCATGATCGTCTCGACCTCGCGCAGCCGGTGCTGGCGCAGCGTCTCGCCCGACGACACCAGATCGACGATGCGATCGGCCAGCCCGACCAGCGGCGAGATCTCGATCGATCCGTACAGCTTGATGATCTCGGCGACCACGCCGCGCGCTTGCAGGTGGCGCCGCGTCAGCTCGGGAAATTTCGTCGCGTAACGCAGGTGCACGCGCGCCATCTCGTCGACCGGCCGGTCCTCCGGTTCGGCGACGACCAGCCGGCAGCGCCCGATGCGGAGATCCAGCGGCTCGTAGAGATCGCGCCCCTGTTCTTCCAGCACGTCGCGTCCCGCGATGCCGAGATCGGCGGCGCCGTGCTCGACGTAGGCGGGCACGTCGGCGTCGCGCACGATCAGCACGCGGATGTCGTGCTCGGGGATCGGAATGATCAGCTTGCGCCCCGCCCGCGTCTTCTCCACCGCGCCCAGATCGAAGCCGGCGCGCTTGAACAGCGGCAGCGCTTCCTCGAGGATCCGTCCGCGCGGCAGCGCGATCGTCAGCGGCGCGGCGCCCGCGCCCGCCGCCGCTGGTTTCGGCGCGGCCGTAGCCTTCGCTTTCACCTTCTTGGCGGCCACGGTGCTCACGCGCTCCCCTTCGCGCGGCGGACGTCGGCGCCCAGCGCGCGCAGCTTCTTGTCCAGCCGATCGTAGCCGCGATCCAGGTGGTAGATGCGCAGCACCTCGGTCGTTCCGCGCGCGATCAGGCCGGCCAGCACCAGGCACGCCGACGCGCGCAGGTCGGTCGCCATCACCGTCGCACCCGCCAGCTTGGTCGGCCCGCGCACGATCGCCGTCCGCCCCTCGATGTGGATGTCGGCGCCCATGCGCATCAGCTCGGGCACGTGCATGAAGCGATTCTCGAAGATCGTCTCGGACAGCACGGACTGCCCGCGCGCGCGCGTCATCAGCACCATGAACTGCGCCTGCATGTCGGTGGGGAAACCGGGGAAGGGCTGGGTCGACACGTCGGCGGGGTGAAACTCCGCCTTGCCGCGCACGCGGATGCCGTCGCCGTCGGCGGCCACCTCGGCGCCGGCGGCGCGCAGCTTGGCGATGACCGCGTCGAGGTGCTCGGGGAGGCAATCGCGCAGCAGCACGTTGCCGCCCGTGATGGCGCCGGCGACCAGCAGCGTGCCCGCCTCGATGCGGTCGGGGATGACGCTGTGCTCGATGGGCGTGAGCTCGTCGACGCCCTCGATGGTGATGAGCGACGTGCCCGCGCCCGTGATGCGCGCGCCCATCTTGTTGAGCACGCGTCCGAGCTCCTCGACCTCCGGCTCACGCGCCGCATTCTCCAGCGTCGTGCGTCCGCGCGCCAGCGCCGCCGCCATCATCAGGTTCTCCGTCCCGGTGACGGTGACCATGTCGAAGACGATGCTGGCGCCGCGCAGCCGGCGCGCGCTGGCGTTGACGTACCCGCGCGCCAGCTCGATGCGCGCGCCCATCGCTTCCAGGCCCTTGAGGTGCTGATCGATCGGACGCGCGCCGATCGCGCACCCGCCGGGCAGCGACACGCGCGCGCGCCCGCCACGCGCGACCAGCGGCCCCAGCACCAGCACGGAGGCGCGCATGGTCTTGACCAGCTCGTAGGGCGCTTCGTGGCCAGCCGCGTTCGTCGTGTCGATGCGCATGACGCCCTTGCCCGCGTCCTCGACCTCGGCGCCGAGGCGCGTGAGCAGCCGCCCCATGGTGCGCACGTCGCCCAGCGCGGGGACGTTGCGGAACGTCGAACGGCCGCGCGCGAGCAGCGCGGACGCCAGGATCGGCAGCGCCGCGTTCTTCGCGCCCGAGACGTGCACCTCGCCGTGCAGGCGGGCGCCGCCTCGGATGACGATCTTCTGCACGGGCAGCCCGCCGCTTTACGCGGGAGCCCCGCCTTCGGCGGCGGGCGCAGCGGCCGCGGGCGCCGCGACGCCGGCGTGCTCGTCGCAGAAGCCGCCCTTCGTGCGCGGCTTCCGGCACGCCTCCTTGCTGCAGATCTTGTAGCGATGATGGTCGCCCAGCTCGCCGCGCCGCCAGCCGATGTAGTGCTTGCGGCAGTAGCCCTTCGCCCGCACCGGCTGCTTGCAGCCTTCGACGCGGCAGGGAGGGCCCGAGTACGCGACGGCGGCCGCGGCCTTCTTGGCGGGCTTCGCGGCCTTTGCCGGCTTCTCGGCTGCCTTCTCGGCGGGCTTCGCGTCGGCCGTTTTTTCGGCCGGCTTGGCGGCCGCCTTCGCGGGTTTGTCGGCCGTCTTGGCGGCAGCCGGTTTCGCCTTCTTCTTGTCGTCTTTCTCAGAGGCCATTGCGGCGCTGACAATATGCGGTCATGTGGGAGTGTCAAGCCGCTGTCGGGATTGGACCCTACCGACGCATCGCAGGCTGAGCCGTCGAGCGCCGACGCTGACACCGGTAAGCAATCATGCGGCGTCTCTTATCCATCTCGTTGCTGGGCCTCGGTGCACTGATTCTCTACGGTTGCGGCGGCGACGGAGGCGGCGGCTCGACCGGGACGGCGGGGGGTAGCGGGACGACGGGCGCCGCCGGGACGACGGGCGCCGCGGGAACCAGCGGTGGCGCTGGTACGAGCGGCAACGCCGGGACGACGGGCACCGCCGGGACGACCGGCACCGCCGGACGCGGCGGGACGACGGGCGCGGCCGGCCGCGGCGGCACCACCGGCACCGGCGGCGCCACGGGAAGCGGCGGCGCGCCGGCGACCGCCAGCCTCTGCACCTGGCCCACGGCCAGCAGCGTCGTGATGGTGAACGCGACGATCACGATCACCGGCGTGTACGACGGCACCATGCGGCGCTTCGTCGGCGCCGGCGCCCTGGGCAGCGGCGGCCAGAACGAGAACCAGGATCCGATCTTCCACCTCGTCGAGGGCGCGACGCTCCAGAACGTCATCCTGGGAAGCCCCGCCGCTGACGGCGTGCACTGCGACGGCAACTGCACGCTGAAGAACGTGTGGTGGGAGGACGTCGGCGAGGACGCGGCGACGCTGCGAGGCACGTCCGCCAGCCAGGTGATGACCATCGACACCGGCGGCGCGAAAGGAGCCAGCGACAAGGTCTTCCAGCACAACGGTCCGGGCACGATGATCATCCGCAACTTCTGCGCGCAGGACTTCGGCAAGCTGTACCGATCGTGCGGCAACTGCACGACGCAGTACGCGCGGCACGTCGAGATGGACAACGTGCTGGCGGTGCCGCGGATCGGCCCGCTCGCCGGCATCAACGCGAACTACAACGACACCGCGAAGTTCACGCGCATCCTGGTCCGCGCCACCTCGGGGACGATCTGCGAACGCTACACCGGCAACAACACCGGCGCAGAGCCGCCCAAGATCGGCAGCGGCGCCGACGGCACGAACTGCATCTACAGCTCCGGCGACATCACCTTCATGCCCTAGCGTTCCGGTCCATCACTGGCGCGCGAGCACGATGGTCCCTGACAGCATGGCCGCGTCGAACTGAGCGCAGGTGAGCGTGATGCCGCCGCTCGTGAGGCACGCCGACGGAGAGCCGAACGTCAGCGTCATCCCGACGGTGAGCGCGACCGTGTAGGTCATGTCCGCGCGATAAGCGACGTCGCCGGTGAGGGTCAGGCTCGACAGGTCGATGCTCGCCTGCGGGCAGAAATCCGAGTCGTTCAACCCTGTCGTGTCCAGCTCGAGACAGGAATCAACGATCTTCCAGTCGCCGACGACAGAGCCGCCGCACGGCTGAACGCTGCCGCACGTGGAGCCGCTGCTGCCGCCGCACGCCGACCACCCGAGCGAAGAGCACACGAACGCGATCATCAGATGATTTCTGTGGGGCATGAGAACCTCCGTCTCCACCCGCCGGTGGAACGGGGCCGGCAAACCTTTCAGGATTTTCTCGCGCCCGACACGCGGTCCCGGATCGTGCGTTATGTTCGGCCGACGTGAACGCCCTCGAGCTCATTCTCGTCCTCCTCGTCGTCGCCGCGGGGCTCGCCGTCGTCGCCGAGCGCCTCAGGATCCCCTACCCGATCCTGCTCGTGATCGGCGGCCTCGGACTGGCGTTCGTTCCCGGCCTTCCCCAGGTCCATATCGATCCCGAGCTGGTGCTGCTGCTGTTCCTGCCGCCCCTGCTGTTCGCGGCGGCCTGGTTCACGTCGTGGCGCGACTTTGCCGCCAACAAGCGGCCCATCAGCCTGCTCGCGATCGGCCTGGTCGTCGTGACGACGACAGCGGTCGCCGCGATCGCGCACGCGGTGATCCCGGGTATGAGCTGGCCGGTGGCGTTCGTGTTGGGGGCCATCGTGTCGCCGCCCGACGCCGTCGCCGCCACCGCGGTCACGCAGCGTCTCAAGGTTCCGCGCCGCACCGTCACGATCCTGGAGGGCGAAAGCCTGGTCAACGACGCGACCGGCCTGGTGGCCTACCGCTTCGCGCTCGCCGCCGTGGCGACCGGCAGCTTCTCGGCCACGCACGCCGCCGGGCGGTTCGCGATCGTCGCGGCGGGCGGCATCGCGGTCGGCTTCGCGGTCGGCTGGCTGGTCGCGCAGATCCACCGCCGGATGGAGGATTTCCAGCTGGAGACGGTCATTACCCTGCTCACGCCTTACGCCGCCTACATCCCTGCCGAACACCTGGGCGTGTCGGGTGTGCTGGCGACGGTGACGGCTGGCGGCTACCTCGGCTGGCGCAATCCGGAGCTGCTCTCGGCGCTGACGCGGTTCCGGGGAAAGGGCGTCTGGAGCGTCCTCTTGCTGCTGTTCAACGGACTGGTGTTCATCCTGATCGGATTGCAGCTGGCGTCGATCCGCGTCCTCAGCACCGGCGTGCCCTGGCTGTCGCTGATCGGCTACGCAGCGACGGTCAGCGGCGTGGCGATCGCGGCGCGGTTGATCTACGTCCCGATCGGCGCCTACCTGCCATTCCTGCTGAGCCGCAAGCTGCGCGAGCGCGAGTCCAGGCCGCCCTGGCGGTCCGTCGCGCTGATCGGCTGGACGGGCATGCGCGGCATCGTGTCGCTGGCGCTCGCGCTGGCGCTGCCCATGACGTTGCCCGACGGCACGCCGTTCCCGCAGCGCGCGGTGGTGGTGGTCGTTTCGTTCGCGGTGATCCTGGTGACCCTGGTGCTGCAGGGGCTGACGCTGCCGGCGTTCATCCGCACGTTGGGCCTCAAGGACGACGGCGCCGACCTGCGCGAGGAGCGCGAGGCGCTGCTGAACGCCAGCGCGGCGGCGGTCAAGCGCCTCACGGAGATCGATCAGACGTCGATCATCCACCCGCAACTGCTGGAACGCGTCCGCCTCCCCTACGAACAGCGCCTGGAGCGCCTGACCGAGCAGACGCGCGAGGATCCCGAATGCCGCCTCACCGAAGGCGAAGGCGCCGCGTTCCGCCGCCTGCGCGGCGAGGCGCTGGACGCCGAGCGCAAGGCGATCGTCGAGCTGCGCAACCAGGGCCGCATCAGCGAAGAGGTCCTGCACCGCGTGCAGGAGGCGCTGGACCTGGAAGCCATGCAGCCCGATCGCTGACAAAGGAAACCGGATGCCGCGCGTGCCGATCGTCTTCAAGACCACCCACCGGATCAGGTTCTCCGACCTCGATCTCTACAATCACGTGACCACCGGCCAGTACGCGACGTATTACGTCGATCACCGCCTGGAGGGTGTGCGCGACCGCATCGGATGGGATTTGAAGACGCTGGCGACGCTGCCGTTCATGGTCTGGATCCGCCGGATGGAGATCGACTTCATCAGACCGGTGCTTGGCGAGCAGGAAATCACCATCACCTCGTTCGTGCGCGAGTTCCAGGGTCCCGACGCGCTGATCGAATGCACGATGGCGGACGCCGCCGGCAAGGTCCTGTCGCGCTGCCTGATGACGGCGGCGCACGTGGACCGGCAGACGAACCGCGCGGCAGACTGGCCGCCCGACGTGGCGGCGCTGTTCTTCGAGCCCGGCGCGGCCGGCGGCTAGCGGGCCACTACTTCAGCTCGGCTTCGATGGCGTGCGCCAGCGCCAGCTCGTCCCAGCCCGCCTCGTGGCGGACGCCGTTGATGAAGAACGACGGCGTGCCGGTGACGCCGCTCTTGAGGCCGCTCGCGAAGTCCTCCTTCACGCGCGCGATGAACGTGTGCGCGGTCCAGGCGCCTTGCAGCTCGGCGGCCGGCAGGCCCAGCTCCGTCGCCAGCTGCAGCATCCGTCGATCGGACAGGCTCTTCTGCGCGCCGTAGAGCGCGTCGTACATCGGCCAGAACGCGTTCTGCGCCGCCGCCCACTCCGCCTCCTCGGCGGCGTGCTGCGCGTTCGGGTGACTGTTGGTCAGCGGGAAATGCCGGAACACGAACCGCAACCGATCGCCGAACGTGTCGACCACGCGCGCGACGATCGGATACGCCGCGCCGCACTGGGGACACTCGAAGTCGCCGTACTCGACCAGCGTCACCGGCGCGGACGCTGGCCCCCGGACGTGGTCGCGCGGTCCGACGGGAACCGTGAGCAAGGCGGGCATCGGAGAGCTGACCTTATAGCAGTCAAGGTGCTAGAAAGCGGCCCATGAAGATCGAGCTGGCCCACCGCATCCGGGAACTGCCGCCCTACCTGTTCGCGCGCATCGACGCGTTGAAGAACGAGGAGCGCAAGAAAGGGAAGGACCTGATCGATCTGGGCATCGGCGATCCCGATCTGCCGACGCCCGCGCACATCATCGCGGCGCTGACCGAGGCGGCGCGCGATGCCTCCACGCACCGTTACCCGTCGTACGTCGGGATGGAGTCCTTCCGCCAGGCGGCCGCCGCGTTCATGCAGACGCGCTTCGGGCTGTCCTTCGATCCGGGCAAGGAGGTCATCTGCGTCATCGGCTCCAAGGAAGCGATCGCGCACTTTCCCTTCGCGTTCGTGAACCCCGGCGACGTCGTCCTCTGCCCCGACCCCGGCTACCCGGTCTACGCCACGCTGACGCGCTTCGCGGGCGGCGAGCCCTACTTCCTGCCCCTGCGCCGCGACAACGGCTTCCTGATCGATCTCGACGCGATCCCGGAGGACATCGCGCGCCGCGCGAAGATCATGTGGATCAACTACCCAAACAACCCGACGGCGGCGCTGGCCGCGCCCGGGTTCTATGAACGTGTGGTCGCCTTCGCGCAGAAGTACGACGTGATCATCGCCAGCGATCTCGCCTACAGCGAGATGTACTACGAGGCGCCGCCGCGCTCGTTTCTGGAAACGCCGGGCGCGCGCGAGGTCGGCATCGAGTTCCACTCGCTGTCGAAGACCTACAACATGACGGGCTGGCGCGTGGGCTGGGCGTGCGGCAACCCGCAACTGGTTGCGGGCCTGGGCCAGGTGAAGACCAACGTCGACTCGGGCGTGTTCGAGGCGGTGCAGCGCGCGGCGATCGCGGCGCTGACCGGCGACCAGGCGCCCGTCGCGAAGCAGCGCGCGATCTACAAGGAACGGCGCGACGTTCTGTGCGGCGGCCTCGCCGCCGCGGGGTTCGACGTGCTGACGCCGAAGGCCAGCTTCTACACGCTGATCGCCAACCCGAAGGGCCTGACGTCGATCGAATTCGCGGCGCGCCTGCTCACGGAGGCGGGCATCGTCGCGACGCCCGCGACCGGGTTCGGTCCGTCGGGCGAAGGCTTCGTGCGGCTCACCGTGTGCGCCGACAAGGCGCGCCTCGCCGAGGCCGTCGAACGTTTGAAGGCGCTGAAGCTGTAAGCAGCGTTCTCGATCGGTCTTCCACGTTCGCCGATCGCCTCCGTGAAAACCTGAGTTTCACGATTTTTCACCTTCGCGCCACGGTCCTGTAACAAAGGTGTCGTTACATGCCGGCGCATGAAGACAACGACAACATGCTCGGCAGTTGCCCTGATTTCGCTGTTTTCCACCGCGGCACTCGCGCAAGTTCCGGTGCCGCCCGGAGCCGTAGCACCGGTCCCGGCACCCGCTCCCGCGCCAGCGGGCGCCGCCGCTCCGGCGGTCCCGGGCGCGCCACCCGCTGAAGTCCCTCCGCCGCCCCCGCCCGTCGCTGAACCCCCGCCGGCACCGCCCGCGACGACCGACGAACGCGTCAGCGCGCTAGAGGGGAAGGTCGAGGGGTTGAGCGAGTCGTACGCCGAGACCAAGTCGACCGCGAGCAGTCTCGCCAAGCTGAAGTTCAGCGGCTACATCCAGGGCCGGTACGCCGCGCAGGACAACGACGACTCGATCTCGGGCGTCGACACCCAGGGCCGCCCCACCAGCTTCAATCGCTTCCTGGTCCGGCGCGGCCGGCTCAAGGCGACGTACACGGGCGAGAACGCCGAGTACCTGCTGCAGATCGACGCGACCGGCGACGGC
>Ga0207645_10001756_pt1 | contig 17596 bp, 16 predicted proteins | sample KBSM53metaG_FD_184331 | JGI IMG/M metagenome (GOLD analysis project Ga0207645, IMG submission 184331) | Miscanthus rhizosphere microbial communities from Kellogg Biological Station, Michigan, USA - KBS M5-3 metaG (SPAdes) (version 2) | ecosystem: Host-associated > Plants > Roots > Rhizosphere >...
CGCGGCGCTCGCGCAGCGGCGGCACCATCAGGTGGATGACGTTCAGGCGGTAGAACAGGTCCTCGCGGAACTGCCCCTGCGAGACCATCTGGCGCAGGTTGCGGTTCGTGGCGGCGATCGTTCTGACGTCCACGCGCGTGCCGACGCGATCGCCGACCTTCTGCAGTTCCCCGGTCTCGAGGAAGCGCAACAGCAGGCCCTGCATCCGCAGCGACATCTCGCCGACTTCGTCGAGGAATATCGTGCCCGTGTCGGCGAGCTCCAGTTTGCCGACGCTGTCGCGATAGGCGCCGGTGAAGCTGCCCTTCACGTGGCCGAAGAGTTCGGACTCGAGCAGTGTTTCCGGTAATCCGGCGCAGTTGACGGCCACAAATGGCCGGTTCGCGCGGGCGCTTTTGGTGTGGACCTGACGGGCCACCACCTCCTTGCCGCTCCCGCTCTCGCCGGTAATCAAGACCTTGGCATCGGTGCGCTCCACCCGCTGAAGCTCGTCGCGGAGCTCCGTAAGGGCAGGACTCGACCCAATTAACTGCGCAGCACGATCAAATCGCATGCGTAGACCCATCCCACCGGACGGCTGCGGCCAAGCCGCGCCCCCGGCGCAAAGAAGTTGTTTGTCGTGGACGGGCTTCCTTAGAGCAATCGGCCGGCCAATATTTTGGCCGGCGAGGCAGGCGGGCGAGATCTCAAGCTAAACGGTAGTGTCCAGACGACATAGCTCTGCTGCACCCCCGTGTGCGCCGTGTGCGGGAAGGCTCCCGCCGCAGAACAAAGTCCTCGAATTGACGGATTAATACCCCGAGGCAGTATCAGAAGAGGTGGACTTTCAGCCTTTTCGTCGCGCGACCAGGGCCTCCGCGGTCTCGATCAGCGTGTCATCGCCGCCGGAAAGCGGAAGAAAAGTCGCCCCGAAGTGCTCGGCCTCCGATGCGCCGTCCCGCTCCGAGCCAATTACGAGAATCGGCAGCTCCGGGTACAGGTCATGCGCCCGAAGGGCAAGGTGCAATCCGTTGTGATCGCCAAGCCGCACCTCGGTCGCCAGCAGATCGGGGGGCCACGTGCGCAGCGCCTGCAGCGCGTCGTCGAACGACGTCACCGCGACGGCGTCGAAGCCGGCTCTCGAAAAGACGTCTCTGGTAGCGGCCGATCGGGCCGTACCCGGAACTGCCACGAGCGCTCGGTATGAGGTCACCACGAAACCGTGATCTCTAACCGCAAGTCGCGTACCACGCGAGGCCGCGCAGAATCCGGCGTAACACGAATGAAATCGGGCGCAATCGGTTTCAGCGGCGACGAGCGACGAGAAAGGTGACGTGCAACGAAACTAAAGTCTGCGTCACTGGTCCTGATGCTCGTGTTGCCGCGGTGAGGAAGACGCGCAGGAGGCACCAACGAGGGATGCCGCGTCGAGGCGTTCGTTGAGCCGGCGCGCCGCATCCGACTCAGCTTTCGCCTCGTCACACCGCCCCGCTTCGGCCAGCGCCGCCGCGTACTCCGCGTGCGACTGCCACGACTGCGGCGCGCGCGCGGCGACGTCGCGCCAGAGGTCGACGGGATCCTGGAACGCGCGGTTGCGCGCGCCGGCCGCCAGCGCCAGTGCCGCCAGCACGATCGTGCCGGGAGCACCAAGGATCGGCCGGCGCTGCAGCGGCGCCGCCAGCGCCGCGGCGGCCGCAAACAGCAGCCCCGCCGCCGGCAGGTACATCCGCGGCTCGGCCATCGCGTCCCGCAGCGGCACGATGCTCGTGGTCGGCGCCAGTGTCGCGAGGCACCAGAGGATTCCGAATGCCGGCAGCGGCGCGACGTCGCGAATCCGCCACGCGGCCGCCGCGAACGCGATCAACGCCGCGAGCGCGGCAAGCCCCGCCGGATCGATCCAGCTCGTCACCCAGTGCACGTCGTGGACGAGCGACTGGCCGCGAGGGAACAGGAATAATCCGAGATATCGCCAGGCGACGATGGACTCGGTCAGCAGGTTGCTCACGGGTCCGCGCGATGGAACCGGATCGGCGGCGAAGGCGGCGCGAACGTGCCACGCGCCCGCGGCGAGGATCAGCACCATCGCGGGAGCGTAGACGCGGGTCAGGCGCTGCCGGCACCCCGGCACCCGCAGCACCCACGCATCGTAGGCCAGGACGATCAGCGGCAGCGCCATGGCGGCGCGGCTCGACGCGACCGCAATCGCCCCGAACACGATCGCCAGGACGGCGGCGGCGCGGCCGGTCTTCACGATCGCGCGCCGGGCGAAAGTGATCGACGCGATGAAGCCGAAGGCGCCGAGCAGTTCCGGCCTCGCCGACGCGTAGGTCACGGCCGATCCCATCAGCGGATGCACGCCGAAGATCGCGGCGGCGAAGAAGGCGGCCCAGTCCGACGGGCGATTGACGTCGGCGAACGCGCGCGTGCACCAGCCGTACAGCAGGCCGACGACGGCCAGGTGCAGGATGCCGTTGGTCACGTGATAGCCGAACGAGCTGTGCCCGGCGATCGCGTGATCGATCGCGTAGGAGAGATTGACGAATGGGTGCGCGAGATCGTAGATGAGCGCGCCCAGCAGGTTCCAGGTGGCGACGAGCGACGGGTTGCGCAGGATCGACGTGCGATCGTCGAAGATCAGCGGGTTGTCGAGGCTGGCGCGGTAGACCAGCGCCGTCAGCGCGCCGGCGACCAGGCCGAGCGCGGTGCGCAGCACCCGCCTTGTGTCAATGCTGAATACCAAATGCCCAATGACAGCGTCAGTACGCCTTGGCGAACCACGCCTCGGCGGGGGACGGCCGCCCGCACTTGACGCAGGTGCCCTTCACGTCGGCCCCCGTGAACGGGATGTTCCGCAGCGTCGCCTGGGTCTCGGCCTTGATCTGCGCCTCGCACTCTTCGCTGCCGCACCAGCCGGCGATCACGAACCCCGGGCGCCCTTCCATGGCGCTCTTGAACTCGTCGTAGGACGTTACCCGCGTGGTGTGCTCCTCGCGGAACGTGCGCGCCCGCGCCAGCAGCGCCGCCTGGATCTCGTCGAGCTTCTTCACCACGGCGTCGGCGAGGCCGTCCATCGGCATCGCGTCCTTGGTCCGCGTGTCGCGGCGCGCCACCATCACCGCCGACTTCTCGAGGTCCTTCGGCCCGAGCTCCATGCGCAGCGGCACGCCGCGCAGCTCCCATTCGGCGAACTTCCAGCCGGGCGTCTGCGTGTCGCGGTCGTCGAGGAACACGCGCACGCCCTTCGCTTCGAGCGACGCCTTGATCTCGCGCGCCTTCAGCAGCACGGTCTCTTTCGAGTCGCCCCGCGCAATCGGCACGATGACAACCTGGTATGGCGCGATCCGCGGCGGCAGGATCAGGCCGCGATCGTCCCCGTGGGTCATGATCACGCCGCCGACCAGGCGCGTCGATACGCCCCACGACGTCGTCCAGGCATGCTGGATGGCATTGTCGCGGCCCTGGAACTTGATGTCGAATGCCTTCGCGAAGTTCTGGCCGAGGTTGTGCGAGGTGCCGGCCTGCAGCGCCTTGCCATCTCCCATCAGCGCCTCGATCGAATAGGTGCGTGACGCGCCGGCGAATTTCTCGCTCTCGCTCTTCTGCCCGTCGACGACCGGCATCGCGAGCACGGTCTCGGCGCACTCCTTGTAGAGCGCCAGAATCTTCAGCGTCTCTTCTTGCGCTTCCTCCGCGGTCTCGTGCGCCGTGTGCCCTTCCTGCCACAGGAACTCTGTCGTCCGCAGGAACGGCTTGGTCTTCTTTTCCCAGCGGACCACGTTCGCCCACTGGTTGATCAGGACGGGCAGATCGCGCCACGACTTGATCCACTTGGCGTAGAGCGTGCCGATGATCACCTCGGAGGTCGGGCGCACCACGAGCGGCTCGGCGAGTTCTTCGTCGCCGCCTTTCGTCACCCACGCCACCTGCGGAGCGAAGCCGGCGACGTGCTCCTTTTCCTTCATCAGCAGGCCGGACGGGATGAACAGCGGAAAGTAGGCGTTGACGTGTCCCGTGGCCTTGAACCGCTGGTCGAACGCCTGGACGATCAACTCCCAGATGGCATAGCCGTACGGCCGGATCGCCATGCAGCCCTTGACCTCGGTGTAGTCGGCGAGTTCAGCGCGCCAGACCACGTCGAGGTACCACTGAGAGAAATCCTTTGATTGGGGCGTGATTTCACTCACAGATCCCTTTTCTTGCACCTTCTCTGCCATAACACCTACACCACAGTTTCCATCAAGCGGCGCTTCCAGCGCGAATCATTTCGCTCCGGATAGTCGAGCCGGAAGTGTCCGCCGCGGCTTTCCTGCCGCCGCAGCGCGGCCCACGCGATCAACCGGCCCACCGTCACGACCGTTGGTTCGTCAGGCCGCGGAGCCCCGAGCCCGGCGATCGCCTCGTGAAGGCCCGTCTCGCTCCTGAACAGCCCCGCGTGCTGCCACATCAGCACGCGCGCGTCTTCGGCACGAATCGTTGAAGCCGGACCGTAATAGTTGAACTCCTGCGCTTCGAACGACGCCAGCGTCACCGGATCGATCGAAGCGCCTGGCGCGCCGCGCATCGCCGCGCCGGCGCGCGCGCCGAAGACCAGGCCTTCGAGCAGCGAGTTGCTGGCAAGACGGTTCGCGCCGTGCACGCCGGTGCACGCCACCTCACCGGCCGCGAACAGGCCCGGCAGCGTCGTGCGTCCGTCGAGGTCGGTCACCACGCCGCCCATCAGGTAGTGCGCCGCCGGGCCGACCGGGATCCGGTCCGCCGCCAGGTCGAGCCCGGCGCGGCGGCACGCCGCGGCAATCAACGGGAACCGTCGGTGCACGAACGCCGCGTCGAGGTGCGCGAGCGTCAGGTAGACCTCGCCGCCTGTGCGCTGTGCCTCGCGGACGATGCCGCGGGCGACGCGATCGCGCGGCGCGAGATCCCCGGCCGGGTCGTAGCGATCCATGAACGGCTCGCCCGCCGCGTTCACGAGCCGTGCGCCTTCGCCGCGCAGCGCCTCCGAGAGCAGGAAGCGCGGCTGTCCCGGCACCTTCAACGCCGTCGGATGAAACTGGACGAACTCCAGGTCGGCCACCGCGGCGCCCGCGCGCCACGCGATGGCAATCCCGTCGCCGGTCGCCACCGCCGGGTTCGTCGTCTCGCTGAAGACTTGCCCGGCGCCGCCGGTCGCGACCAGCGTGCACCGCGCACGTGCCGACACGATCCGATCGTCCTGCACGAAGACCGCGCCGACGCACCGGCCGTCTTCGACCATCAACGACACCGCGCGCGCCTGCTCCTGCACCCGGACGCTGGCGATCCGCGCGACGTGCTCCCAGAGCGCGCGGCCGATCCCGCGGCCGGTGGCGTCGCGCGCGTGGAGCACGCGGCGGCGCCCGTGCGCCGCTTCGAGGCCGAGCTCGAGTGTTCCGTCGGCGGCGCGATCGAAGACCGCGCCCCAGTCGATCAACTGCCGCACGTAGCGCGGCCCTTCGTCGACGAGCACGCGGACGGCGCGCGCGTCGCACAGGCCGTCGCCGGCGGCCATCGTGTCGGCGAAGTGCAGGTCGGGCGCGTCGTCGGGGCCGACCGCCGCGGCGATGCCGCCCTGCGCGTAGTCGGTGTTGCCCGCGTGCGGGCCGGCCTTGGTCAGCACCAGCACGTCGCCTGCGCCCTCGAGCGAGGCCGCCGCGCGCAGCGCGGCGATGCCGCTGCCGACAATGAGGAAATCGGCCTGCAAATCTTTGTTATCGTATCATCCGTGCTTCTCGAGGTCGGCAGCCGCAGCGGCCGCTACGGCGTGCACATCGAACCGGGATCGACCTCGCGCATCGCCGCGCTGCTCGACGCGGCGGACGCCCCCAAGCGACGGTTCCTCGTCTCGAACCCGACGGTGTGGCGCTTTCACGGCGAGACCTTCGCCGCGCTCACCGGCGAAGAGCCGATCCTGATTCCCGACGGCGAGCGCCACAAACATCTGCAGACCGTCGGCCGCATCTACGACGCCCTGATCCGCGCCCGCGCCGATCGCGCCAGCGTGATCGTCGCCGTCGGCGGCGGCGTGCTCGGCGACACCGCGGGATTCGCCGCCGCCACCTATCTGCGCGGCATCCCGGTGGTCCATGTGCCGACGACGCTGCTGGCGCAGGTGGACAGCGCGATCGGCGGCAAGGTAGGCGTCAATCACGCGCTCGGCAAGAACCTGATCGGCGCGTTCCATCCGCCGGCGCTGGTGGTCGTCGACCCGACGGTGCTCTCGACGCTGCCGCGGCGCGAGTTTCGCGCCGGGCTCTACGAAGTGATCAAGTACGGGATGATCGCCAGCCGTCCGCTGTTCGAACGCGTCGCCTCGACCGTGCGCGCGCTCTTCCAGCGGACCGCCGACGCGCTGCTCCCGGTCGTGTCGGAGTCCTGCGGCATCAAGGCCTCCATCGTCGAACAGGACGAGCTGGAGACGGGCCTGCGGCGGCTGCTCAACTTCGGCCACACCGCCGGGCATGCGCTCGAGGCGGTGACGAAGTACCGCCGGTTCCGCCACGGAGAGGCGGTCGGCTACGGCATGCTGGTCGCGGCGGAGATCGCCGTCCGCCGCGGCACGATGCCGGAAGCGGATCGGCTCGCCTTACGCGAGGCCATCGCCAAGCTGGGGCCGCTGCCGGCCGCCGCCGACGTGTCGATCGCGGAGGTGCTGGAAGCGATCACCCACGACAAGAAGATCGTCGCCGGGCAGCTGCACTACGTGCTGCCGCGGACGATCGGCACGTGCGATGTGGTGGCGGATGTGACGAAGGACGAGATCGCCGCGGCCCTCGCGGCGCTGGGCATGAAGCCGTAGCGGCCTAGCCGTCGATGCCGTGCTCTTTGAGCTTGGCGAGCAGCGCCTTGTAGCTGATCTGCAGCAGCTCGGCGGCGCGCGGCTTGTTGCCGCCGGCCTCCCGCAGCACGTCTTCGATCTTCACCTTCTCGACTTCCGCGGTGACGCGGCGCGTGACCTCGAGCAGCGTCCCGGTCATGTCGATGTGCGCCCACGGCGAGACCGCCGGCTCCTCGGTCACCGGCACGGCGAACGTCAGGTTCAGGTGCCGCGGAAAGACCGTGTCGCCGTCGGTGAGAATCACCGCGCGCTCGATGCAGTTCTGCAGCTCGCGCACGTTGCCGGGCCAGTGATACGCCTGCAGCTGCTCCATCGCCGGCGGTGAGAGCACCAGCGGCTTCTTCTTCAGGTCGCGGCAGAAGCGCTCGACGAAGAAGCGGGCGAGCACCGGCACGTCCCCCTTCCGCTCGCGCAGCGGCGGGATCATGATCGGGAAGACCGACAGGCGGAAGTAGAGATCTTCGCGGAAGCGGCGTGCCGCCACAGCGGCGCGCAGGCCGCGGTTGGTCGCCGCCACGAGCCGCACGTCCACCTGCAGCGACGCGGTGCCGCCGACGCGCTCGAAGCGCTTCTCTTCCAGGGCGCGCAGGATCTTGGCCTGCAGCGACAGCGGCAGGTCGCCGATCTCGTCGAGGAACAGCGTGCCGCGGTGCGCCATCTCGAACTTGCCCGGCTTGCGCGCGACGGCGCCGGTGAACGCCCCCTTCTCGTAGCCGAACAGCTCCGTCTCGAGCAGGTTCTCGGGGATCGCGGCGCAGTTGATCGCGACAAACGGCGCCTCGGCGCGGCCGCTCAGGGCGTGCAGCGAACGGGCGAAGAGCTCCTTGCCGGTCCCGCTCTCCCCTTCGAGCAGCACGGTCGCGTCGGTCGTCGCCGCGCGCTGCAGCGACGCGAAGACCTTGCGCAGCGACGGATCCTCGCCGACCAGCTGCGGCGCGCCGCGCCGGACCGCGAGCTCCTCCTTCATCAGCAGGTTCTCGGTCACGAGGCGGCGGCGCTCGAGCGCGCGGGCGACCAGCAGCAGCAGGTGATCGGGATCGACGGGCTTGGCCAGGAAGTCCATCGCCCCTTCCTTCATCGCGGCGACGGCGTCCTCGATGCTGCCGTACGCCGTCATGACGATCACCGGAATGTCGGCGTCGATTTCCTTGGCGGCGCGGAGCACGCCGAAGCCGTCCCCTTCAGGGAGGCGCAGGTCGGAGAGCACCACGGCGGGCTGCGCCTGCTGGAGCAGGCGCACTGCCTCTGGCTGGTCACGGGCTTCGAGGACGATATGCTCCTGCCGCTCCAGCGCGTGCCGGAGCATCTGCCGCAGCGAGTCCTTGTCCTCGACGATGAGAATCTGCTGGGCGGTCAGCGGATCCAGCCGGGAGGCACGCCGGCGCGGCGTGCCTCATCCTCGATTTCGGCGATGCGCTTGCCGCCGTTGGTGATCTCGGTGTTGACGCGGGTCAGCTCGGCGATCGCCTTCTGGCGGTCGTCGGCCACCTGTGCGCGCTGATACGGGTCGTCACGGGCGGTGAAGTCGGCGGTCAGGCCGTTGATGCGCGCCTGCAGCGCGTCGCGGAACATCTCGTTGCGGCGGATTTCCTCGCGCGCCGCGGTGACGCGGCCGCGCCAGTAGGCCTCGTCCTTCGCCGGCTCGGCCGGCTTGGTCGTGTCTTTCGCCTCTTCGCCCGCCTTGGCCCCCTCGGCCGCGGTCGCGTCCTTCGCGCCGGTTTTGGCCGCGTCCTTCTGGTCGCCCAGCTTCACGGCGGGATCGGTCGTCGAGCCCGGCGCCGGCGGCAGCTTCTTCAGATCGTCGTTCGTATAGGTCTTGGCCGCCGGAGGCGTCGCTTTGCGGCGCTCCTGCTCCTTTTTCGCCACGTCACCCAGGCTCTGGGCCGACGCCGGCCACGCGATGGTCAGCAGGACGCCGGCGAGCAGACCGCTGAAGAACTTCATTGGGGGCTTTCTCCTTCTGTATCCATAGTTTAGCACGTTTACGGATCAGGCCGTACCACCAGGACTTTGAGCCCCGCCCCGGCGTCGGAATCCTCGGCTGCCGCAAGCGACAGCTCGGTCAGCGCCCGCGATTCCCCCGGCCCGAAGGCCGCCGCCCGGACCAGCACGATTCCGCCGTCGTCCGCCACCCAGACGACGAGATAGGCGGGGACGCCGGCGTCGGGCACGAGATCCGCGAGGCTGCCGTAGACGAACAGCCGCCAGACCGGATGGCTGGCGGCGGCCCCGGCGGCCGCGTCGGCCTCCGCCTGGATCCGCGACGTGAGCGCGCGCAGGTCCAGTGCGCCGCCACCCCACGGCCCGCGCGGCGTCAGCGTGGCGTCGACGAACGTTTCCGGCGTCGCCGAGACCTCCGCCATCGGGCCCGCCCGTCCGACGTCGCGCACCGACGGGAGGCGGCGAAGCTCGCTGACGGCCAGCGATGCGGCCGCGCGCGATGCGTAGCGGAGCGCCCTGGCGTCGCGATCGTGGCCGGCGAGCGACGTTTCCGCGGTACCGAGCAGCGCCAGCGACATGCCGAGCCCGATCGAGACCATGGCGGCGAACAGCGCGGTCAGGACAGCCACAGGTTCGGCACCATGACGTCGAACGACACGCCCAGCTCGCGGAGGCCGCGCGACCCGCCGGGCGCCAGCTGCAGCGAGATCCGCACCCGCCGCGCGCCGTCGAGCACCTCCACCTGCATCCGTGACACGCCGTCGAGCATCGGGAGCGTCGATCCCGTCGACTCGTCGCGCCGCTGCAGCTGGCGCGCGACCGGATCGACTCGATAGGTCCGTGCTTCAGCCTCGGCGATGGAAGCTCCCGCCGCGTATGCGCACGTGCGCGGCGCGGCGCCGACGACGAGCAGTGTTTCGGTCACATCGGTCACGCGGACCAGATCGCGGCAGCCCGTACGGTCGAACACGAGCGCGGACGAGCCGGCGGCGAACCCGCCGCCCGCATCCACCGCCACGGCCGTCTCCCCTCTCGGCAACCCGGCCGTCAGCGTCGCCTGCGCGCTGCGGCGCGACAGGTACCGGACGGTGACGCTGCCGTCGGGGGCAACCTCGAGTGCCGGCAGGTAGCGCGCCAGCGGCCCGGCATTCGCGCCGCGGTCGAGGCCGCCGCCGGCCCGCGCCACATCGCCGGCGAGCGCCTGGACCGCCATGCGTGCGCGCTGCTGCTGGTCGGCAGCCTCGGGCTGCGTGCGCGCGATCGACTGCGCGCTGAGGATCAGCGACACGAACGCGCAGCCCACGGTCGTCATGATCGCGGTGGCGATCAGCAACTCGAGGAGGGTAAAACCCGGTGATACGAAGGATACGAAGGACGGCGAAGGATACGAAGGACACGAAGGAGCGTGCTTCATGGCGGAACCTCGCAGACGGTGGCGATCTGGACGACGTCAGGTCCGCCCGCGGCGCGGCTGGCGGACGGCTGCACGCGGACCACGATCGCGAGCAGATCGACGCGCCCGGGAACGCCCGCAACCGTCCATCGCCGCGCGTACCGCGCGCCGGCATCGTCAACGGTGTCGGCAAATCCGTCGACGCTTCGGTCGAGCGCGCCGCCGGTCGCACCACGCAGCGCGCCGCTCGCCGCCGCGATCGTGAGGTCGTCGGCCTTGCGCGCGGCGAGGAGGCTCATCGCAAGCTGCCGCCGCGCCTCCATGTTCTGGTGCAGCGCCAGGACGAAGAGCTGCGCGGTTCCAAGCGCGATCACGACGAGGAGGCTCGTCGCGATCGTCACCTCGATCAGCGTGAAGCCGTGCGCGCCGCGCGAAGGCATGCGCGAAACACAATTGCAACCGGCGCGCCGTCGGAGTTGTGGAGGAAATCCGCGAAATGCCGATCGTGGACCCGCCGAAGTACGCACCGTCTGCACGCGCTTTCCAGGCCGTCGATCGCAGGAACTGCATCGGCGTTGCGCCCGACGCCGAATGGCACAAGCTTCGCGCCGACGGTGCCAGCCACCCGCGGTGCCAGGCACCCACGGTGCCAGCCACCGGGGACGCGAGCGTCAGGCGGACGCGGGGGGCTCCTCGGTCACCATCGGCAGCGACACCACGAACCGCGTGCCGCCGCCCGGCTCGGGCTGCATCGTCACGCGCCCGTTGTGCGTGACGATGATCTTCTGCACGACGGCCAGCCCCAGCCCCGTGCCGCGGGCGCGGGTCGTCACGAACGGCATGAAGATGCGCGAGGCCATCGCCGGCGGGACCCCGGGGCCGTTGTCGATCACCGCGATGCGGACGATCCTCTGCGCGCGATCGGGGACGCTCTCGATGACGATGTGCGGCCTGATTCCCGATTCGGTGCACGCTTCGAGCGCGTTGCGGAACAGGTTCCCGAACGCCTGCCGCAGCAGCACGTCGTCTCCCTGCACCGGCAGGTACTCGCCGCGCACCTCCACCGCGCCGCCGCGCGAGATCGCCTCGGCGCGGATGTCTTCGGCCGCGCGCTCGACGACGGCACGGGTGTCGACGCGGCCCAGCATCAGCTCGGTGGGCTTGGCGAAGTTCAGGAAGTTGCGGACCACGGCGCCGAGCGTGTCGGTCTCTTCGCGGATGCCGAGCACGTAGGGACGGCTGTCGGCGGGCAGGCGATCGAGGTCGAGCAGGCGCGCGTAGCCGTGGATCGTGGCCAGCCCGTTCCGGAACTCGTGGGCGATGCCGGCGGTCAGCTCGCCGACCTGCGCGAGACTGTCCTTGAGCCGGAGCTGCTCCTCCAGCTCCGCGATGTCGGTGAGGTCGCTGAACAGGCAGATGGCGCCGTGCGGCGAATCGACGCCGGTGCCGATGGGCGACACCGTGACCCCGAGATGGGTCGTGCCTCCGTCGCGCGTGTCGAACTTCACGGTGCGGCGGCGCACCGACTGCCCGGTGTTCAGGCATTCATCGATCAGCCCGGCCAGCGGCGGCGCCCCGGCCAGCACCTCCTTGACGTTTCCCGTCCAGTCGGCATCGGGCATCCCGAGCATGCGCCGGCCGGCCGGGTTCAGCGAGCGCACGTGGCGATCGGCGCCGACGACGAGCAGGCCGGAGGTGAGGCTGGCGATGATCTCGTCGCTCAACCGCTCCGACGCTTCGGCGCGCGCGGCGAGCGCCTGCTCGCGCTTGCGCAGCTTGCCGAGCGCCTCCTCCATGGCCGCCGCCATGAACGCGGTCTCGGTGCCGGTGCCTTCGAGGCCGCGGTTCATCTGCCGCGCCGCGGCGAACAGGCGCAGCACGATGAAGGCGAGCCCGGCGACGAGCACGGCAATCACCGCGGTGAGCGAAAGCAGGATGAAGGCGGGACGATTCATACCTGCATCAGGCCGAGATACCAGGCGAGCAGCCGGTCGCCGTAGAGGCTGGCGACCAGCGCCGCCGCGGCGAGCATGGTCCCATACGGCACGCGCGTCGCCATGCCGCCGCGGCGCGACGCGATCAGGATCGCGCCGATCACCCCGCCCACGAGCGACGACAGGACGAACGTCAGGATCACCATCTTCACCCCGAGGAAGGCGCCGATCATCGCCAGCATCTTCACGTCGCCGAAGCCCATCGCGTCCACCTTGCGCAGGCGAAACCAGATCTCGGCGATCGCCCAGAGCAGGCCGCCGCCGACGACGATGCCGAGCAGCGACTGGATCGGCCCGGGCGGCAGGAACAGGCTGCAGACGAAGCCGATGACGATGCCGGGGAAGTTGATGACGTCGGGCAGGATCTGGTGCTCGAGATCGATCATGAAGTGCACGATCAGCGCGCAGGCGAACGCGGTCCGCACGAGCAGCAGCGGCGTCGGGCCGAACACCTGCCAGTGCAGGAAAAACACCAGGCCGGTGACGATCTCGATGATCGGGTAGCGCAGCGAGATCGGGTTGGCGCAGGCGCGGCAGCGGCCGCGCAACAGCGCGTAGCTGAGCACCGGGACGTTGTCCTTCCACGACAACTGGTAGCCGCACTGCGGACAGCGCGAGCGCGGGGAGGCCACCGACTGCCGCAGCGGCACGCGATGGATGCAGACGTTCAGGAAGCTGCCGATGCACAGCCCCCACAGCACGAACGTCGCCTCGAGGAACGCCTCGGTGATCGGCATCAGCGTGGCGGCTCGAGCTGGCCGGGCAGCGGGAACAGCTTCGACTGCGGCGAGACGATGATGCCGCCGGTCGCCGGGTTGAGCACGAAGGGCGTGCCGGACGGATCGTTCGGGATCGGCAGGTTCAGCCCCTGGTCCTTCGCACGCTTCCAGGCCTCCATGGTGTCCATCGCGTCGAGCTGCGCCAGGCGCAGCACCGCCGAGTCGCGCAGCCACGGCTCCTCGGACTTGGCCAGCTCCATCCACAGCGCGCGCGACGCGTTGCGGTGGCCGCCTTCGGCGAGCGTCACCGCGGCGAGCGGACGCATCCAGTTGGGCGCGCCGGGCATCTCCGAGGCGCGCTGGAACGCCTCGGCGGCGGCGTGGTAGTCGCGCAGGTGCCAGTAGTAGACGAAGCCGAGATCCTGCATGTACTGCCACTTCGTCGGCTGCGCCGCGAGCCCTTTCTGCAGCAGCGCGATCGCGAGATCGGGGCGACCCGGGCCGCCGGGGTAGGGCTCGCCGAGGAAGATCGAGCCGAAGCGGTAGGCGATGCTGAAGTAGGGATCGAGCGTGGTCGCCAGGTCGAGCAGCGGATACAGCAGCGAGTAGTCCTTCACGTGCCCCGGCCCGGCCAGGCGCTCGGTGCCGAAGTGCTGCAGCGCGCGGATCCAGTAGACGTCGGCGGTGACGCCGCGGTACGACAGCGCGGCGCGCCGCGCGGCCTCCGGCGATCGCACGTAGAGCAGGCCCGGCGTGTCGACCGCGGGCGCCGGCCAGCGATCGATCGCCGCGTGCAGCGCCACCGCTGCCGCCAGGCACAGGGCGGCGGCGGCCGCCGGGCCCCTCATTTGAAGTCCCTCCGCGCGAAGATCACCATGGCGCCGAAGAGGAGCGCGGCGACGTAGGCCGCGGCGTAGGCCGCGCTCGCCGCCATGAACGCTCCCGGCACCGGGACGCCGTGCACCACCGCGAGCTTGACGTCGAAGCGGGAGAAATCGGGCAGCACGTAGTAGCACGCCTTGGCCACGGCGATCGCCGCCGGCGAGTCGACGATCGCGTCGAAGCGCTTCAGCTCGGCGTTGAACTGCCCGACCACGTAGACGCCGAGCGTGAAGATCGCCGACAGCATCGGGCTCGAGTAGGTCGAGAAGAACAGCGCCACCGCCGTCACCACCGCCAGCTCGAGGAAGATCATCGCGACCGCCTTGAGCAGCGCCGGATCCAGCGCCGGCGCGTCCCAGGCCCCCTGGATCGGCGCCGGGATGCCGCGCGCGAGGAAGTACAGCACGGTGTAGAGCGCGACGGTCATCACCGCCAGGTTGACGAGAAGCGTCAGCAGCAGGCCGGCATATTTGCCGGCGATGAACTGCGGCCGCGTGATCGGCTTGGCCAGGAGCGGGTAGACGCTGCGCCGCTCGACTTCCTTCGACACCAGGTTGATGCCGATGAAGATCGCGATGAACAGGCCGAAGAGCGACGTGGCGGCCAGGCCCAGGTCCTTGATGATCTTCACGTCCTGCCCGGCCGTCAGCTGGCCGATGACGATCGACGCGCCGACCAGCAGCACCCCGAACAGCACCAGGTTGTAGAACACCCTGTCGCGCACCGACTCGCGGAAGACCGCGGCCGCGACGGGCCCGATCGCGCTCATGACCGCGCCCCCTCGCCCATCTCGGCGACCCGGCGGACGAACACGTCCTCCAGCGTCTCGCGCAGCGGGTTCAGCGACACCGGCGTGGCGCCGGCGGCGGCCAGCTCGCGCAGCAGCTCCTCGGGACGGCCGTCGGGCGGCAGATCGATCGCGTAGCGATCGCCGCCGATGGTGACGACGCGCCGCGCCCGCGCCCGCACGCGCTCGAGCGCCTCGGGCGGGACCCCGGCCATCACCAGCTCCCAGCCCTGGATCGCGAACTCCTTCAGGTCGGCGAGCGTTCCCGATGCCGCCAGCCGCCCCTTGGCGACGATCGCCACGCGCGTGCAGAGCGCCTCGGCGTCCGACAGGATGTGCGAGCTGAAGAAGATCGTCCGCCCCTGGTCGCGCAGCTCGAGGATGAGCGCGCGGACATCGCGGCGGCCGAGCGGATCCAGGCCCGACATCGGCTCGTCCAGGAACACGACCTCGGGATCGTTCAGCAGCGCCTGGGCCAGGCCCACGCGCTGCAGCATCCCCTTCGAGAACTTGCGCAGCGGCAGGCGCCGCTCGGCGCCGATGCCGAGGCGATCGAGCGTCTTGCCGACGCGCTGCCGGCGGTCGGCGGCGGACTGGCCGAACAGCCGCCCGTAGTAGTCGAGCAGCTCCTCGGCCGTGAGGTGGTCGTAGAAGTACGGGTTCTCGGGAAGGTAGCCGATGCGGCGCCGGATCGAGACGTCGCCGAGCGGGCGGCCGAGGATCTCGGCCTCGCCGCTGGTCGGAAACACCAGCTGCATGAGCAGCTTGAGCGTCGTCGTCTTGCCGGCGCCGTTCGGGCCGAGGAAGCCGAAGACGTCGCCGGGGGCGACGTCGATGGACAGGCGATCGAGCGCGCGATAGGGGCGCGGGCGCCAGAAGCCGACCAGGTAGTCCTTGCTCAGCTCGCGCGTGCGGATCGCCGCGGTCACTTGGCTTTTTTCAGCTCCAGCTCGATCGCTTCCTTGAAATACTGCGGCGGCAGCCCGCCGCCCGGAATGCGCTTGCCGTTGATGAAGAAGCTCGGCGTCGAGTTCACCTGCAGCGACGATCCGATCGAGATGTCGGTCTTCACTTCCTGCAGCGCCTTGTCCTTCTGCGCCTCGAAGTCCTTGACGCCGGTGATGTCGGACAGCGCCGTCTTGATCGTCGCCGGGCTCAGCTCATCCTGGTGCATGAACATCCAGTCCTGCATCTTGTCGAACTGCCCCTTCGACTTCGCGATGATCGCGGCCGCCGCGGCATCGCAGGCCGCGTTGTGCATGCGCGTCGGCACGTAGGCGTTGCAGTCGGAGTTCAGCGGGTACTGCTTCATCAGGACCTTCACGTCCTTGTTCTGGGCGTACTCGTCGAACACCGGCTTGAGCGACATGTACTGCACGCGGCACTGCGGACACTGGAAGTCGGCGAACTCGACGATCAGCACCTTCGCCCCTTCGTTGTCGTAGGGAAAGCTCGACGACTTCGGCTGCACTTCCCACCAGCGCTCGAACTCGGTCTTCTGCGCCGCGTCGAGCGGCTTGGGCGGCGCCGTCGAAGGACGGTCCTGCGCGTGCGGGAAGGCGGTGAAGCCCCATGCCGCGCCGGCGACGAAGAGCAGCGCGATGACGAGGGCCAGCGGGGTGGCCACGAGCACGCGCAGGTCGCGCAGCGCCCGGCCGGGCAATGAAGACATGGGCACGGAACTCGCTCCTCCGGAGATGACGAAGATGCCGATGACGCCGACATACGTGGCGACGCACAGCGGGCAGACTTCCTTGAGTACGAAGAACGACGCGTAAGCCAGGTAGAGCACGACGGCCAGCGCCAGCGTGGACGCCGCGAAGATGTAGGCCGGCGCGCTGTCGGTGATGCGGCTCTTGCCGCGGGAGCCCCACAGCATCAGCAGCACCCACGCGAAGAACAGCAGGCCGCCGACCGCCACCGGCACGCCGGCCACCGATCCGTACCGGCTCAGATATGCGGCCTTGCACGACACCGTCGCGTTGACGTCGCAGAAGCTCGAATAGTCCGGATTCAGGATCAGGTTGTAATGGACGTAGGTTGCCGCGCTCGACGCGGCGAGCCCGAGGATCGCGAAGGCAACCAGCAACTTCCGTGCAAGGGCTGACATGGGGACCCTTTATTTTACCTACTTCTTGAATTCGGTGCCGTGGTCGGGCGCCCCGGTTTCCGGCAGCGACCCCGTAAAGGTCTTCTCCTCATCAATATAGAGGATCCGGTCGGCATTGACGCCATAGAAGACGGTCCCCGAGATCCCAGGCTTCGCCGGATCGGCCGTCGCGGCATAGCCCGCCGACACCGGCACCCCGTTGCAGGCCGGCTTCACGTCGTCGAGCGGCTTGGCCGTGATCTCGAAGATATAGCCCGATTTCTCGAGTTTCTCGGCTGACGTCATGTCGGGGCTCAGGAAGCCCTGCCCCGTCGTGGGTACTGGCGTTGCGAGGTCGGGAAGCTTCGTCGCGTAATGCGTGTTGCCGCAGGTCAGGGCGAATTGCCACTGCGCGGCGGCAATCGAGCGCAGCGAGGCGAGGGCCGAAGTCTCGTTGCCGCGCGCCTGCATGCCGCGGTACTCGTTGAACGCGATCGCGAGCAGGATGGCGATGATCGCCAGCACGATCATCAGCTCAATCAGCGTGAAGCCGCGTTCGCGCGAGGGCCTCCGCAGGCGTGTGAAGCGGCCGGCGAGGAGGATCAAGGCAGTCACACCTGAAATGATTAGACCGGTGACGAGGTCGCGCGGCCGGTAGGCAAACCGTATCACGTGGCGGCCGGGCGGCAGCGAAACGGCGCGGTAGAGGCCGTTGGCCCTGGCGATCGCCGCCGGCACCGCGTCGACCTCCGCCGTCCACGAGTCGTCGTACGAGTCGCGCAGCACGACGATGCCGGGTCGATCGAGCGTTGCCTCGACGACGACGCGGGTCGTGCCGTCCTCCACGATGCGCACCGATGGCGGCTGCGGCGACGACAAACTGGATGGCGAGTCAGGCAACGACGAGATCTGCGGCGGCGACGGCCCCAACCAGTGCGGCATGAACTCGTGCGATCCGCAGG
>Ga0207645_10001763_pt1 | contig 17537 bp, 16 predicted proteins | sample KBSM53metaG_FD_184331 | JGI IMG/M metagenome (GOLD analysis project Ga0207645, IMG submission 184331) | Miscanthus rhizosphere microbial communities from Kellogg Biological Station, Michigan, USA - KBS M5-3 metaG (SPAdes) (version 2) | ecosystem: Host-associated > Plants > Roots > Rhizosphere >...
CGCATCGCAGGCGGCGAAGCTCGTCTCCGAGATGACGCCGGACGATCGCGTCGACGCGCTCGAGGAGCTCGAGGCAGAGCGCTCGAAGGAGATCCTCGCCGAAATTCCGGCGGAAGCACGGCGAGAGACGGAGGCGCTGCTCACCTACGCCCCGGATTCTGCCGGTGGTATCATGACCACCGAGTTCGTGCAGCTTCCGGAGACGATGACGGTGGACGAGGCGCTCGCGAACGTACGACGGATCGCCCGCGCCGGACGTCGAGAGGCGATGCACTCGCTGTACGTGACCGACGCGCAGGGTGCGCTGCGGGGGGTCATGTCGCTGCGCGAGCTGCTCGCTGCTCCTGAGGGAGGGCGCATCGCGGATATCGCGTGGGAAGAGGTCGTGAGCGTGCCCGCGACCGCAGACCGTGCAGAGGTCGCGCGGATGACCTCGGACTACGACCTCGTGGCGGTGCCGGTTGTCGATGACGCCGGGCGGGTGCTCGGCGTGGTGACGGTCGACGACGTCATCGATGCGATCGTCGAAGAGCAGACCGAGGACGTGCAGAAGCTCGGCGCGGTGCAACCGCTCGAGGAGCCATACTTCCAGGCTGGGTTCTGGTCCATCGCTCGCAAGCGTGGCGGGTGGCTCATCCTGCTGTTCATCGAGGAGATGTTCACCGGGACGGCGTTGCGGCATTACGAGGCGACGCTCGCCAGCGCCATCGCGCTGACATTCTTCATTCCGCTCATCATCTCCTCCGGCGGCAACTCCGGATCACAGTCCGCGACGCTGATCACGCGCGCGCTCGCCGTCGGCGATGTGGAGATGCGTGACGCTGTTCGCGTGTTCCTTCGCGAGCTGGGTCAGGGGCTTGTGCTCGGCGCGTTCCTGGGCGCGATTGGATTCGGCCGAGCGCTCATGTGGGGGAATGGGACGGACGTGGCGTGGGTGGTCGCGTCCACGCTCCTGTTCGTCGTTATCACGGGCACGATCGTTGGCGCGATGCTGCCCCTGCTTTTCACGCGAGTGGGGTTCGACCCCGCGATCGCATCCTCGCCATTCGTCGCATCACTCGTCGACGTGGCGGGAATCATCATCTACTTCAACATCGCGATCCATCTGCTCGGCCTCCGTTGACCGGCCGGCGCGAGCTCCGGACCGGTTATCGGTTATTGGTTTCTAGCTGTTCCAGGCGAGCAGCAACAACCAATTACCCGTAACCAGTGGTCAGACACTAGCCGGCTCCGGTCCAGGAACGCGCGCCGTTTCCATCTCTACGGTCTCGGCCTCGCTCGGATCCGCGGGTGTAAGGCCAACAATTCCCTGCTCGAGCCAACTGTGCTCTCCGCGTAGTACCTGCATCGCAACCCGGTATAGCGCCGGATCCGAAGGACCAAACAGCGCGCGGAAGTGCGCGCGGATGCGCTGGCGCGCCTCGATGCAGAACGCATCGGCGAGGACGACCGCCTCTGCGCGACCCTGTTTGGCCAACATGCGCGCGCGCGAGCACGCCGCGGCCATGGCATAGAGCTCTGCACCTATGTCCACCGCGCGAAACAGCACCATCTGCCGACGCTCGAGCTTGGGACCGAATCGCACCATCGCGTGGAAGATCGCGCGCCCCAGCTTGTTCGTCGCGCGATTCGCGAACCGGAGGTGTGTCGCGAGCTTTCCGAATTCGGAGTATGGATGCGGACGCACGCGTGACAGCCAGCGCGCTGGATACCACGTCGCGTAGAACGGCGCGGATTTCGACAGCGCAGCGAGCCGCTGCTGCATCGACGACTCTGGTGCGACGATCGGGAAGGCGAGCTTGAAGTGATGGTCCACCGCCTCACGCGCGATGAACAGGCGCATGATCTCCGAGGAGCCCTCGAAGATCAGGTTGATGCGGAAATCACGCATCGCGCGCTCGACGGGGATGGGCTTTTCGCCACGCGCCTCGAGGGATTGCGCGGTCTCATAGCCACGACCGCCGCGGATCTGCACCGTGTCGTCCACGATGCGCCACCCGGCCTCGGTGTTGTACAGCTTCGCGATCGCCGCTTCCAGCCTGATGTCGTACCCGCCCCGCTCGTAGAGCGCGGTCGACAGCTCGGCGACCGATTCCATCGCGAACGTGTTCGCCGCCATGCGCGCAATCTTCTGCGCGATCGCCTCGTGCTTGCCGATCGGCTGGCCCCACTGCACACGCTCGTTGGCCCAGTCGCGGACGACGCGGAGCAGCGCCTTGCCAACGCCGGCACAGCCGGCTGGGATCGTTAGGCGACCCGTGTTGAGCGTCACGAGGGCCAGCTTGAGACCCTTCCCTTCCCCCCACAGGATGTTCTCGCGCGGCACGCGGACGTTGGTGAACCGAATGACGCCGTTCTCGATCGCCTTGAGACCCATGAATCGGCAGCGGTGCACGATCTCGACGCCGGGGAACGACGCCTCGACGATGAACGCCGTGATTTGCTTGCGCGTCTTGCCCTTTGCGTCAACAACGTCCGGCGTGCGCGCCATGACCACGTAGAGGTCGGCGCGCGTGCCGTTGGTGCACCACAGCTTCTGCCCGTTGAGGATGAAATGCTTGCCATCCTCGCTGGGCGTTGCGGTGGTCTTCATGTTCGCCGGGTCGGACCCTGCGTCCACCTCGGTCAGCGCGAACGCGGAGATCGCGCCCTTGGCGAGTCGCGGAAAATACTTTCGCTTCTGCTCTTCGGTGCCGAACAACTTGAGCGGCTGTGGGACGCCAATGGACTGGCTCGCGGATAGCAGCGCGACGAGCGATCCGTCCTTCGACGTGACCATCTCCATCGCACGCACGTACGACAGCTGCGAGAGCCCGAGCCCGCCGTACTCCTTCGGGATCTTTATCCCGAACGCGCCCATGTCGCGAAGCTCCTGGACGTACGTCTCGGGAATCTCCCCCGTCCGATCTACCTCCTCCGACGGGAACCGCTCGAGAAAACCGCGGAGTCGATCGAAGAACGGCTTCGCGCGCGCGGCCTCGGCGGGATCGTCAACGACGGGATGCGGATGGATGAGGTCGAGCCGGAACCGGCCGAGATAAAGCTCGCGGGCGAAGCTCGGGTGCTCCCACTCGGTCTCTCGCGCGGATTCAGCGACGTCGCGCGCTTCCTTCTCCGTGGCAAGGTGTGACGTGTCAGCCATGGCGCGTTCCGGACGGGGTGATAGTCGCTGACCGCGTTTGCGTTGCATGATGATTGCCACGCCGGTCGGCGCGCACGACGACGGCGGCACCCACGAGCCCGATGACCGCAAAGGCGAACCATTGGATCGCGTAGCCCAGATGCGGTCCTTCGTCCATGAGCGGTGGCGGCAGGCGCGCGGGCGTCGAATCGCGAGAAGCGGTTGCCGAGCCCGATGACGTTGCGACGAGAACGAATGGGGCGATCGGGTATGGAAGCCGTTTCGCGAGTGAGTCGTACTCGAGGCGCCGGACCACCTGCGGGCTGCGCGGTGCAGTCACCGACCCACGACCTCCGTGAGGGATCTCCAGTAGATACCCCGTGACCGCCGCATCGGTCGGTTCCCGCCAACGAGCGAAGTCCACACTCATGGCGTCCGCGGCGTAGACCCAACCGCGATTGATGAGCACCGCGGTATCGGTTCCCGGCACGCGAAGCGGTGTGAGGATGTTCGCTCCGGGCGACCCCTCGCGCGTGCGCGCCGCGAGGGAAAGCTCGTTCGCCCAATCAAAGCTCCCGGTCGCGGTCGCTCGACGGTATTGCGCCGTCGCCGTATCGCGCATGGCCTCGAGCGCCGGCGCTGCCGGCATGGCAAGCCGGGCGGCGAGCTTCGCGTTGGCCGCGCGCCGGTCAGCCAGTCGATGCAGCTGCCAGAAGCCGAGGCGTACGCATCCCGTCGCGACGACGATCGCGAAGATCACGAAAGCGAGAGCGCGACGACTCATGGCGCCTAACGCTAAAACAGCGACATCTGCTCGCCAAGCTGGTCCGGTTCCACCGGCCGCTGACGGAGCAGTCGCTGCAGGTCGCGGGCGGAGGCGGGGCTGTGGCCGGCGTAGTGGTTGTTGACGTAGCCGTGCACAGTCTTCACCCGCTTCGCGAGGGCGGCAATGACCGCGGCCCAGGACTCGAGCTCGCGCGATCGATCGACCTGGATGCGCGAGTAGTCCACGAGATCGCGGTTCGGTCCCATCCATCGAATATAGGCGAAGTCAGACGTCGGCCGATCGGCGAGGGCCATCATCAGCTTGCGCGGAATCCACCGCGCGTCCACCAGCGCGACACCCACGTTATGCTCGGCGAGCAGCGCGATGATCCCGTCGTGGATCCACCCGCGCTGACGGAATTCCACGGCCATACGCACATCGCGCGGAATGAGCGGGAGAAAATTCGCGAGGGCGGGCAGCTCGGATGGGGCGAAGTCCGGGCCAAGCTGCATCAGCACGGGCCCGAGCTTCGAGCCCAGCTCGCGCGCGCGATCGAAGAACAGCGCCGCGAGGTCCGCCGAGTCGCGCAGGCGGTTTTCGTGCGTGATCTCCTGCGGCAGCTTGAGAGCGAAGGAAAAGTCCGGCGGCGTGCGATCGGCCCATCCGCGAACGGTCTTCGCCGCGGGAATCGCGTAGAAGGTGGAGTCCACCTCGACCGTCGTGAACGCGCGCGCATACACGGTGAGAAAATCAGCCGGCCGAGTCTCCGGCGGATAGAACGGGCCCACCCACGCATCGTAGTTCCATCCCTGCGTGCCGATGCGAACGTCGCCGAGGTCATTGCTCATCGCGACACAATCGATGCCGTGAATCGGCGATGTCAAGTTGAGGCCGGTCCCGATCTTGCCTTTCAGCGTGGCTGAACCAATCGACCACGAATGCTGGAGGCGTATCATGGATGAGATGGATCGCAGGAACGCAGGTGAGGATCCCACGATCATGGGCAACGACGTCGCGCGCGAGCCGATGCATGACGATCGCGACGTCACGGCAAAGCCGCTGCGCGACGAGGCGACGACCGCCGACTACGTCGGCGAAGCGGCGGGCGGCGTCTCGGGCGGACTCGCCGGCGCGGCGATTGGCTCGATCGGTGGGCCCGTTGGAACACTCATCGGTGGCCTTGCCGGAGTGATCGGCGGTTGGTGGGCGGGACGCTCGATCGCTGAAGCGGCCAAGGATTACGGCGACGTAGACGACCGGTATTATCGCACGCACTATGACCGCGGTCGCACCAGCTCGCGGTCGTTCGAGGACGTACGACCGGCGTATCAGCTCGGACACATCGCGAGCAGGAATCCGGACTATCGCGGTGCCGACTTCGACACAGTCGAACGCGATCTTCGCCGAGGCTGGTCAGACGAGATCGGCGCGCGCCACGGCGATTGGTCGTCGGTGCGCGACTATGCGCGCGAGGGATATGCGCGTGGCACATCGACACTCGCCGCGACGTCCGCGGGCTCCATCGACAGCTCGGTCCGCACGAGCAAACAGCTCGACAACCTCGGCGACCGTTCTGCTCATGCTGCCGACCGCGTCGCGACTGGGCTCGAGGCGGGCGTCGACAACATCAAGGATCGCATCGATGGGAATCCCGCGTCGAAGCCAGGCCTCGATCCCACCGACGCCCGCGCCGGCGGCCGCAACTTCGCCGAGCGCGCGGCCGACAAAGTGCGCGGTACCGACGACCGTCTCGCAGACACGGGCAGTCGCGCCGGCGACGCAGCCCACCGGGGCGCCAACAAGGTCGTCGATGCCGTGGATAACGTGAAGGACCGCATCGACGGAAACCCAGCATCGAAGCCCGGGCCTGATCCGACGGATAGACGGGCGTAAGAACTGGCGACAGGCGACAGGCGACTGGCGACAGAAGACCCTCGGGATGCTCATCTCACGGCGAGATGCATCCCGAGGGTTCTCGCTTTCTAGCCGTTGCCCGCCGCCTGCCGCCTGCCGCCTACCTAACGATACGTCTCGAAAAACCCGCTCCCCTGCCCGTCGAGCGGTATGCCTCCAACTCGACCCGAGATCCGGGCCGTGCCCTTCATCTGAATGAAGTAGGGGCGCGCGAGTGCGCGACCAGCTAGCGACTCGCCACGTTCGGCGTTCGGCTCGCGGGTGTCCGTGCCCGCAGCGTCCTCGATCGTCAGCTCGACGCGCAGCGTGTCTTCGCCCCGCGCGTCGGCGAACACCGCCCGCGACGGCACCCGCACGTCCCGGCCGCCGACACGGATCGTGCGGCCATCGGTGTAGTCGATGCGCTGCGGTCGGAACAGAGATCGAAACCCTAACGAGTCCACGAGGTAGACGAACAGCGGCGCGTCACTGCTCACACTGTCTGGCGGCTGTACACGACCATAGAGGAACGTGTACGCGCCGGCCCGCGCGGCGCCCCATTCCCATGTGACTCCCCGCCAGACCCCCCAGTTGTGATCGTGGTAGGCCTGCGCGTCTTCGAACCTCTCGCATTTGCGGCGAACGCAAATCGTGCCGGTGGCCGACGAGCGCAGACCGGGCACGACGTAGCCGGATACGAACCCCTCCCCACCCAGGGCGGCTCCCGGAAAATACGCGCCAGGCGCGGGCGTCACGATGAGATCGACCACGACATCGCCGGGACCGCGCTCACCCGGCGCACGCGCGTGAACGACGTAGCGGCCGGCGCTGTCCACAGAGACGCGTCCGCTGCCGATGCGCAGATCCGCGTTCCACGTCGAGAACGACACGGAATCGTTAGGGAAAACCGCCGAAAAGCGGCGAACCGCCTTGCCCTCCTCCTGAAGCGTGAGCAGTACCTGCCCGCCCCACCGCCCGTCCGGGACGTCACCCCCGACAATGAAGGAAAGAAATGCCCAGCGCTTCCGGTCTGCCGACAGCACATTGAAGTAGTGCCACTCTCCCCAACTCTCGCGGTTCGCGGCGTTTCGCGGTGACAGGTGGAAGTGATCGATGTCCGCGCGCAGCTCTGCCAGCGTTGGCGCGCGCCACCGTCGATCGAGGTCATCATCCTCCCATCGGCCCTGAGCCAGCGCGGGCACTGCGCCCACGAGAGCGGACCGTGATGGCAGTTCGCCGGTGGCGCGGACCGCCCGCTCCCGGCCATCGCGCGTGCGGACGTACACGAGCTTGTCGACGATCTGCGGCGCGACGGCCCGGACGCCAGGTGCGTTGCGCGGATTCGACAGCAGCTGAAGATCCAGGAAGCGTGCGTTGCTGATCGAGAAGAACAGCCCACCGACCCCGCCGGTCTTCATCACCTCGACGTCGATGCCCTCCGGCAGGACAGTAATGTCCCCGCCGCCCACCAACCGTTCATCGCGTGCCTGCGTCAGCAGCGCTTCGCCGATGGCGAGCAGCACGATCATGACGCCGACGCCCAGGCCGAAGCCGCCGAGCAGCAGTGCCGATCGCCACGGGCGGAGCGTGAGGTTTCTGCTCGCGAGAATCCCGATCATGCGCGCCTCAGGAGCGGCTCGTCACGAATCACCCGGCCATCGAGCATGTGGATGACCCGCCGCGCCGCGCCGGCGAGTTTCTCATCGTGCGTCACCACGATGATCGTCATCCCATCGCGGTTGAGCCGATCGAACAGCGCGATGACATCGCTGCCCGTCCGCGCGTCGAGCTCACCCGTCGGCTCATCGGCGAGGAGCACGATCGGGCGATTCGCGAGCGCGCGTGCGATCGCGACCCGCTGCTGCTCTCCGCCCGACAACTCGGCCGGACGATGATCGGCGCGCGCCTCCAACCCCACGTAGCCTAACAACTCTCGCGCCCGGTCGCGCCGCTCGGCGAGCGGTACCTTGGCCTCGGCCATCGGCAGCTCGACATTCTCCTGCGCCGTCAGCACGGGTAGCAGGTAGAATCGTTGGAACACGAAGCCGATGTGCGTGAGGCGGAAGCGTGTCGCCGCCTTGTCCGGCAGTGTGCTGACTGCACTCCCGCCGATCGACACGCTGCCGCTCGTCGGACGGTCTATCGCGCCGAGCAGGTTGAGCAGCGTCGACTTGCCACACCCCGACGGTCCGACGATGGCGACGTACTCGCCCTGCGCGACGTCGAGTGAAACACCGCGCACTGCATGTACGGGCTCTCCGGAACGCGGGTAGTCCCGGTGCGCGTCACGAACGACCAGGAGCGGCTGGCCACTCATCCGACCGCCTCCTCGCGTAGCGTCCCCGAAATCGGGAGGGACGCGGCTCGCCACGCGGGATAGATCCCGGCCGCGATTCCGGACGCAACGAGCAGCGCTAGCGCGCGGAACGCCGAATTGGGTTCGAAGAGAAAGAAATCGATCGCGTCAGGCAGGCCCGGGAATCCCCGCAGGATCGAGTTCAGCCACTTCGCCGTGAATACGCCGAGCATCAGGCCGGTCGCTGCCCCCGCCAGGCTCAACCCGATCCCTTCGATCACGATCTGATGCACGACGTGGGCTCGCGATACGCCGATAGCGCGCATGATGGCGATCTCGCCGATGCGCTCGTTCACGCTCACGGTCACGATCGTCGTCACCAGCAGAAACCCCACGATGAGGCTCACCGCGCCGAGGATGAAGGCGAGCTGCCGAAAGTAGCTGAGCCGGTGCTCCGCCTCGGCAACCGCGCCGGCGGTGGACAGGGCGGTCACGCGCGGGAGCGCGCGTTCGATCGCGACTCGGGCCGCTTCCGGATCCACGTTAGGCGCTGTCCGCACCATGAACAGCGACACGCGATCGGTCCGGTCGGCGCCTCCCATGGCCTGCACGCTGGCGAGCTGCAGAGCGGCGGCACGATCGTCGGCGCTCAGATACGTGAACCGCGCGCGTCCGGAGACGACGACGCGGCGCCGGCCGGTATATGTACGCAATTGCGGATCGAACCCGACCGCGACATCGAGCGTGTCCCCGACGCTCGCCCCGGTCGCGTGGAGGAGTGCGTCGCTCGCGACGAGCGTGTTGGCCGTCGGATGCTGCCCCTGGAGCAGCTGGTAGTCGCCCTGAACCGCGGGATCGACACCGAGTGCAAACGCCGTGACCGGGTTGGCGGCGCCTAGCACGTGGATCGTCGTGCCGAGCACTGGAGCGACGGCGGTCACGCCGGCGATTCGTTCGATGGCGACAGCCGCGTCTCGCGCCTGGCCGATCGTCGCCTCGGTGTCGAACGGCAGAGTCCCGCGAGGCGACACGCGAATGGTGAAGCCGTTCCGTCCGAGGAGACTGGCGAATGACTGGCGCATGCCGGTAGCGAGCATGACCATGTCGAGCAGCATCGCTGCCGATACGGCGACGCCGAGCACGGCCAGCAGCGTTCGGCTGGCGTGCCGTCGGAGCGACAGGGCCGCGAGTTGGAAACGCATCAGCGGCCGAACAGGGTAAGTGGCGGTGTCCGCGCCAACCGACGCGCCGCCAGAGCCCCCGCACCGATCCCGAGCACCAGCGACAGCAGTACGGAATACGTGACAGTCCCTGTCGTGATGATTGCGAAGCGGAGCGGCGTCCGATACACGGCCTGGTAGTGCGCGTTGACGAACGCTGACACCACGAATCCCAGCCCGACGCCGAACACGCTGCCTAACAAGGCGACGAACGACGATTCCAACATCACGGTGCGGATGACGGTCGCCCGCGAGATCCCCATGAGGCGCATCGCGGCCACGTCGCGACGTCGCTCGTCGACCTTGAGCAGCATGATGCAGAGCAGGAACGTAGCGCTCGCGACGATCGTGATCATGCCGATGGCGCGGTGAAATCGACTGACTACCGCGAACGTCTTCGATGTCTCGACCGCGATCTCGCGCGACGGATAGGCGTGGAACCCGAACGCCACGGAGTTGATCCGACGGAGCGCGGAATCGGCAGCGGCTCCACCGGCCGTCGCGATCGCATAGCGGTCGACGCGATCGCCATATCCGATGATGTCCTGCAGCTGCCCGAGGTGCATGCGGATGCGGTACTCGCTACGGGCGACTTCGGACGGATCCGCCCGACGCTGCACGATCGCGGAGATCCGCACGGTGTCTCCGCTCGTGCGTCCGGGTTCCGCCACAAGGACCACCATGTCGCCCACATGAAGTCCGGCGTCCGCCGCCAGCCGCTCGTCGATGGCGATCGTGCGGACCGCTGCAGACCAGGGCGGGATCGAATCGATGCGCTGTGCCCATGCGGGGCTCGGCATGAGGGCGGCCGCCAACAGTAGCCGCTCGAGCAGCGTTCGTCGTCGCCTGCGCAGTGCTATCGTGGTCACGCTCGAAATCTGCCGCGCCGAACGCAGCCGCGGATACGGTCGATCGTTTCGGTCAGCGTCGCGTCGCGTGACGAGCCCACACCGCAGTGTCCTTGAGAGACTCCCGGGAGGCCTGTAGCGGGTAGGTTGGAGACTTCACCGCCGAGACACCACGCCTCAGCATCAGGACGCCAGCAACGAGCTCCAATGCACCGACGATCAAGGTGCCGGCCCAGTAGTGATGGCCGAGGGCCGCGGAGACGGCAACGATGAGGAGCAGGGTCAGAGCGACCGCGGCGATGATGCCGAAGGCGAGCGCGAGCGCCAGCCGAATCGAGCCATCGACACTCGTACGCACACTTTCGTGCAACTCGAGCTTCGCGAGCCGCATTTCATCCCCGGCCAGTCGCTTGGAATCGTCACCGAGGCGGCGGACGAGATCCGGAATCCCGGTGTCGGGATCGATCGGCGGAATCGATTGAATGGCCACGGATACCTCGCTCTCGAGCTGCTTGGACGACGCTGCCCGACTGGGGCAAGGAGCATTCCCGAACGCGACATCGCTTGCTGCCACGCGTGTCGCGGTGCGAGCTTAGCGCGACCCTTTCCGGAGTCGAGCGATCGCATGGCCGTCACCGCTACGAGCGTCGAACAAACCGCCGCGACCGTTCCGAGTCGCGGCCGCCTTCTCCAGGTACTCGGCGTTGCATTCGGGATCGCTATCATAGTCGGCAATACGATCGGATCGGGTATCCTTCGAACTCCCAGCTCCGTCGCCGGGCTGCTGCCGAGCCGGGGCATGTTCCTGCTGGCGTGGGTAGCTGGCGGCGTGTACGCGCTGCTTGGCGTGATGTCCCTCGCGGAGCTCGGGGTGATCGTGCCCAGATCGGGTGGACAGTACGTGTTCGCCCAACGCGCGTTCGGCTCGTACGCCGGGCTCATTATTGGGTGGAGTGATTGGGTATCGACTGTCGCCACGTTCAGCGCGGCGTCGATTCTCATCGGGGAATACTCGGGGGCGCTCTTTCCTCCGTTGGCGAATTCGCGGCTCGCGGTCGGCATCGGCGTCGTGGTGCTGTTCACGGTGCTGCAGTATCGCGGCGTGAAGTGGGGCGACGCGATCCAACAGACGACGACGCTGCTCAAGGCGCTCGCGTTCGCCGCGTTGATCGTCGCGTGTTTCACGCTCGCACCAGCGTCGGGGCCCGCCGCCGCCCTTTCGGCGCCAACGCAGGCGATCGGCATTGGCGCTATCGTGCTCGCCATGCAGGCGGTGATCTACACGTACGATGGCTGGAACGGGATGCTGTATTTCTCGGAAGAAGTGCGCGACCCGGGTCGCGAGATCCCACGGGCGATGTTCGGCGGTGTGGCGGCCATCATCGCCATCTACGTGCTCGTGAACGTCGCGTTCGTCCATGTGTTAGGCATCCCGGGGCTCGCCCGGAGCGACTTCGCTGCCGGGGCGGCGGCGCAAGCGCTGTTCGGAGGGCACGGCGACGCGATCGTGCGCTCGCTCCTCATCGTCGGACTGCTCAGCGGCGTGAACGCGTATGCGCTGATGTGTCCGCGCATTCTGTACGCCATGAGCCTCGATGGCCTGTTCCCGAAATGGGGGGCCACGGTGAACGCGGGTGGAACGCCGACGTACACGCTGCTGCTCTCGGGCGCTCTGGCGATCGGCTTCCAACTCACGGGGACGTTCAACTCCGTGATCGCCGTCGCCGCCTTCTTCTTCGTGTTGAATTACGTCTTCTCGTTCGCCGCGGTGTTCAAGCTTCGTCGTACAATGCCGGACGCGCCCCGGCCCTACAAGGCGTTAGGCTACCCCTACACCACGGGCTTCTCGCTGCTCGGGGGGATCGCGTTCCTGGTCGGGGCGATCATCACCGATCGACAAAACTCGATGGTCGCGCTCGGCCTGCTCGCCGTGAGCTACCCCATCTACGCGCTGACGATTCGTGCCGCGCGCAAGGCGTCTACGTCGAGCTGACGCGCTCGACGAATATCCGGGCCGCGAGCGCGTGCCCGATCTGATACTGCGTGCCACCCACGCGCAGAGTGAGCGGCCCGTCGAACGGGGCATGCTCGCCGACGGCCACCTGAACGCCCGGACGGATACCTAACGAATCCAGGTACCTGAGCAGCTCGTCGTTCTCGTCGCCCACGCGCACGACTCGGGCGCGGGCGCCGGTCGCGACGTCGGCGAGCGAGCTGTGGCGCGTTTCGTCGATGACACCGTCACGCGTGGGAATCGGCGCCCCGTGTGGGTCGGTGACGGGCTGGCCGATGGCGGCAGCCATGCGGTCGATCAGCTCGTCCGACGCGGCGTGCTCGAGGCGCTCCGCTTCCGGATGCACCTGATCCCAGGGATAGCCAAGCGCCTGGACGAGGTACGCTTCGATCACGCGGTGGCGCCGAATCGTGCGCAGGGCCGCGCGGCGACCGGCATCCGTGAGGCGCACGCCGCGGTACCGCTCGTAGGCGAGCAGTCCCTGATCGGCGAGACGACGGACCATGCCGGTGACGGACGCGGGCGCAATCTGGAGGCGGCTCGCGATGTCGTTCGTCGCCGCGGCGGACCCGCTCAGCTCGGCCTCGTAGATGGCTTTGAGATAGTCCTCGACCGGCGCCGTCAGTCCCACCACGTGCGGTTCGGCAGACCGTGCGGGCGTTGTGCTGGCTCGCCGGGGAGACCGTTGGCCCGTCACGTCGCCGCGACCTTCTGCTTCGTCGCCGCCGGGGCGCGGAGCAAGAGCACGGGCACGCTCGTCATGTGGCGAACCCCGTTCGCCACGCTGCCGTAGATGAGATCGGCGATGAAGCGGTGCCCGTGCGTGGACATGGCGATGAGGTCACAGCGCTCTCGCTCTGCCGCTGCCGCGATCTCGGCAGACGGGTCACCCGTCGCGAGAAGCGCTTCGGCCGATAAACCATCGGCCGTGAGTCGCGTAGCGAGGCCCTCGATGTAGACGCGGTCGTCCCTCATCTCCTCCGACTCGCGCAGGTTCAGCTGCTGGATGTTGCGCGCGGCCCAGCCATCGGCGACGTGAATGAGCACGACCGACGCTCCGCAATAGCGCGCGAGCTGCTGCACGTGATCCAGGATTCGCTCGTCGTAGCTGGAATTCTCGACGGGAACGAGAATGCGGTGGTACATGTCAGGCAAGCCACTTGCGGAACGTCTTGAAGAGCAGCCACGCGTTCAGCGCCGCGATCACGAACGCCACGAGATAGGCGAGCACCTTGAGCCACGTCGAGTTCGCGAACTCACCCATCTTCTCGCGATCGGACGTGAACATCACGAGCGGATAAACCGCGAACGAGAGCTGCAGGCTGAGCACCACCTGGCTCAGCACCAGGAGTTTTGCCGTACCGCTTTCTCCGTACAAGATGGCGACGATGGCGGCCGGCACAATGGCAATCGCCCGCGTGATGAGTCGCCTCAGCCATGGCCGGATCCGGATGTTGAGAAATCCTTCCATCACGATCTGGCCAGCGAGCGTGCCGGTGAGCGTCGAGTTCTGGCCGGACGCCAACAGCGCGAGCGCGAACACGATGCTTGCCGCGCCTACGCCAAGGAGGGGTGTGAGCAGCTGGTAGGCATCCTGAATCTCGGCAACCTGCGTGTTGCCTGAGCGGTGGAACGTCGCGGCGGCCACAATGAGGATCGCCGCGTTGATGAACAGCGCGAAGGACAACGCGATTGTGGAATCCACGAACGCGAATCTCACGGCCTCACGCTTCCCTTCCTGGCTGAGGTCGTACTTTCTCGTCTGCACGATCGAGGAGTGCAGGTAGAGGTTGTGAGGCATCACCGTCGCACCAAGAATCCCGATCGCGATGTACAGCATTTCCGGGTCGCGAAGGATCATCGGGTTCGGGACGAAGCCGCGGAACACGCCGTCGAGCTCGGGACGTGACACGATGAGCTCGAACAGGAAGCACAGCCCGACGGTCGCGACGAGCGCGATGACCAGCGCTTCCAGCACGCGGAACCCCTTGTTCTGGAGATACAGGACGATGAGCACATCCAACGCAGTGATCCCGACGCCCCACGCTAACGGAATTCCGAACAGCAGGTTCAGCGCGATGGCGGTGCCGATCACCTCCGCGAGATCACACGCGGCGATGGCGATCTCGCAGAGCACCCATAGTCCGAAGTTGACGCGAGGCGAGTAATGGTCCCGGCACGCCTGCGCCAGATCGCGTCCCGAGACAATGCCGAGCTTCGAGGCCAGTCCCTGAAGCAGGACGGCCATCAGATTCGAGATGAGGATGACGCTGAGCAGCGTGTAGCCGAACTGGGATCCGCCGGCCAGATCGGTGGCCCAGTTACCCGGATCCATGTATCCGACGGCGACGAGGTACCCCGGACCCGCGAACGCCAGGATCTTCCTCCACCACGTCGCGCCCGTGATAGGAACGGATCGGTAGACCTCGGCGAGGCTTGGCGTGACGCGAGAGAGTCTCCAGCCGGCGTCTTCAGCGCGGGTAACGGGCCTCGGACTCGGCGGTTCCGGCTCGCGTGGGATTAATCGGGGCGCAGACATGGATCGTGAAAGCGGACGCGAGCGCGTCCAGGAATAAGTTGGTTGGCAGTAAATCTTGTTTTAGGACGACCTAACATATCCTCGCGCAACTCTTCCGGCAAGAGATCTCGGCCCTTCGAATCGTCGATGCCGACTCCCGACTGGAGACTCCCGATTCCCGATTCCCGATTCCCGATTCCCGATCGTCGACTACGCGAGCAGCGAATGCAGGTTGCGGAGGATCCGCTCCGTCATCCCCCACACGATGTGGCCGCCGAGTAGGTAGCTCGGCACACGCCAGGTCGCGCCGCGCGCACTGACCTCGGATTCGACGGTGAGCGACGGATCCTCAAGCGCCGCGAGCGCGACCCAGAACGCCGACGCGACTTCGTCGCTGGTCTCGATACGAACATCGGGCCTCACGATGGCAACGAACGGCGTCACGATGATTGAAGGCAGCGTCGGCGTCCGTGGTCGCAGCTCGTCGAGCATGCCTAACACGATTCCATCGCGCGCGAGGTCGATCCCCGTCTCCTCGAGCGTCTCGCGAATGGCGGTGTCCTGCAACGTGGCGTCCGTTGGATCGTAGCGCCCGCCCGGCAGCGCGACGTGGCCGCTCCAGGGGTCGTCCTCGCGCTCCGAGCGTTTGATCAGCAGCAGCTCCACGACGTCATCCGCGGTGCGCCGAAGGACGATCGCTACAGCGGCGCGACGCGGGGCGCCATCATCGGGCGCCAGGATTGGCGGCCGTGTCGCCAGCACGTGGCTGAGCCGCCGGAACGTCGGATGGTCGACGAGCGTGGTCGCGTCCCCTGTCACCGCTAGTCCTCGACCGGGCCCCCGATCGCGATCCACGCGCCGAATCCGTCCGCCATCGACGAGACGTTCTCGTAGCCCATCTGCTGCAGCGTGTCGGCAGCGAGCGCCGACCGGTTTCCGCGCGCGCAGTAAATGACGATCGTTTCCTCGCGACCCGCCCGCGCCTCGATGTTGGATTCGAGGTTCCCGCGCGGAATATGCATCGCGTTAGGCAGGTGACCCAGGTTCCACTCGTTCGGTTCTCGAACATCCAGGTAGATCACCGCCGCGTTCTTCTCGAGCATCGCGAGCACTTCGCGTGGCGAATGTTCGCGGATCCGCTGCTTCGCCTCGTTCACGAGGTCCGTCCCGGTCTTGTAGGGCATCGGTCGGTCGATCAGGCGATCGTTAGGGAAGGTTGAACAGCGAGCGAGCGTCGGTCAGCGTCGAGTACCGCGGGGGCGCCGAGCGGCAGCGTCCACTGGTCGTCGATGTGGCCGATGGGTGCGCCAATGATCGTAGGGACGCCGAGCAACGTCGCGATTTCGCCGACAACGTCATCGAGACGTCGGGCACCGTCATCGGCGGCCTCCGGACAGTTGGTACACATGCCGAACACGATGCCGCGCACGCCGTCGAGGATTCCGGCGAGCAGCAGCTGCCGCATCATCCGATCGATGCGATACACCGGTTCATCAATGTCTTCGAGCACCAGGATCGCGTCGCCGAGTCGCGGCGCGAACGGTGTGCCCGCGAGAGCGCTCAACAGCGCGAGGTTGCCGCCAGCCAGTGTTCCCCGTGTCGAGCCGCCGTGAAGGACCCTCGCCTCCTCCGCCGTGCCGCACGAATCACCGCCATGCGCCAGCGCGCAAGCGAGCGAGCGTCGCGAGAACGGCGAAAGCACGGCGCGCGCCGTCGGTCCGTGGTACGTCACCAGCCCGCTTCGCAGCGCGAACGCCGAGTGGAGCGCGGTGATGTCGGAATAGCCGATGATCGGCTTCGGTCGTCGCGCCGCTGCCGCGAAGTCGATCGACTCGAGGATCCGCATCGCACCGTAACCGCCCCGCAAGCACCAAACGGCATCGATCGCGTCGTCGCGAAGGGCGCCGTTGAGGTCCGCAGCTCGTAAATGATCAGCCCCCGCGAAGTAGCCCTCGCGCGCGAGCGCATGCTCCCCAACGACGGGCTGCCACCCGAACGATCGCACGTTGTCGATCGCGCGCGCGAGATCGGCTTCATTCCGCAACGGTCCCGCTGGCGCGACGAGCGCCACTCGCGCTCCCTCGCTCAACAGTGGAGGTCGTCGCGCACCCGAGGCTCGAGGCTGTTCGTGATTCACATCACACCTTGGCACATGCGTTGCCCCACTGCTGCTCAGAGAGTGTGGCGGACTATTCCACTACACCCTCGAATGTCGCAGTCAAAATATGGTGGAGGGTAGACGCATGGCGGACCAGAACAAAGATCGTGGGTCGAGCGGCGACGAGATGGATCGTGAGTCGGGGATGGAGAGCAAGTCGAGCTCTCAGGGTGGATCGTCGGGCAGCTCATCCGGAAGCTCGGGGGGCGGATCGTCGTCTCGTGGTAACGCTGGCGGGCAGGGCGGGTCCGGCGGCTCGCGGTCCGGAGGAATGGGCGACGAGGACGAGCTGACAAGCGGCACGGGCGGCCCGGGGCGTTCTGGCTCGTCAGGCGCAGGCAGCACCGGTTCAGGAAGCAGCTCGTCGGGGAGCGGCACGTCAGGCACTGACACAGGCTCACGCACCGGCGGTCAGAATACGGGCGGCTCGTCAGGCGGAAGCGGCGGCAAGAGCGGAACCGGCGGCAGTGGTAGTGGCGGTGGTGGCATGGGCGGATCCAGTGGTGGTGGTGGAACAGGTGGCTCGAGCGGCGGCAGTGGTGGTTCTGGTGGCTCCCGCGGCGGATCGTCCGGCGGCTCCGGCGGATCAGGTGGATCGTCCGGCGGTTCATCGGGTGGCTCGTCAGGCGGATCTTCCGGCAATCGCTAAGAACTGAATGGCTGTACGCACCTTTCGAGAGGGCGGCCCAACGGGTCGCCCTTT
>Ga0207645_10001766_pt1 | contig 17514 bp, 10 predicted proteins | sample KBSM53metaG_FD_184331 | JGI IMG/M metagenome (GOLD analysis project Ga0207645, IMG submission 184331) | Miscanthus rhizosphere microbial communities from Kellogg Biological Station, Michigan, USA - KBS M5-3 metaG (SPAdes) (version 2) | ecosystem: Host-associated > Plants > Roots > Rhizosphere >...
AGCCACTCGAAGGCGCGATCGCGGTCGTCGAGGCCGATGTAGACGAACGCGATCGCCCAGGGCGAGGGGATCCGCTCACCTGCCAGGCGTTTGAGATCGTCGATCGCTTTCAACGCTTCGCGAACGTACCCGGCGCGTGCCAGCACATGCCCCTGCATCGAGATGATGTCGGGCCGCTCACTATCCAGCTCGCGCGCCTTGGCGGCTTCAATGACGGCACGCTCCGGCAGTCCTTTGCCGAGGTAGGTCAACGCGAGCATTGTTCGGGCGAAGGCGAAGCTGGGATTCAGGTCGATTGTCGCCTCCAGCTCGCAAATGGCTTCATCGAGACGGCCGGCAAACTGCAAGACGACCCCGAGATTCATGCCGTGCATTTCCACGACAGGCTCGACGCTGGCGGCGGCGTCTCGGTCAGGATCGCGGCAGTGAGCGCCGCCCGGTTGTCGGCCCGGAACGGCCTCACCCCGGTCAGCATCTCGTACAACATCACGCCGAGCGCGAAGAGATCTGAGCGGGCGTCGGCTCGTTTTCCTTGCACCTGCTCCGGCGACATGTAGGGGAGCGTGCCGAGCATGGCGCCATCTTCGGTGGGCGCGATGCGCAGCGTCCTGGACGTGATCGACCGAGGCGTTTCGGAATCCTGCAGTCTCGCCAGCCCAAAGTCCATGAGCTTCACGCCGCTCGCCGTCAGCATGACATTGCTCGGTTTCAGGTCTCGGTGGATGACTCCTCGACTGTGGGCGGCGTCGAGCGCTTCGGCGATTTCAATTGCGATAGCTACGGCCCTCACAGCTGACAGGTGCCCCTTGTCCAACTCGTGCGCGAGCGTGGTCCCCTCGAGGAGCTCCATGACCAAGAACGGCACACCGTTCTCCTGACCGACGTCGTGGAGTGTGCAGATACGGGGATGATTCAGGCGTGAGACGGCTCGCGCTTCTTTCATGAGGCGGTCGACACGCGAGGCATCCAAAGACGATGCGGAGGCGATCACTTTCACCGCGACCTCGCGTCCAAGCCGCGTATCGCGCGCCCGGTAGACCTCGCTCATGCCACCGGCGCCAAGCAGGTCGAGTATTTCGTATGGTCCGAGGCGTGTCCGGGTGGTGAGAGACAAGCGACCTCCTCCGTGCTGCGAAGCGGAGTGCGATGGCGTGATTCGACGGTGACGGGCCTGGTGCCAGCCTGCCGGCGTCTGGCGCGTCACGCGCGCGCAGTGGCGCGACCCGCTGCGAAGCTAGAGGCGGGCCTTCAGGCCCGCCTGCGTCACCAGACCAGGGGCGCCGAAGGTTCCGCTATTGACTGAAATCGAACCGCGACAACGGCATTCCGATCGCGCCGGCTGGCGATCGGAATCAGTCCTGCGCTCGCGAGCTGCCGCATCTCGCCTTCGCTGAGGAAGCGCTCTCCACACGCCTGCATCTCTCGCTCACCATTGCGTGTGAAGGTATACGCCGGCAGATCGTCGATTTCACGCTCCTCACCGAGCTGCATGTCCCAACCGCGCTCGGTGAAGCCACGACCGATGAGCATCGCCAGGCCTATCGACGAATACCCCCATAGAAACTCATCGTGGACCGGCGGCCCGACGAACTCTTCGAATGTGAACGACTCAATCGGATCGCTCCGGCCGCCGTATGGCGCCCGCAACAAAATGCGCGGTGCCGCCAGCGCAATCCACGGCGCAGCTTCGCTGTGGCGGAGCGCCCGCCAGCCCTCCAGGGCCGCGTCATCCCGGTCGGCGAGTTGAAGGTCTGCATCACCGAGCAGCGGACATCCGGCTTGCGATGCGACGAGGCCGAGTGCGGCGAGGAGACCGATATCGGTGGCCGACCGGCCGAAACGATCCAGCACGACGAACGCCGCCCAACCATGTTCGCCCGGCACGTTGCGCCAGCGATCGACGAGTGCTCGATAGAGTCCTGTCTTCGAGATCTCGGCTTTCGCTTCTGCGATATCGGTCAACAGTTCCGTTCGCGACACGTCGAACAGGTGCAACTGGAGATTTTCATCGAGCTCGAGTCGCGAGACCAGCCAGTGAACGCCGCGCCATGTCGCTTCGAGCGACTGGAACGCCGCATAGTGAAGGAACGAGCGCATCTGCTCTGCGATCGCGGAATCTACCGCCGCCACGTACGCCTGCGCCTGTGCGGAGGTGTCCTTCACGATATGCGGGGCGATGGCCTCACGGATGAAGGCGTCGAGCCCGCCCGTCGCTGCGGGGGCCACGTCACCGACAGGTGTCGTCGCCCGTGGCTCGGGAGCTTTTCCGAGCAGCCGGTCTACGTCTTCATCGGCGCCCGGCGGAATCGCGCGCTTCTCCCGGAGGGCTTTGAAGACGTCGAGCCGCCCGTACAACCGATCCGGGTGGAAGTCGTCGATTTCATCGAAGCGGATCTCGCCGGCCGGTAATGTCAATGCGGGCCGGAGCCGGCGCATGACGGCCTCGAGGGAGTCAACGTCGACCCGCAGCGTCGGCCGGTTTGCCAACGGCGGTCGATCTGCCACTGCGTCACCGCGAAAGTCACCGAGCACCAGCAGTCGCATTGGTTCGTCGCCGTCGCGGCGACGACGGGCACGTCCAAACCCGACGTCAAAGGTCAAACGCTCAGGCATCGATCGCTCCTGACCGGGGCAGTGGCAACAGCTTATCTTGCGATGGTGAAGCTTTGTGACGTTTCGATTCGCGCCGACGGCGCTTTGGTCGAGTTCGGCGAGGCAAACAGCGTCCAGATCATCACGCCAACGCCCGCGGTCAGGGTGACGCCGACGACAGTGAAGCCGTAGGCCCATAACACCCGCGTCCACGGCCATCTGAGCGGGTTGCGCCAGTTGCTGCCAAACGAGTTGTCGAGCAGCCGGAGAAAGTCGTCCGTGATTGGCTTCGGCTCGACGGCGTTCCACAACTCCCACAACAACCAGACCGCGACACCGATCAGCATCAGGCCGCAGAGCGCCATGAAGGCCGCATCCAGCGCCCCGCCGCGATATAGGATGCGCTCACACGGTAAGGTGACCGGGGGCGGTGCGTAGCAGTTGGTGAGATCCGACACGGCGACGATGCGTTTCGGAGAGGTCATGATGAGGGCTATGCCGACACTCGTGGTAATGCACACGAGCATCCCCATCCAGAGCTCCCATGCGGCGAGCCGGATCCATGCCTGCCTCGAGTTTGGCGGAATCGTCAGCGACCATGGCTTCCACGGGCTCATTTCCGGCAAGGGCAGTTGCGGCACGCGTTCCTCAGTCTTCGATTGTAATCACCTTGTTGGCTCCTTGCTCGCCCCACGGCGGCGGGTCACCATCGCCGACGCGAATCGTAATCACTGGAAATGGAGGGGTTTCCTCGGGCCACGGCGTCTGACAATCGGTCACGATGACGAGGAGATCGATGGGGCCACGTTTTCGATCGATGAACCAGCGCAGACCGGCGCCGATGTCGGTGCCACCGCCGCCGTACATCTCCAACTGCGCGGCATTGAACACCTTCTTCACATCGTGCACCACGACATCGCAGCAGGCGACGACGACCTCCGTGCTGTAACCGAGCTGCCGTGTCAGTCCGCCGAGCTCGGCGACGGCTCTCGCCAATTGCGTGTCCTCCATGGATCCCGAGGTATCGATCAGAAAACCAGGTCGTGGCCGAGGCTGGTGAAACGACGGCATCAGGAACTCGCCATAGCACGCCTGCCGACGATGGGGTCGCTTGTACGTGCGGTCGTAGCGGCCAAGTGTGCTGTCGCGCAGCGCCTTGCGGACGGCGTGCCGGATGGTCGCCATGTAGTCCACCTTCGGCGCGAGAACCATGCTCGCCCATCGTCGCCAGCCGAGGGGAGCGTCGCCAGCATCGCCCGATCGATCGAGCAGGCGTTGGGCGACGTCGCGACGTACGAGCTGCGCCTTGACCGGGTCTACCCCGGGCACACCACCCGGACTGCCGTCGTCATCAGGCAGCTCCCAGGGACGTGGCTCGCCGTGAGCGCCGGAGCCGCAATCGATGTGAAATTCTGTGATGGGGTCTGACCCCTTCATATATAGCTGACGGTAGTAGGTCTCGGCGTTTTCGCCGGTGAGCAGTCCGTATTTGCCTGGCAGCGGAGGATCGTCGGGGAGGGGCAACCCCTCCGCGGTGAGGTCGTCGTTGATCTCGCAGTCGGTGGCGGTGTTCCAGAGCGTCGGATTCTTCACTGCCGTCGCCTGCTTGCGTGCTTCATGCTCGCGCAAGAGATGACTGACTTCGTGGATCAGCACGGCCGCGTTTTCTTCCACCGAGTGCGCTGCCACCCACTCGTCGTTGTAGTAGAGCCGCCAGCGCGTGTCGACGGCCATGCTGGCGATCTGGTCGGTCCTGACCGGGATGAGAGTGAACAGCGCGGGCGCGAAGTACGCACGCTGATACGATGCGCGAACCCGCGCCGCCTGGAGTGCGCGCGAGTACCCGCCGCCACGACGATCAAGTCCTCGAATCAGTTCAGTGAGTCTGCTCAGCATGTGTCAGGTCCGGCTAACGCCGGAGCTACGTACGTCATGAACTAATCGCGGGGCAGTACTTTGGCCAACTGCATCAGCTCGTAGAACGGCCGGCACTCGTCGGGCAGCTTGATCGTTCCTTCGGGTCGATTCCTTCGGTCGCACAGCGTGCGCGCGGCTGCGGTCGGGATGTCGGCGTTCTTGCGGCACGCGACACCGAGCGCGATCATCGCGGCCTGCCACCGCTCCGGCGTCTTGTTGTTCAGGACCGCGCCGACGAGCGACGAGCACACGGCGTAGGCGCGATCGATCCGATCGGGCAGCACGAGACTGCGCGGATCTTTCAGGATGTCTTCCGGATCGGGCAGGTTCAATGTCTCGCGGTACTCGAGGAAGGGGAGCGCCTGATCGCCGACCAGACCGGCAAGCGCCGCATTCTGCAGCAGTCGATTCGCAGGTGACACGGCTTCGACCGCAGCCAGGAGGCGTGAAGCAAGATACCAGGTCCGGCCCGACGGCCACGGGCCGCTGCGCCTTGCCGGATCGTCGGGCGGCGCCAGCCAGGCGCCGCGCCCTGCTGCTTTCACGTACGCCGCAATCGTTGTCCGCTGCCGATGGTGATGCGTGCGCAGGTAATCGGCCGGCAGCACCGGGAGATCACTGGGAGCGGGGAAGTCGCTGACCATCATCTCGCACCAGGTCTCATGATCCATGGGGAACTCGCCGTGCCACAGGCGATTCGCCATCGGTGCCTGGATCTCCTGTCCACCCGCCGCCCACTCAACGGCGTTACTCGCACATAGATAGACGACGCCTCCCTTGCCCGGTTCGTAGTCCGGCAACTGCAATTCCCCGCAGACATTCTCGGTGAGAAGACGCAGCATCGCCGCCTGCGTCGTTGGTGGTACGGTCGTCAGTTCGTCGAGAAAAATGACGACCATATAGCCCTCGTCGGCGAGGCGCTTGGCATCGCGCGCCCACGCCATTGGCAGGAGTCGGACGCCATCCGGCGTGGATACCGGAAAGCCGCCGAAGTCCTGCGGCTCACGAATGGACCCGATGAGGATGATGACCTTGCACTTGACGCCCGCGCGTGTGAATCCTGTCTCCAGGCTCTTGGTGAACTCGGTCTTGCCGACACCTGGGAAGCCGGTCATGTGCATCGGGATGCGCGCTTGCAAACCGATGGCAATCAACTGGACGAAGTGGCTGAACTGCATATGGTCGTGGCTGACACCTTCGTCGGTTAGACACCGCGAAATCGAAAACGGTCTAGCAGCGTGCCCAAAAATGCGTCAACGCCCAACCTCCAACTCCCAACTCCCAAAACAGCCCCGGTTCCCTGGGAGTTGGAAATTGGAAGTTGGGAGTTGACAGCCGTCGCTCACCAGAGCGGAGAGGAGTCGAACTACCGCAGAATCTGGGTGCTGCGATCGAATTGCGTCACCGTCGCACTGATTCGATAGTTCTCCGCCAGGTCCCAGTTGTGGAAGATACGGCCGTCGGGGGAGTTCTCGAACTGCATGAATGGCTTGAACAGCCGATCGAGCGTGGTCTCGCCGGCAGGGCAGTTCGCCACGCCAACGAACTCGTGCAGCGTCGCCGGTGTGCCATTGGCAAGCGTCGCGCCACCGGCGGGACGCAGCGCACCGGTGGTGATGAAACGGCCTGAGTTTTCCGGGGCAAGATTGCCGTTGGCCGCCTGCGTGCTCCAGAAGCCGATGCCGGAGGAATCGGCAAGCCCGCCGTTTCTGCTGACGGTCGTGACACGCAGCAAGGCGCAACCGGCAACATTCTGATCGCGCGCCATGACGACGCGATGAAACGCCGGCAGGTTGGATGATTGCGTGAGTTGCTCGGTGCAGTCGACGGAGGTGTCGTCAATCGGCGTGCACTGCGCGACGTTCAGCGTCAACGGTGATGTGGCTGCCTTGAGCACGGTGACGTCATCACGATCCTGGTCCACGACAGGACGCGCCGGCATCGCTGCGATCCGTCCGTACACAGCGACGTAGTATGCCGACGGAAACGCGTTCGGCCTCGCGCCGCCGCCGTACTGCCGCAGCGGCTCGGTGTTGCCGTACGTGGGGACGAAGACCTTGCCATTGGCGACGAGCGGCGGGTTGAACTTGGCGAAGAGTCCGACGCGATCGCGTTGAACGAACTGTTCGCTCGTCCATAGCGTCCGCGAGACGTCTTGTGCGTCGAGCGCAAGCAGGATCGCGAGCACGCCGCGCTGCTGGTTGGCGTCGCCGTTCAACGGCACGAGTGCCCACAGGATTCCGGTCCCTGCCTTGTTTCCGTTGGCCGACAACGTGAGCATGCCGCCGGGCATGCCGTCAGGCGGGCGGAATGCGCTCCGCTTTGGATTGGCCACGTTCTGCAATCTCCCCTGACTGAACGTGTACGCCTTCAACTGACTGTTTTCGCCCCACGCGTAGATACGTCCGCTATCCGGTCCCTGCCAGAAGACCGGCGAGCCATGAATGTTGCCGTAATGATTCTGGCCGTCATGGAAGGCAACGTCGAAGGCCTTCACCTGCTGCACGATGTTCGTGTTCTGGCAATTGGCGCCGGCCGCGCCCGTGTGCTTTCCCATGTTCGTGCGTGACAGCACATAGAGCACGCCTTCTTTGCCGCCGCCGACGATGCGCGAGGGAGTTCCGGGAAGGAGTACTGGACCTCCGGAGCCGAGGTCGAGATCGAGCTGGTTGAGGAACTGGAAATTGCACGGCGTGAAGAAGTCCTTCACGACGATCTGATTGCCTTCGAGTGCGAGCTTGACGACGCTGTTGCCGTAGTTCCCATTCGCGGCGTCGAAACTGCCGTTGCCGGTCATGAGGTAGACGTTGCCCGCGGCGTCTGCCGCGGGGCCCTGGCCCGACTGCCAGATCCCGCCGTCGCCACCCGATGGCGTCGAGCTCCAGAACGCGCGCTGATCCAGCGTCTTCGCGTCGATCGCGAAGAGCGCCCCGCGATTGCCGTCGCCGCCGAACCCGACGTACAGAACGTCGTTGGACAGGAGTAGCGCGGCGCGCTGTTTGTGGACGCACGGATTGAACGCGCTCTGGTTGCGGCACGGGTTCGAGGGATCGGTCGATCCCACGCCAACGAGCTTTGGCGGCAGGCGGTGCGCGCCGTTCTGCATGTTCAGCGCGTGCACCATGTAACGCAGACCGGGCGCGTCGCCGTGCCAAGCGACGACGTACAGCGTGCTCTTATCGGCGGAGACGACCGGTGTCCCGAGAATGCCCCATTCGGGATCGTTCGTGCTCCACATGTCGATGTCTTTGCCGCCCTTGCGCGGCTCGCCAAGCCACGTCGCCCAGAGGGGTACCGTGCGGCCTTGGGGTCCGGGCTTTTCGCTGTCGGCGTCGTACAGGTACACCGTGTTGTGCATCGTCGCGATGACGACGGCGTTGAACGTCCCTTGCACGAGTGGCGCCTGTGGATTGCCGGACGTGTCGATCTTGAGGCCCGATACATACAACGGCTGCGCGACGATCTGCCCGTCGGCGTAGAGCGTCCACAGCTTCCCGAATCCGGCCGTGTTGACGTTGCTCGTCGTGAGCCGGGTTTCGTCGAGCACGGCGCCGGTGCGCGCGTTGTTGTAGTGCTGGGTCAAGGCGTCCGCGGCGATCAAATGGTGCGCGCCGAGTAGCGCAAGAAAGACTGCGACGCATGCTCTCGCGACCGTTCGAGGAGAGCAGCAGAGGCGATGAATCACGGGAGCCTCCCTGGGACCGATGGGGCAGGCCGTTGGAGAGCGCGTCGTGCTGACTACGGAGTGCCCGAGGATGTTCTCACGATTCTCAGATGAGTCGGTGCGCTTGGCAAGGCCCGGGTGGGCAGCACGAAGAGCGTGATGCTCAGCACGGCAGTGCCGTACAAAAACAGTCGTCACGACATTAATGTCTGACAAGCGTGTGATGGCGTCGGTGCTCGCGAGGACGAGACCGTGGAGCAGTCGCAAACATTTTTCGACGTCACTACTCAGGTCACGCTGGCGGCGAGCCTCCTCGTGAGTGCAGCCGCGTACGTCGTGATGCGCGTGTACCTGCGAAAGATCTTTCGTGAGAGCCAACGCCCGTCGCCGGTGACAGATCCGACGCTTGTCGGACGCGGCGGGTCTACAAAGCAAGACCCGCCCTACGGTGCGGAAGTTGCCAGCCATGCTCCCGAGATCGTCGTCGAGCGGCCGGAACAGACTGCCCGTCCGCGTCGCGCCCGATCGCAGACCTTCCGACATGCAGGCGCGTCGTTTCATCGCGCCGCGTTCATCTATCTTCTTGGCGGTTCGATTCACGCCGCGACATCGGTGGCGTTGCTATCGACACTCTCGCCGCCGCCATTCGAGTCATGGTCGACACTGCTGGCGTGCTATGCAGGCCGGTTCTGGGCTTGGTCGTTCTTCACCATGATCACGCTTGCGCTGTTTTACGGGCCCGACCGACGCGTGCGTAGATTTCTCGTCGCGGCGTACATCCTCGCACTTCCGGTGCTGGGCATTGTGTTGCAGCTTGCCGGCGCTCCGTCGCTCTCCTTTACGGAGCTCGCCGAAGCCGAACCGGCACTGAAAGAGGAAGCCGGCCTGCTCCTTCCGCTGACGTCAGCGGTGTTGGGGACGCCTGTGTCACCCGACTCGATTCTGATCTCGCCGTCATCGCAGCCGGTGTACTTCTGGGCTTTGACGGGTGCTCCGCTGATGATCCCGCTGCTGACATTCAATCGGTTCGTGCGGGGAACCGTGGGGCCACTGTTCACGATGACGGCGCTGATCGTGCTGGTGACGATCCTGGTCATCAACGATTTGTGGCTCGACACGCCCTGGGGTGTCGCGCTTGCCACTCAACTCAAACAGGTTGCCGGTAACTCGACATTCGCTGTGATCATGGCGATCAGCGGCGCGCTATCCCTCGTGATGGCGGTGTCGGGATTACGGTGGATGGCAGGTCGCTACCGCCGTCGTCAGCTGAGCGATCAGATGTTTCTCTTCGACGCGCTCTGGCTCGCGGCGTCTCTCTGGGTCACCGTGTACTTGATGGGCGATCGCAGACCTTTTTACTACCTGCTCGGATTGGTTCCCTTTGCGCTCTACTGGATCACTGTGAGATATGGCCTGAGGCCAATGAAGACAACCTCCGACACCCTGCCGGAGGCATCTCTCTTGTACCTTCGGGTGTTCGGGTCTGCGCGTCGGGCTGAAAAGCTCTTTGAGGTTCTTGCGGCGCGCTGGCGGCATGCGGGCAGCATTCAACTGGTGAGCGCAACGGACGTGGCCCGCGGCCGATTCGAGCCCGACGAGTTCCTTGATTTCGTGAGTGGGAAATTAGCGGGCACGTACATCAGCTCAGACCGCGATCTTGCGCAGCGTCTCGCCGTGTTGCCGCGACAGTGCGATCCCGACGGGCGTTATCGCGTCAACGAGTTCTTTTGCCGGACGGACACCTGGCAGGGCACCGTTTCAAGGCTGGCGGCCGAGAGCAGCCTCGTCGTCATGGACCTGCGAGCATTCACGGCCAGGAACCAGGGCTGTATTTTCGAGTTGTCCGTTCTCGTCGATGAAGTGCCGTTCCACCACGTCGCGCTGCTGATCGACCGGACGACAGACGAGCCGCTGTTGAGAAAAACACTGACGGAGCTGTGGGAACGGATGCATCCGCGGTCGCCGAACGCCGGGCATCCTGCACAAATCAGATTCGTCGATCTCGCTCAGGACTATCCCGCGGCGGTGCGGCACCTCGTCCGGCTTGGTGACGAGGTCATTGCCGCTGGCTGAGCGTCACGGACGACCCCGGTCGGCCAAGGCGATGGCACGACGTTGCATGCAGATTTGCCGCTCAGCGGCATTCGAGCAGCCCGACATTTGCACATTCCTTGACTTTTTGAATTTTGCGCGCATATTCTGCTCAGCCCTTGCATGCAGTTCACCGGATTTGGTGTACTGCCGTTTCGTTTTGCGGTGAGGGACCGCACCACGTTCGTGCCGTCTTTTTGAAGGGAAAAACGCTAGGTATGCGAACTGCGCTGAAGTGTCTGACGTTACTCGTTGTTTTGCTGCTCCCGGCATCTGTATTTGCCCAGGCGTCCCTCACGGGAACCGTTCGCGACGCGTCCGGCGGCGTGCTGCCAGGCGTGACCGTCGAAGCCTCGAGCCCCGCTCTGATTGAGAAAGTCAGGTCGGCAATCACTGATGAAACTGGCCAGTACCGCATCATCGACCTGCGGCCGGGCACCTACTCGCTGACTGTGACGCTGCCCGGCTTCAACACCGTCAAGCGAGAGGGCATCGAGTTGGTCGGTTCGCAGACGCTGACCATTCCCATCGAGTTGCGGGTTGGCGGTGTGGAAGAAACGATCACCGTCACCGGCGAGTCGCCGGTGGTGGACGTCACGAATCCTCATCGTGAAATCGTTCTCAACAACGAGACCATCCAGGCGATCCCGGCAACGCGCGCTGCCGGCGCGCTGCTCAACGCAGTGCCCGGCGTGAACGTCGGCGAAGCGGCCTTGGCAACATCGCCGACGATGACGTCCTTCAACGCGCGCTCGAGCACGATCAACTCGACATCCGTAGCCGGTGAAGGCCGTTACGCAATCAACGGGTTTCCGTTGACTGCGGCGCGCAGCGGCGGGTTCTCCTCATATGTCTATGACACGGTGAACGCCGAGGAAATCGCTATCAACGTCGGCGGCGGGCTCGGCGAGAGCGACATCGGCGGGCCGATCATGAACATCATCCCGCGCTCGGGCAGCAACATCTTCTCCGGGAATGCGTTCTACAGCAATGCCGGGGATTGGTCGAGCGGCGAGAACCTGACCGACGAGATTCGCGCGCTCAATCCGAACCTCAAGGAAGCGCCCGGCGTCATCACCGCGTACGACTGGAGCGCATCGTTCGGCGGTCCGATCATGAAGGACCGGCTCTGGTTCTTTGGCAGCTACCGCGATCTCAGCTCGCAGGTCGTGATGGAAGGGATCCAGGCGAACGCCAATGCCGGCAACGCGGCGCGTTGGGACTGGATTGGCTCGCCGATCCAGGCGCGCCTTGTGCAGGACCGCACCATGGGGATCGGGCGCATGACGGGTCAATTTGGAAAGAACCGCATCCGCTTCAATTCAGAGTACCAGCATCGCTGCGAAGGCACGCCGCTGAAAGTCGACACCAACGGCTGCCACAACCGCGGTCAGGACTGGATCGGTCTTGGCAACAATCAGAATCCGATTCAGATGTCGCCGGAAGCCACGCAGACGGCAGCGCGCGGTTACTTCGACGTGCCGTTCTACGTGAACCAGGGGACGTGGACGATGCCGGTGAACAACCAACTCTTGCTCGAGGCCGGCTACAACGCATTCCGGTATCAGCCAATCTTCGGTCACCCGGCGCCTGATGCCGATACCAGCCTGACATCGATCACGGAGCAGTCGAACGCCATCAATCCCACCACCGGCCTGCCGTATGCGCCCGTCGCGAATTATCGTTATCGTGACGTGGAGACGTGGGGGCCGGCCACTGGCAAAACCGATGACGTCCTGGGATCGGCGTCTTATGTCACCGGTGCGCACAGCGCGAAACTCGGATATCAGTATCGCCGCCTCGACCTGCTCGACAAGGACGTCGCGAACCAGACGCAGCTTGGCTATCGCTTCAACCGTGGCGTCCCGAACGCGGTCAGTTATTACCTGCCCGATTTCGGCCGGCGCACGATCACGTCAACGCAGAGCGTGTATTTCCAGGACAGTTGGACGCTCAGGCGGTTGACGCTGCAGGGTGCGCTGCGCTACGACCGTGCCTCGAGCTATGCGCCGTCGGAACTGAACGGGACGACGAACACGTCGTTCTTGAACCCACAGCCGATCACGATCGAGCGGACTCCTGGCGTGGACGCGTACAACGACATCACGCCGCGTGTGGGTGTGGCATACGACCTCTTCGGCAACGGCAAGACAGCAATCAAGTTCAACTGGGGCCGTTACCTGGCGTATGCGGCTAACGATTCACCGTACACCTCGACCAACCCGGGTGCGACGGTGGTGCGCAGTGTGACCAACCGCGACTGGCAGGACCGTGACAGCGACTATGTCGTTGACTGCGATCTGTTGAATCCGGCCGCCAACGGCGAGTGCCTGGCGGCGAGCGGTACTGCACCAAACTTCGGCAAGCTGGGCGCCGCAACGCAGGTTGATCCGCGTGTGCTCAGTGGCTGGGGAGTGCGGCCGGGTGACTATCAGTCGACAATCACCCTGCAGCATGAAGTCATCCCGCGCGTGTCCGCGGATGTCAGCTACACACATCGCACGTTCCAGGGTTTCTTCGTCACTGACGACCTGACGCGCCGCGGCAATATCAACTCATACTATGAGACGTATACCCTGACCGCGCCGCTGGATCCGCGGCTGCCCGGTGGAGGCGGCTACGAGATCCTCAGGTACCTGCCGACGCCAGCAGCGCTCGCGGTCGCGCCGCAGCGCATCCTGATGCGCGAAGAGGACCTGGGCGCAACACGTGACAGCAGCTGGGACGGTTTTGCCGTCACGTTGAATGCTCGTTTGCACAACGGCCTCACCACTCAATTGGGCACGTCGACCGGCAGAGGCAAGGTGAACACCTGCGATGTCGACCCGCTCTACAACCACGTGAATGCGGCCACCGGCGCCATCGACGGGCCTGACTCACGAGGATGCAACGACGTCGAGCCATGGCAGACAACGGTGCGGGGTCTGGCGAGCTACACGATTCCGAAGATCGACGTACTCGTCAGTGGGGTGTTGCGCGCCCAGCCCGAAGTGCTTCTGGCCGGCACCGCGAACACGACTGCGCAGTGGCAGGTTCCGAACTCGGTGATCATTGCCGCGCTCGGTCACTCGCACCCGTCGTTGAGCCCAACCGGGATCACCGTGGTTCCGCTCGGCCATAACGACACGCGCATCTACTCTGGCGAGCGACGGACGCAGATCGATATGCGGTTTGCCAAGATCGTGCGCTTCGGTCGTACACGCACTGACATTGGCGTCGACCTGTACAACTTGCTCAACACCAACTACACCAACAGCTTCAACACGACCTACAGTTACATCACCGACAACACGCCGCGGCCGGCTGGTTGGGGTACACCCACCGGCATCATCAACCCCCGGTTCGTGCGCGTCAATTTCACCGTGAACTTCTGACGACGCGCGGGCTGAAGCCCGCGCTCTACGAGCGCCACCGTCGGCGGGTCTGAAGACCCGCCTGCGATCAACGAAGGGCCAGGAGCAATCCTGGCCCTTGTTCTTTTCAGACGACTCGGACAGTCTTGCTGGCAGGCGGTTGATGTCGGATGGACGCTGGAGAACTGCAGCGATGCCTGGCGCTCGCCAGCGCATTCAAGCAAGGCGACCTTGCTGTCGGCGGCACTGAGGACGACGCGGTTCGCGCCGAGGCCCGCCGTGCGCTGAAAGCGCTCACCATTAGCGGGATTCATCGAACAACTCTCATCAACGATGGTGTGACGGCCGCGTTGGATCGGTCCCGTGACGCCAGCTTCGATCACGACCTGGGTTCCCTCACAATCGGTCATCTCAAGGACATCCTGCTTCGCCCTGGCGCCGATGCGTGGACCCGCAAATACCGCGACGCGATAAAGAGCGAGGTCATCGCGGCCGTCGTGAAGGTCATGAGCAACGACGAGCTCTCGACTGTCGCGCGCACGCTCTTCAATCCGCTGGCGGGTCCGGGCGTTGCCATTGGTGCGCCGCAACATTTCGGTTCTCGAATCCAGCCCAACAGCCCTGGCGACGACGAACAGGAGATCCTGCTATCGATACTCGAGGGTCTGTCGTACGGATGCGGCGACGTCATCATCGGTCTCAATCCTGCCACCGACGATCTCGACACCATCATCCGCCTCGAACAACTGCTCGAACAGGTCGTTCGACGCCTCGAGCTGCCGACCCGCTACTGCGTGCTCTCCGACATCGTCAAGCAAGACGTGGCGCGGAGGCACACGGGTGTCGACGTCGGCTTCCAGAGTCTCGCCGGCACCTCTCGTGCGCTGACGGGCATGGTTGGCCTCGATGTGAACGCGCTCGTCGATTTGGCGCGCGGGTTCGACGGGTTGTACTTCGAAACAGGCCAGGGATCGGAAGTGACCAATGGCGTCGCCGAGGGCGTCGACATGGTGACACTCGAGTCGCGGACCTATGGCGTGGCTCGCCACGTCAGGCAGCAGATCGCCACGCCCTGGATGATCGTGAACGATGTCGCCGGCTTCATCGGGCCCGAGGTCTTCCGCGATCCCGATCAACTCGAGCGTGCCTGCCTCGAAGACAGCGTGATGGCGAAGCTGCACGGTCTCACCATGGGGCTCGACGTGTGCTCCACGTTCCATATGGGCATCGCGCCAGCCGATCTTCGACGTCTGACGGCCCGAATCGCTCGAGCGGCCGCGCCGGCGTACTTGATGGCGGTCGCCGGTAACGCCGACCCGATGCTCGGATATCTGACGACCTCATTCCGCGAGCATCCCCGCCTCCGGCAGCTCACCGGACGTCAGATCGCGTCTCCGATGCAGGAAAGACTGCGCGAGCTGGGCACGATGACGGGCGCCGGTGAGCTCGCGCCGCCCGCCGAATCGGCGGCGCGCCTCTACGCCGCGTACGCCAAAGCCGGTGGCAGCCGGCGCACCTCGTCGTCGCTCGAGGATGAAGCGCGCGTGCAACAAGAGCGATTGCGTGACAACGGCTTCGACATCGGAATTGCTGACGGTGTCGTTGCGGACGCGCGAGTCGATGCCATCTATACGCACGCCCGTGCCGCGTTGTACGCCAGTGTTGACGACGGTGTGATCAGGGACTCCACGACACGTCCCTTCCGTGTCCGCACGACAGCCGCAAGCCGCGATGACTACCTCGCGCACCCGAGCGCGGGCGAGCGCTTGCGCGATGACGATGCGAAGAGCATCGCGGCGCTGTATTCGACACTGCGACCGTATGTTCAACTAGTAATTTCAGACGGCTTGAATGCCAACGCGGTCAACGAGCACCTTCGTGCCCTGCTCCCCGAGCTGCGCCTCCAGTTGTCCGGCGTTCATCAGCACATCGGCGATCGCGATGTGGTGGTGCAGAACGGTCGGGTACGGGTCGGATACGAGGTCGGCGGACTGGTTGGCGCCGCGATCATCGTCCACATCATTGGCGAACGGCCGGGTACGGGGCTCAATACAGCCTCGGTCTACGTAACGTATGGTCGCGACGAGGCTGGTTTCCCTCGGTGGAACCGCAACCTGAATCACTCTGCGACGAACGCGGTCTGCGGGATTCATCCAAAAGGGAAGTCGCCGCAGTCGGCAGCCGCCGAAATCGTGCGGCTGGTGTCACGAATCAGCGAGGAACGCAGGTCTGGCGTTGGCCTGGTTGGACCGATCGCGAAACCTCGATAGGATTGCTAAACAGATGCCTCTCGCGTTCCTTTTTCTGTTGCTGGCGCCGCTCCAGGTGGTGGCGATTGAGCCCAATCACCTCTTCGAGGCGGGCGCGACCTGGGATGACTTTCTCGATCGCGTCGACCGGCAACGTGAGTTGTGGTTGCGGATATCGTCTGAGGCGACTGTGTCCACAGAGATGGTCGAGCGCGTCAGGCGTGTAGGGCGCGATCTTCAGCTGCTTGTCGTGGCCGAAGACTGGTGTCCGGATTCAGCGTACTCCGTGCCCTATGTGGCACGATTGGCGGCCCTCGCGCAGGTTCCCATGCGCGTCGTTGACCGCGCAACAGGGGAGCCGGCGATGCGCGCGCATCGAACACCGGATGGACGAACTGCGACGCCCACCGTGGTCCTGTTTCGTCAGGGCGTGGACGTTGGCGCGTGGGTAGAGCGGCCCGCTGAACTTCAGGACTTGTTTCGATCGATCGGCGACAGTCGCGAGAATGCCAGGCGTTTCGCGCAGAGAGGCGACTGGTATGAAGCCGATCGCGGAGTCACGGTGCTGAAGGAGATCGTTGCCCTCGTCGAGCGGTCAGGTGCGGCGAAGTAACGGCGTCCTCATTCTGCTGCTATTGGCGGCGGCGCCCGTCGCTGCGCAGCAGGAACCTTCCGCGGATCATCAGGATCACCAGGGTCATCAGTCCAGTACGCCCACAGCAGGTTGGACGACGGCTGTTGACGGCGTCCTGTTTGCGACGATGAACGTCCAGGGCGGACGGCGCGGGGAGACCGAGTTCAAATCGCAGAATTGGCTGATGGCTACGGGCAGCCATCAGCTTGGGCCAGGGTTGTTCAGCGCCACCGCGATGGTCTCGGCCGAGCCGCTGACCTCGCCCGGAAAGGGCTACTCGCAGATCTTCCAGGTGGGCGAAGCGTACGAAGGACTGCAGATCACCGATCACCAACACCCGCATGATCTCTTCATGCAACTCTCGGCGGGCTGGAGCGTTCCATTCGGGAGTCGCACCAGGTTGACATTTGCGGGAGGACCGGTGGGGGAGCCGGCGCTCGGTCCGGTTCCGTTCATGCATCGGGCGTCGAGCGCCGAGAATCCGTCGGCGCCAATTGCGCATCACATCTTCGACTCGACGCACATCGCCAGCAGCGTCATTCTCGGTCGTGTCGACTATGGCGTCGCGTCTTTTGAAGGGTCGGTCTTCCGCGGTCGCGAGTCAGACGAAGTTCGCTACGACCTCGATGTCGGCGCGATCGACTCATGGTCGATACGCGCGTGGCTGAGGCCGACGCCCTCATGGGCGATCCAGGTTTCGCACGGGTTTCTCGAGGAGCCTGAAGCGCTCGAGCCTGGCGATCAACGGCGAACGAGCGCGTCGGCGTCGTGGTCCCGCCATCGCTCCACTGGGTTCACGGCTATCACCGGCGCTGTCGGGCGCAATCGTCGTCAGTACAGCACGGTCGATTCCGTACTGCTCGAGGGCACGCACAAGTCCGGGCCGTGGTCGTGGTATGGACGTTTCGAGCACACGGATGTCGAGACCGAGATCCTCTTGTTTCCGAATATCGTGCACGTCCCGCATCCGGGTGAGCTCGTCGACACGGTTCTCGGCTTCACAATCGGATCGGT
>Ga0207645_10001767_pt1 | contig 17508 bp, 11 predicted proteins | sample KBSM53metaG_FD_184331 | JGI IMG/M metagenome (GOLD analysis project Ga0207645, IMG submission 184331) | Miscanthus rhizosphere microbial communities from Kellogg Biological Station, Michigan, USA - KBS M5-3 metaG (SPAdes) (version 2) | ecosystem: Host-associated > Plants > Roots > Rhizosphere >...
GGATTTTCATTACGGAACGATTTTGGAAAAAATTGAGCCCGTAATGTTTCGTTATTCGGCTGAGCCCGGCGGTTATGTGAATGTCAGGATCGCCACGCCGAATGTTACAGCAGCTCTTGCCGGCATCAATGAAGCCTGGAGAAAAATCGATAAGGTTCACGCACTCGATGCCCGGTTTTACGATGAACAGATTGAAGAAGCGTACAAGCAATTTTCTGTGATCGTGAAAGTGATCGGCTTCTTTTCCTTGCTTGCTGTAGTCATCGCATCCATGGGATTATTTGGTATGGTAGTATATACCACCGAAAAACGGTTGAAAGAAATAAGTATCCGTAAAGTAATGGGAGCTACCGAAAGGACATTAATTTATCTGATGAGCAAAAACTTTTTATTTCTTCTGGTGTTGTCGGCATTGATTGCTCTCCCGCTTACATGGATCTTTTTTCAAAAAGTAGTATTGGTAAAGGTTGCCTATCATCAGCCACTACGGTTAAGCGATGAATTGCTGAGTTTCTTCATTGTTATGGTCATTGCATGTACAATGATCGGCATACAAACATTGAAAGTGGCACGCAGCAATCCTGCGAAAGTTTTAAAAAGAGAATGACCTTAGAGGGAATAGTTTCCTCCCGGCAACGGTGATCATACATTTACTGCATCATATGAAAGCGTAAGGTCAGTGATCGTTGTATCCACTTTCCTATAGGTGACACCTGCCGTATCCAGCATAATCTTAGCCGCTTTAAAGCTATCATTGTGCGCATACTTATCCGATAAATAAATAACCTCGCGGATGCCGGATTGAATGATCGCCTTTGTACACTCATTGCAGGGAAACAACGCTGTATAGATTTTACAACCATGCAGGTCCATTCCAATGTTATTTAAAATGGCATTCAGTTCTGCATGGCAAACGAACGGGTATTTTGTTTCAAGCGGCTTTCCTTCTTTATCCCAGGGAAAATCGTCATCATTGCACCCGATTGGCAATCCATTATAACCTGCACCGACAATTTTATTTTTATCATTTACAATGCAGGCGCCTACCTGTGTGCTCGGATCTTTGCTGCGTTTTGCAGATAATAAGGCGACACCCATAAAATACTCATCCCACGTTATATAGTTCTGTCTTTTCTTCAGCATAATTTAATTGTTATAGATAAAATTTGCCGGTTGGCGAGCGAATTTAAAATAAAGGGAGTAATTTATTTATTTACTGCGGTTAACCTTAAATCAGATTAGCATTTAAGTGCTTCTACTGAAAGTAAGTGGACAATTTGGATCTCAAAACGGTGGAAGTGGGCGTTCAAATGGGTTTTTTGTAAGAGAAAATTGTCAAAGTCGTTGCTAAAATGGATTTTTTCTAAGAGAAAATTGTCAAAGTCGTTGTTAAAATGAATTTTTTGAAAGAGAAAATTGCCAAAGTGATTGTTAAAATGAATTTTTTGTAAGAGAAGATTGTCAAAGTGATTGCTAAAATGAATTTTTTGAAAGAGAAAATTGTCAAAGTGTAGGTTAAAATGGATTTTTTGAAAGAGAAAATCGTCAAAGTGTAGGTTAAAATAGATTTTTTAGCAAGCAAAATTGACAAATTACACATCAAAGTCGCTACTTTACAATGCTAAATTCATTCGATCTTCACTCTGTTTGTTCCTTTTACCTATAATTTCTAGAGAGAACTACTTAATTATGTTGGACCCTTCGGGTCGGGTCGTTTACAGTGTAGTTAGCTGCGAAGTCTTGCAGTTGAGTATTTGCACTCGACGACTTGCAGTCATCGTTATTCATATTGGACCCTTCGGGTCGGGTCGTTTACAGTAGAGTTATCTGCGAAGTCTTGCAGTGGACTTTCTGCATGAGATGACCTGCAGTAGGCTAGTTGCAATCGACGACTTGCATTCGGGTATGTGCATCCGACGACTTGCAGTCATCGTTATTCATATTTGACCCTTCGGGTCGGGTCGTTTACAGTAGAGTTAGCTGCGAAGTCTTGCAGTGGACTTTCTGCATGAGATGACCTGCAGTAGGCTGGTTGCATTCGACGACTTGTAGTTGGGTGTGTGGATCCGACGACTTGCAGTCATCGTTATTCATATTGGACCCTTCGGGTCGGGTTGTTTACAGTAGAGTTAGCTGCGAAGTCTTGCAGTCGGATGTCAGCATCCGACGACTTGCAGTCATCTTGATATTGTACCCATTCTCGTTCCTGGAAACAGGGCACATAATTTTTTCTTTCATAACTTTAAAATAAAAATGGATAACCGCGGACTGCTTTTTATTCCTGATATCAGCGGTTTTACGAAGTTTGTCAATCAAACAGATATTTCACACAGCCGCCTCATTATCCAGGAACTACTTGAAGTGCTGATCAGTGCCAATAATTCCGGATTGGAAGTATCGGAGATAGAGGGTGATGCCATCCTGTTTTACAAATACGGCGATGCACCTGATATGGAACTTCTCTACAAGCAGGTAGAGAAAATGTTTTGCACGTTTCACAAACATTTAATGGCTTACGAGTTTCGCCGTTATTGCCAATGCGATGCCTGCAAGTCGGCTATACAGCTCACGCTGAAAGTTATTACCCACTATGGCGAGTTTACCGGTTACACGATCAGGAATTTCAATAAGCTGATCGGTAAAGATGTTATAGTGGCGCACCAGTTGCTGAAGAACGATATCGACCAGCATGAATACTGGCTGGTAACCAATAACCTTGTGCACGATAATACGCCGACCGGGTTGGCCAACTGGATGATATGGAAAAACAGTGCAAAGCAAACCGAAAACGGTGAGGTACCGTTTCATTATACGCAGTTGAGTAAGTTGAAAAGTGAAATACAGCCCGATCCGTTTCCCGACCTGGGTATCGCCAACAAGAAAAAGATGATTTCTGTATCGAAAGAATATGATGCCGATATCATTACCATGTTTCATGCGACGGGTGATTTTAATTACCGCCCCAAATGGCAGGAAGGAGTAAAGGCGGTAGAACAGGTTGATCATTTTTTGCCGCGGGTCGGAATGAGCCACCGCTGTGTGTTGGAAAATCGTTCGGTAATGATTTATTCAACCGGTTATTATTATAGCCCGGATAGAATTGAATTTACCGAAACCGATGAGAAGAAGATGATCTCTGCAAATTTTATCCTCGAAAAAATAACTGAAAACAAAACAAAATTTACGCTCGACATATACCTGCGGAAAAATATTTTTATGCAATTGTTTTTTAACCTGGCGATGAAAAATAAGATGGAAAAGGAATTTAAAAAATCGCTGGAAAACTTAGTACCGGTCATAAATGAAGTCAGCCGGGAGATGGCGAATGCAGTATAAATTCTGAAACGTCCACCATTTATTGTTGTTATATAGTCAGAATTCGTTGCCCGGCATCGCTTGAATAATTAAACAACTATTGCATTTCCTCTTTCTGCAGTATTAAGCCGGCGGTAAATTCTCCGGGATTCATCTTCGTTTGTTACATTTATCCATAAAAAAGTATGGAAAGTACCGGCAATCTCCAAACTTGTTCAAATTGTGGTAGCACAGGTACAGGAAAGTACTGCAACAATTGCGGAAATAGCTATGTGATGAAACGAATAACCATCCCCGGTATATTCCATGATGTATTTCATTTCTTCACTCATCTTGATAAAGGGTTTGCATTCACGCTGAAGCAGTTGATCGTGGCGCCCGGTAAAGTGCAGCGGGATTATGTTGAGGGAAACCGCAGCAGGCATCAGAAACCTTTTTCCATGTTTTTTATTTGTGCAACGGTAACAGCGCTGTTGCGTTACTGGATAAACCTGTCGCTCATGAAGCATTATCATGGCACCAACGAAGGAGAGTCGAATTTTTTTCACCAGTACATGGTATTGATGCATACAATTCTTTTGCCCTTATATGCGTTGGTAATCTACCTTGTTTTCTACAGGTCGAAATACAACTATGCAGAAGTGGTGGTGTTTCTTCTCTACACGCTCGGCATTTTTTTGCTGATTACAGTTGTTATTGCTGCGCTGCGGTTGATCTGGCCGGATATCAATACCGATTATATTGAGCTGTTTACGCTCGGCACATACAATGCCATAAGTTGTATTAACTTCTTCAATACATCCAACAAGTGGCTCGTATTGATCAGGAGCCTTGTGGCATTAGTAGTTGTTTATTTTATTGCAAATTATGCAGAGGATATTGTTGTGAGCCTGCTGAAGCATGGATAAATTTTCTGAAATTCTGAAACTCTCACCATTTTTCCGGAAACAATCACCATTTTTTGTTGTTGTATAAACAGAATTTTGTTTCAAATTAAATGGCAACAATTATGGCAACAACAAAAATTGCACTGGTAACAGGCGGCAGCCGGGGATTGGGTAAAGACATGGCGCTTAACCTGGCCCGTAAAGGTTTGGATGTAATCATCACCTGGCGCAGTAAAGAAGACGAGGCAAAAGAAGTAGTAAAAGAAATAGAGCAGGCGGGAAGAAAAGCGGCTATGCTTCACCTTGACATGAGTAATTTTTCATCGCTGGATGAATTTGTAAAGAACGTAAACAACACGCTTCAATCAACGTGGCAGACGTCTTCATTGGATTATCTTATTAATAACGCCGGTATGGGTGCTACTGTGCCTTTCGAGAAAGTAACAGAAGAACTTTTTAATGATTTTCTGAATGTGCATTATAAAGGCATTTTTTTCCTGACGCAGAAGCTGTTGCCTTATTTTAATAATAATGGGGGTATTATTAATATTTCTACAGGTACAACCCGCTTTTCAAATCCCGGCTATTCCGTTTATGCTTCTATGAAAGGAGCTATTGAAGTATTTACAAAATATCTGGCGAAAGAGTTGGGACCAAAAGGTATCCGGGCCAACGTCGTTGCACCGGGTCCGATAGAAACTGACTTTAACAGCGCCACAATTCGCAGTAATCCCGAAATGAAAAATCGCCTGAGTTCTTTGTCGCCACTCGGCCGCGTTGGCCGTGCCGATGACATAGGCGGTGTGGTCGCTTTTCTTTGTACAGAAGATGCGAAGTGGATCAACGGGCAGCGTATTGAAGTGAGCGGTGGAATCAACGGGTAGACCTCTTCCCCGTAACTGTCGGATAGGATTGAACCGGAGTGTTTTTCCTGGCTAACGGAGCAGTGTAACCGTTCCTTTTATATCGGGATGCCCTTTTTTAAATCGTATCAGGTATACGTACGTAGCTGATGGCTGGGCTTTACCACCGGATGTGCCATCCCAATCTACAAGCTGTCCTTTTGTATGATACACCAGCTGGCCATAACGGCTGTATACGCTTACTTCTGCATCCAGTAATGGATCGAGATATGCTATGCGCCATCTATCGTTTTTACCATCATAATTTGGTGTAAAAGCAGACGGTACAAAAACATCTTTCACTACTTTAACCGACATCCTGTCTTCATTGCTGCAACCAAATGCGGATTCTCCCTGCAACGTATAAGTGATATCTGAAAGCGGTGAGGCAACAGGATCTGTTTTTGTAATATCACTGAGATAATCGGGCGGCTGCCAGGTATAAGCAGGGTTCTCCCCGGTAACAATTCCTGAAAGATGTATTGTATCCCCGATAATCGTTACCCTGTCGGGGCCGGCGTTTATATATGGCTTTGCATGAACATGAACAGACAAAACATTGGATGCGATCCTGCACGACCGGATTCCTGAAAATCGTTCATCCGTCACCGCAAGCCGGTAGAGGTATATTCCCGGGACCGGCGTTGATTTTCTTACATAATTCATTGAAGTGGCATCGGCAATATCCGTCCAGGTTTTGCCGGTGTCGGCACTTATCTGCCATTGAAATGCGGGGTTTGTATAAGCGGAAGAAGCATCACCCGTAAATGTGAATTGGTTGCTGCTGCCTTCGCAGATATTTACTGTGTCGGTGTTATCCAGAATGGTTGAAAGAATGGAAGGACCACAGGGGCGAAAGGTTATATCATCAAGCCCAAGATCATTGCCGATACCACCCGGTGCATTGTTCCGCATTCTTAATACTATTACAGCATTGTCTGGCGGTGTAGTAAAATAAAAACCATAATGTTTCCATTCGGGATCCGATGTTTGACCGATGTCGCCTGTATCATAACGTTGCAGTATCGTTCCATCCGGTGATTCGATGGTAAATGTAACATTGGGCCTTATGCCATAGCGGCGTGTCAGCACATTCATGATCCATGCGGCAAACTCGTAGTTGGTATTCGGGCACAGGTCTGTAATTGTGGTTAAGAAAAAATCTGCCGGCGTCACAGATGCGTTAACCAGCATAAAACTGCCATTGCCGGTATGATCACCATTTACCGTAAACCAGGTGCCGCCAAAGCAGCCCGATGTTGAATTGGTAATGATGTAAGAGCCATCAATCGGGCACGATAAATTACTATACGTGTAACTGTTAGTCGCAGAATAATTCGTGCTGCCATTCCCGTTTCCGAAATTTATATTCACAACAGGATCGCCTAAACTGCCTGTGCAAAGTTGCGCAGCGGGAAAATAAGGCCGCAACAACAACAAGCTTAGAAATGAACATAGTAATAGCCTGCTGCGATTGTTCCTGTAAGCAATCGTTAGTTCTGGCACTGAAGCAGTTAATTTACCCTGAAAATAATATGTTTTTGATTCAACGCACAATTTCCAGCCGAACAGCAGGATTCTCCTTATAAACGGCAATATTCCTTAACAACAAATTGTCACCAGGGCGATATGGAAAGAATGAGCAACTGATTCTTTGCTCAAAAATTTACTGTCATGAGAATTCATATATGCCTCAGCGTAGTTTTACTGCTGCCGGCCTGTAACCTGCAAACGCAGAATAGTTCAGCCCTGCCTTTCGATCGCCCCGCTTTCAAAACAATAAATGATATTCCTGTTCCCGGCGGATACTACCGCGTAGATGTAGAGACAAATTCTTTCGCCGATTGGCTGCGGCATGAAAAATTAAAAAAAGACAACCGGGTCTACCTTTATGATGGTTCGCTTAAACGCGATCAGTCCATACAATTTGCAGTATTGGATGAGCCGGTGGGTAATAAAGATCTGCAGCAATGCGCCGATGCCATTATGCGGCTGAGGGCAGAATATTTTTTTTCAAAAAACAATTTTGATTCCATTGCGTTCAAAGCAACCGATGGTACCTTATTATCTTTTGAAAAATGGAGAAAGGGAACGCGGTATCATCTTTCGGGCGATAAATTAATTGCAGTTGTTTCAAACACTGTGAATACAGATTCTGTTGCTGACTTTACAACTTACCTGGAAACTGTTTTTCGTTATGCGGGTACCTGGTCTCTAGCTTCGGAACTGAACCGCGTTACTTCACTGAACAAAATAAAACCGGGCGATGTTTTTATAAAGCCTGGTTTTCCGGGTCATGCTATGATCGTGGCAGATGTTTGTGCAAACAAAGAAGGAAAGAAAATGTTTATGCTGGCGCAGGGTTATATGCCGGCACAAAGTATTCATATTGTCCGGAACCCGTTGAACAATGACGGCAATCCTTGGTATGAAGTATCGGATGAAAGAAACATCGAAACACCTGCGTGGGAATTTACAACTACGCAATTAAAGAGCTGGTAATGAGTTCCGGAAAAAAGTGAAATGTGAGTGAAAAGCTTTACGTTTCAGGCATAAGACATACAAAAATTATCAGCTAAAACAACATTTGGTATGGCTGGCAGGGCTGAGTAGCTTTGCGCTGTATTTTTTTTACTTTATGGCAATTCGTGATCGAAGCAATTCCAAACTGAAAAACAATAATGACACCGGGTTTGGAACAACAACCGATGTAGGTGGCCGCTTTATTAATAAGGATGGCACATTCAACATGCAAAAGGTGGGGGCGCCGATATGGGATCGCTTCAGCATTTTTCATTTCATGCTGAATTTGCCAAGATGGAAATTTTTCGCCACGATCATCTGTTTTTATCTCACGATCAATCTTGCCTTTACCATTGTATATGTAATCATCGGCGCCGAACAATTTACAGGTATGATCGCGCAAACGCCGTGGCAAAAATTCAAAGAGATTTATTTTTTCAGCACTGAAACATTTACAACCGTTGGGTACGGTCGTGTCAACCCAATCGGTGATGCAGCTAATTTTGTTGCTTCGATAGAAGCGCTTTCCGGGTTTTTGTCGCTTGCCGTTGCTACCGGTTTAATATATGGACGGTTTTCCAAACCACAGGCCTTTCTTGTTTTCAGCGACCTGGCACTTGTCGGTCCCTACCAGGATAAAACAGGATTAATGTTTCGCTTTGTTTCATTCAAAGACCGGCATGTGTTGACAGACGTTGATGTAAAAGTGACGACCGGGTTACAGGTCCAGGAAAATGGTAAAGCGGTCTATAAGTTTTATTCACTTACCCTTGAGCGAACGCATGTGGACAGCCTGTCGATGAATTTTACGGTCGTCCATCCTATTGATGATGCAAGTCCGTTCCAGGGGCTGAGCGAAGAGGATATGAAAACGGCGGATGTGGAACTATATGTACTGGTGCGCGGCTTCGACGATGTTTATTCAAACGTTGTACAACAGCGTACTTCGTATACTTATAATGAAATTAAGTTCAACGCAAAGTTTATCCCGATGTATAAGGAAAGCGGCGATGGCAATACAACGATACTTGAATTAGATAAACTCAATCAATATAAGGAAGTGCCCGTTGCCATAGCGGTGTCTGAAAGATCTGCTGTTTCATAAGAAGCCGGTTGTTACTGTATCAGGCCCGTACCGCTATCAATCCGGGTGATATATACTTTTAATTCTTTGCCCAATTTATTTTTATATTCATTCATTATCCTGTCCGTAATTGCATCTATTGATTTTTCTTTCATGATAGCGATAACGCAACCGCCAAAGCCACCACCCATCATCCGGGCGCCGATAATATCTTTTTCCTGTGCACATTCCGCCTCGATAAAGTCAAGTTCTTTGCAACTTACTTCGTATAAGTCTCTCAGCCCTGCATGCGATTGATACATTTTTTTTCCAAAACTTTCCAGGTCGTTCCGTTCCAGGTCCTTACATCCCTCCAGCAACCGGGTATTCTCTTCAATAATGTAGCGGCATCTTTTCTTTATAACCGGGTCGGTAATGCACTCGTCAACCATTTCTATCGTTGCATCTCGAAGACTTTGCACCGCAGCATACTTGTTTTGTATCTGTCTTACACCTTCGCTGCATTCATTTCTTCGTGTATTGTATTCCGATGACGCGAGAGAATGTTTTACCTGTGAATCGAGCAAAACAATTTTATAACCCTTGATGCTGAGCGGAAAATATTCGTAATCCAGCGAACGGCAATCGAGTTTTATTACATGGTTTTCTTTTCCCATCATACTGGCAAACTGGTCCATGATGCCACATTGCACGCCGACAAAATTGTTTTCTGCTTTTTGCGCCAGTTTTACCATTTTCATTTTGTCCATCTTCAAATCAAACAATTCGTTCAATGCATAGATGGTTGCACACTCTACGGCGGCCGATGAAGAAAGGCCCGCGCCGATAGGTATATTACCGGTAATAGCGGCTGAAAAACCATTGAATTTATATCCGGCTTTCAGCAATTCATCTACCACGCCAATGATATAGTCCGGCCACAGCAATCCTGACACATTCAGCCGGCTTATATGGGTAGAAAAAGCCTGGTTTTTATCTACCGAAAAAAGTTCAATCAGGTCGTCATTTCTTTCGCTGATAGAAAATTCGATCGCTTTATTAATTGCCGCCGGCAAAACAAAGCCGTTATTATAATCGGTATGCTCACCAATAAGATTTATGCGGCCCGGGGAATGAATCGTGAGCTGGGGCGTTTTTAAAAAATGATCGTAGAAAAATTCTTTTATTGATTTCTCGGGATATGGTTTAAGGGATACTTCCATGTGAACCTGGGATCGTTTCAATTATTTGTATTAATTTGTTTTCTTCTTATCGCTGTTATAAAACCGGATGTCACAAGCCTTTACAAAAATCATTGAAAATGGTTTACCTGTTCCCTTTTTTGTATGCGGCTCAACATGAAGGCACAAAATACAGCTTATACCGGAAAATAAATACAGGGACTATGAGGCGAATTGTAAGTTTATGTGCAGTGCTAACTGAACGCGATACACGCAGTAATAAGTTGAAATAAATAAAAAGGTATTTCAAATGAAAATCCTGGTTGTTGGCGGAGGAATCGGTGGATTGACCACAGCAATCAGCCTGCGGCAACAGGGTTTTCCCGTAGAAGTTTATGAATCTGCACGGGAAATAAAACCGTTGGGTGTTGGTATAAATTTATTACCGCATGCCGTTCGCATCCTTACATCATTAGGGCTCGAAGCTCCAATTGCAAAGTTTGCTGTTGCTACCCGGGAGCTGGCTTATTTTAATAAATACGGTCAAAAGATATGGCAGGAGCCGAGAGGAAAATTTGCGGGATATAACTGGTCGCAATATTCCGTGCACCGCGGTTTGTTCCAGGTGCTTTTATATAATAAAGCAAAAGAAATAGCCGGTACTGAAAATATTCATACGGGTCACCAGCTGTTGTCGATTGAAACAAATGGCAGCAAAGCAATTTTCCTGCAAAAGCAAACAGGAAAAGAAATCAAAGCAGATTTTGATTTGCTGATTGGAGCGGATGGTATTCATTCAGCCGTTCGCAGCCATTTTTATCCGCATGAGGGTGAACCGCAATTTTCAGGCAACGTGTTGCATCGTGCTATTACAAAAGCCAAACCTTTTCTCAGCGGCGCGACGATGATCATGGCCGGAAGTCCGAAGCAAAAATTTGTTGCTTATCCTATAACACCGGAAACGGATGAAAACGGATATCAGCAAATCAACTGGATTGCCGATTTGCCGGCAGGCAACGATAAATCGTGGAAAGAAAGAGACTGGAACCGCAAAAGCGATAAGGAAAAGATTCTTGCCGGATATAAAGACTGGAAATTTGATTGGCTGGATGTACCTGCATTGATTGAAGGGGCGCAGGATATTTATGAATTTCCCATGAGTGACCGCGATCCGTTGGACAGGTGGTCGTTTGGCAATATTACGTTGCTGGGTGATGCGGCCCATCCCATGTACCCGATCGGTTCTAACGGTGGCTCACAAGCTATTTTGGACGCTGAATGTATTACAGAATGTTTGTGTAACGAAAAAGATGTTGAAGCTGCTTTGAAAAATTACGAGCAGAAGCGATTGCCGGCTACCGCTGCATTGGTTTTGCAAAACCGGCAAATGGGACCGGAACAGGTAATGCAGATCGTGGAAGATCGTGCGCCGGGTGGATTTGATAATCTTTATGAAGTTATTACGCAACAGGAACTGGAAGAGATCGCTTTGCGTTATAAAAAGATTGCCGGTTTTGAAAAGGATGAGTTGAACAGGAAACGATGAAAGGGATTATTACTCCTCATTCAACGGATTGTGTAGAAAATATCTATTATCTTGTTCGGGATTGTAATTATATTTATATCACCAGCCCTGGAAATTGTTTAGCCCTTTACCGGTTACTTGCTGAAAACTACTTTTTCAATCCCTCCGAAAACCTTTATCATTCACTATAAACTATCATATGCAGGCGACAGGCCTTCATCACATGAGCTCGTGCAGTAAGAGAATTTTGAAATTAATTTTCTCTTTGTTGATCGTTGTTTTGCCGTCGGGCAGTTTTGCACAAAGTAACCCGGAGCTGGGATTACCCTTTATAACGAACTATAGTTTTAAAGTATTCGATGCACTTCCTCAAACCTGGGCAGTGATTGAAGACGACCGTGGCTTTATGTACTTCGGGGTCCAGGGATTAATCCTGGAGTATGATGGCATAAAGTGGCATAAGATAAATATGCTGAGCGGAAACTCTGCTGCCGGTGTGGCCAGGTCATTTGCAAAAGACAAAAAAGGCCGAATTTACTATGGAGCTGTTGGAGACTTTGGCTACCTGGGAAAGGATAGCCTGGGTCAAACTATTTCCGTTTCGCTATTGCATCTGGTCCCTCAAACCGAAAGGGAATTCTTTGATGTATGGACAACTTATACAACTGATGAGGGTATTTATTTTCAGTCAAGAGACAGGATTTTTCTTTTAAATGAAAAGAATGAAGTAAAAATATGGAAACCGCAAACCAAATTCATGTATGCATTCTATTTAGATGGAACGTATTACGTGCATCAGCAGAATTTGGGTTTGATGAAATTGCAAAACGGTTCTTTTGAGTTGATACCGGGCAGTGAGTTTCTCGGTAAGGAACGCATGAATGTGATGTTGCCGTATACGCCACCCGGTTCCGTCGGCACAGCAAGCAAACAATACATTATCGGGTTATTCTACAGCGGCCTGTTTGTTTTTGATGGTAAAAATTTTGCACCTTTTAAAACCGAAGCCGATGACCTGATCAAAGCTTCTACATTATATAAAGCAGCATTACTCGCTGATGGTAATTATGCGCTTTCCACCACCGGAAAAGGAATGGCGATAATCGATAATAAAGGGAAAATCCTCAATCTTATAAACCGCAGCGTGGGTCTCCAGGATGAGTCAGTATATGCAATTTTCGCCGATAGTAAAGGTGCATTATGGCTTGCATTGGATAATGGTATTTCGAAGGTAGATATGACAAGCCCGTTATCGCAGTTTACCAGTCAATCGGGCATTTTCACTTCTGCGCTTACATTGACACGATTCGAAGGAACGTTGTATGCCGGTACTACAAATGGAGTATTACGGTTCAATGAATCTGCCAGGCGCTTCGAGAGTGTACCTGACATTCCGCAAAACCAGACATTTAATTTATTAAAGGATAACGGTAAGCTGTATGTGGCCAACGATGGCCTTTTTAGCATAAAAAATAGTAAGACAACCCTTCTGCGTCCTTCGGTTGGCGGTGATCTCCAGATTTCCGGGCTACTGATTTCCAAATTTCACCCCGACCTTTTTTACGTAGGGTCAACGTTCGGTACAGGCGTGTTTCAGAAAGATAAATCGAATTCATGGAAACTGCTTGGCTTTGTACCGGGCATGAATGATCAATTCTGGACGTTTGGTGAAAACAAGGATGGTACTGTTTGGGCAGGTACACAAAGCGGCGTGATTTATAAAATAACACCGGTCTACACGGCTGACGGCGTTCCGGATATCAGCCGGTTTACGTTTAAAAAATATGATGAAGCAGATGGCTTTCATAAAGCATTGGGCGGTGTATGGCACATAAAAAATGAAAACTATTTCCCTGCTGATTCCGTCATTTACCGTTTTGATGAAGCCTCAAAGCGATTTATTGCAGATACCACTTTTGGTGTTTTCCCTGCCGGCGGCGGAAAAGACCAGTTCGACATGGTTGAAGATTCAACCGGCAGGGTCTGGGTACGGTTTGGTAAAGAAACCGTTGTTGCAACACCGGCAGCCAATGGAAAGTACACAATTGACAGAACTGCGTTGCGAACTATTTCCGAACAAACAATAAATAAAATATTCCCGGATAAAGATGGCATCATTTGGTTTTGTACAACAGAAGGTATTGTGCGTTATGATGCAAGAATTCAAAAAAACTATGATCGGCCTTACAAAACATTTGTCCGCACGATAAAGGCAGGAACGGAGAATCTAAGCGCTGATTCAGCCACGGGCGAAAATAATGCGTGGATCGTTCCGTATAAAAATAATACACTTCGGTTTTCTTATGCGGCTCCATTTTTTGAACGTGAAGAAAAAACACAGTATCAAACATGGCTGGAAGGTTTTGAAAAGAACTGGAGCGACTGGGACAACAATTATTATAAAGAGTACACCAATCTTCCGGAAGGGACTTATCATTTTCACGTGCGGGCAAAAAATATTTACCGGCGTATCAGCCAGGAAGCGGTGTATTCTTTTGTTATTAATCCGCCCTGGTGGCGTACCTGGTGGGCTTACCTGTTATACGCGTTGACGGTAATTGCGATAGTTTATTTTGTTGTTCGCAATCGTACAAAACACCTGCAGGAAAAACATCGGGAACTGGAAAAAGTAGTTTCCGACAGAACATTGCAATTAAGCCAGCGTGTAGAAGAATTGGCTGTAATAAATAGTGTACAGGATGCATTGGTGCGTGAGATGGATATGCAGGCTATCTACGAATTGGTGGGCAGCCGCATTCGCGATGTCTTCAATTCACAGGTAGTTGTGATCGCCACATTTGATCATGAAAACAACCAGGAGCGGTTTAACTATTTAATTGAAAAAGGGCAGCGATCTTATCCTCCGCCACGACCGCTCGATAAACTTCGCCAGTACCTGATACAAACAAAACAGAAGATCATTATCAACTCGGATACGCAGAATGCGATGAAGAAATTTGGACTGGAAGTGTTGCCGGGAACAGAAACGCCGAAGTCTGCGGTATTTGTTCCATTAACTATCGGTGATAAGATCAATAGTTATATCAGCCTGCAGGACCTGGATAAAGAAAATGCATTTACCGAACCGGATGTACGGTTGCTCGAAACGTTGGCCAACAGTATGAGTGTAGCACTGGAGAATGCGCGGCTGTTTGAAGAAACAAAGCTTTTACTTTCAGAAACAGAAAAAGGAAAGAAAAATGTTGAGTTGCTCAGCGAAATTGGTAAACAGATAACCGCCTCATTGGATTTCGAAACAATTTTTCATAAGCTGTACGAGAACATTAACCAACTGGCAGATGCTACTATATTCGGTGTGGGTATTTATAATGCCAACAAGCAGCAGCTGGAATATAAATATGCTGTAGAAAATGGAAAACGCTACAAACCTTACGTAAGAGACACAAAAGATAAGGATCAGTTCCCGGTATGGTGTATTGAAAACCGAAAGCCGGTATTTATTAATGACCTGAGAGAGGAATACAGCAACTATATTCAAAGCTATGATGATAAAACAAAAGAATTGGTACTTGAGGATGGAACAAGCGCGGAAGAACCTATGTCAATGATCTATCTTCCGTTGATCGTGCAGGAGCAGGTGTTGGGCGTAATCACGATTCAGAGTTTTAAAAAGAATGCATACACGCCGTATCATTTAAGTCTTTTGCAAAACCTGGCAACGTATACAGGAATAGCCATTGATAACGCCAATGCCTATCGCAAGTTAAATGAACGGGAACAGGAAATTGGTCAGCGGGCTGCAGAATTATCTGCGGTGAATAGCATCAGCCAGGCGCTGGTTTCACAGTTGAATACTGATGAGTTGATCAAACTTGTGGGTGATTCAATGCTTGAATTATTCAAAGCAAATATTGTTTACATGGCGCTGGTGGATTCAAGAACGAAAATGATCAACTTCCCTTACCAGCATGGAGATAATATGCCGCCTATGCGGCTTGGCGAAGGATTAACATCAAAAATTATTTTGAACAATAAGCCACTGCTGATAAATAAAGAATTGCAGGAACAGCGGGCGCAACTGGGTGTGCAGCAGATCGGGGTGCCTGCAGCTTCGTACTTAGGCGTACCTATTCCGGTTGGCGATGAAATAATCGGCGTATTGAGTGTTCAAAGTACGGAGACAGAAAATCGTTTTAATGAAAATGATCTGCGTCTCCTGTCTACCATTGCAGCGAATGTTGGCGTCGCAATCCGCAAGGCGCGGTTGTTTGAAGAGGTACAGCAGGCTAAAATGGAAGCGGAATCTGCACGAAAAACTGCGGAGAAAGCCAATGCGGCTAAAAGTGCATTTCTTTCAACGGTAAGTCACGAATTGAGAACGCCACTTACTTCTGTGCTTGGATTTGCCAAAATAATCAAGAAAAGATTGGAGGAAAGAATTTTCCCGCTGACGGATAAATCTGATCCGAAAACAGAAAAAGCAACACAACAGGTTTCTGAAAATCTTGGGGTTGTTATCTCCGAAGGCGAAAGATTAACCACACTGATCAATGATGTATTGGATCTTGCAAAGATCGAAGCGGGCCGGATGGAATGGAACATGGAAAACGTTTCATTAAATGAAATAGTTGAAAGAGCAACGACGGTAACCACAACGTTGTTTGAACAAAAAAATCTGAAACTCGAAAAAGATTTTCAACCCGATTTGCCGGATATATCCGGTGACCGGGATAAGCTGATACAGGTTGTGGTGAATCTTCTCTCCAACGCCGTTAAGTTTACACCACAGGGAGTCGTTACCTGCAGTGTTGAAAGAAAGAAGGATGAAATTATTGTAAGCGTAACGGATACCGGTATCGGCATTAAGAAAGAAGACTATGGCGCTGTGTTCGAGCAATTCAAACAGGTAGGCGGCGACACACTAACGGACAAGCCTAAGGGCACCGGGTTGGGTTTGCCCATTTGTAAAGAAATCGTTGAGCATCATGGCGGCCGCATCTGGCTCGAAAGTGAAGTGGGTAAAGGCAGTACATTTTCGTTTGCGTTGCCTGTTGTGAAGCAGACGGTAATAAAACCGATCCAGTTCAGCGAATTGGTGCGGCAGTTGAAGGAACAGGTAGCACAATCCAACCTGAATATAAAAGGAAGAAAAGCATCCATTCTTGTAGTAGACGATGATGAATCTATCCGTTCGCTGCTGCAGCAGGAGTTGGGTGATGCAGGTTATGAAATCGAAGAAGCGACAAATGGTAAGGAAGCCGTTGCACGGGTAAGAAGTTTAAAACCTGATCTTGTTATTCTTGACATTATGATGCCGGAGATGAATGGATTTGATGTGGCGGCTGTATTGAAAAACGATCCGCAAACAATGGATATACCCATCATTGTGTTATCTATTGTACAGGATAAAACGAGAGGCTTCCGCATTGGCGTTGACCGCTACCTCACAAAACCTATTGACACCAGTTTACTTTTTAATGAAATAGGAAATTTATTGGAGCAGGGAAAATCGAAAAAGAAAGTAATGGTCGTAGATGAGGATAGCGGTACGGTGAATACATTGACGGATGTACTGAAAGCAAAAGGATATTTCGTAGTTGAATCAGACGGACGGGAGTTAATAGAAAAAGCCGTTGCCACACAACCTGATATCATCATGATCAATTCGGTACTGTCGGGCAAACAGGAAGTAGTGCAGACACTTCGTTTTGAAAAAGGACTGGAGAACGTTCTGTTTCTTGTGTACCAGTAAAAAGCGAAATCAATCACATTGAGTAAATAAAGCTTATGCCGCAAAAAATATTAATTGTAGACGATGAATCACATATCCGTATGCTTATAAACCAGACGCTGGAGGAACTGGAAGATGAAGGCGTAGAGTTTTTATCGGCAGATAACGGTGAAGCAGCATTGGATTTGATACAGGATGAAAAACCGGATCTCGTTTTTCTTGACGTAATGATGCCAAAGATGAATGGTATGGAAGTTTGCAGGCGCGTGAAGAAAGAATTGAAGTTTAATGATGTTTTTATCGTATTACTTACTGCCAAAGGCCAGGAAATGGACAGGCAACGCGGCCAGGAAGTAGGTGCCGATGTATATATGACAAAGCCTTTTGATCCCGAAGCTATTCTCAACAAAGCAAAGCAGG
>Ga0207645_10001769_pt1 | contig 17481 bp, 22 predicted proteins | sample KBSM53metaG_FD_184331 | JGI IMG/M metagenome (GOLD analysis project Ga0207645, IMG submission 184331) | Miscanthus rhizosphere microbial communities from Kellogg Biological Station, Michigan, USA - KBS M5-3 metaG (SPAdes) (version 2) | ecosystem: Host-associated > Plants > Roots > Rhizosphere >...
TCTCTACTGTTCAATGTTCTGTTCTACGTGACGACCACGCTGTTCGTCGTCATTGGCAGCCCACTTCTGTTCGCCCCGCGCAGATGGGCGATGGCGGCGCTCGCCGTGCATGGCCGGTTCGAGTTGTGGCTGCTCAAAACGATCGTCGGCACTGGGCTCGAGGTGAGGGGCCAGGAGAAGCTGCCCGAAGGACCTTGTCTCGTCGCCTCCAAACACCAGTCGGCGTGGGAGACCTTTGCCTTGATCCCGCTGTTCCGCGATCCGGCGCTGTTGATGAAGCGCGAGCTGTTCTGGATTCCATTCCACGGCTGGTTCTCGAAGAAATTCGAGATGATCCCTGTCGACCGCGAGAAGGGGCCGGCAGCGCTCCGCGCCATGCTGCGCGAAACCAAGAAGCGCGTCGCCGACGGACGGGAGATCATTATCTTCCCTGAAGGGACACGGCGGCCGGCGGGAGCGCCTCCCGACTACAAGACCGGAGTCGTTCTGCTCTACGAGGCGCTTGGCATCCCTTGCGTGCCGGTTGCGCTCAACTCGGGCTTGTTCTGGCCTCGGCGAAGTCTCCTGAGGAGGCCTGGAACCATCGTTGTCGAATTCCTCGACCCGATTCCACCAGGGCTGCCAAAGGCCGAATTTCTTTCGCGACTCACCGAGTCGATCGAGACTGCAACGAACCGCCTGTTGGCAGAAGCAAAACCCAAGGAACCAGCCAGTTCTCCGGCCGTTAACCTTTGAATGCTTGACTCGCCTCGGGTGGATGTTCCATCTTTGTTCTAGAGAATCGTGGTGCTGTCTTGAAATCGCCATACGTCAACCCATTTGACAGGGCGATCTACTGGTTAACGGGGCTCCGACCCATGTGGATGCGCAAAGTGGAAGTCGAGGGTAGCCAATGGGGCCCAGCCGACGAACCGGCACTTGTGTGCTCCGAGGCGGCATTCGACCAGGCTTTCCACTATTGGCGCGGCGCCTCCGGCCGCCGCTACCTCCACAGCGTCTATACGCTGATCGGCTGCCCTGCCCTGCCTCGGGCCAACTACATTCTTGTCCGTCGCTATGACAATGGCACCCGCGTTGCGCTCGCCTTCGGCCAAACCAAGGACGATGCTGTGACCCTCAATCTCGCCTACCTCCGGCATGAGGGGGCGAAGATCGGCGCCAACGAGGTGCATATTCACCTCCTCGCCGAGACCGCCGAGGACCGGGCCGATGTCGAGGCCGATCTTACGGCGGCGCATATGCGCCGCGTGGCTGCCGCTAACGCCGCCTAGCCTATCATTCCAGATTAAAAGCTAACGCCGGGAGAGCTGCTCGAGCCGCTGCTGCATGGCCGAGAGCTCGGCCTTGAGGGTCGCGATCTCGTCCTCGGCGGGCTTGCTGTTTGCGGGCTTCGTTTCCCCCGCTGCCGGCTGCTCCCCGTTGCCCTCGGCCGTCTCGGTCTTGGCGAAAGGGGTGAACAGGCCGAGCGCCCGCTCGAAGGTGGCGAAATTCTTGCGCACCTGTTCCTGCATCGCCTCGAAGGCCGCAGTTCCGAAGGCATGAGCGAAACGCCGGCGATACTGCTCCTGCTGGCGAGTCAAGGAATCGAGGCTGAACTCCAGATAGCTCGGCACGAGCTTCTGCATGCTGTCGCCGTAGAAGCGGATCAATTGCCGCAGGAATCCGATTGGGAGAAGGTTGGTGCCGCGGCTCTCCTGCTCGACGATGATCTGTGTCAGGACCGAGTGGGTAAGGTCTTCTCCGGTCTTGGCGTCGTAGACCACGAAATCCCGCTCCGACCGCACCATTTCGGCCAGGTCCTCGAGCGTCACATAGGTGCTTGTATCGGTATTATAGAGCCTACGGTTCGCGTACTTCTTGATAATGACCGGCCGGCTGTCTTGCTCAGCGTCCCTAGCCACGTCTTTGGCGCTCCTACTCCTTGGGCTGCCGACCCAAGATTGCTTCATGCCGCAACTGCGAAATCAGTAGCACGTTCCTTGTGCAAAGCACCAGAGGCTTTGCCAGGAGAGCTTAATGAGCGGCGAACCGTAGGCTTCCATAGAGAGGATCACTAAGTTATGACCTTGGTCCCTTGCGGAGTTGGAGATCGGTATGAAGAACGAAGAGATCGTCATCGTGAGTGCGGCGCGTACGCCGGTTGGCTCCTTCAATGGCTCGCTGTCCAGCCTGCCAGCGCACAAGCTCGGTGAGGTTGCCATCAAGGCGGCGCTGGATCGCGCTCATGTTGACCCGGCGGACGTCGACGAAGTGATCATGGGCCAGGTGCTCTCAGCAGGTGAGGGACAGAACCCGGCGCGGCAGGCCGCTGTTGCCGCCGGCATTCCCGTGGACAAGACTGCCTTTGGCGTGAATCAGGTGTGCGGCTCGGGTCTCAGGGCCATCGCGCTTGGAGCGCAGCAGATTGCTTCTGGCGATGCCGACATCGTGGTTGCTGGGGGGCAGGAAAGCATGAGCCTTGCCCCGCACGTTGCCCATCTTCGCAACGGACAGAAAATGGGGGCGATCGAGTTCATCGACTCGATGATCAAAGACGGCTTGTGGGAGGCGTTCAACGGCTACCACATGGGCAACACCGCCGAGAACATCGCACGCCAGTGGCAGATCACCCGAGAGGAACAGGACAAGTTCGCGACTGCCTCGCAGAACAAGGCCGAAGCGGCCAAGAAGGCCGGCAAATTCAAGGACGAGATCGTTCCGGTCACGGTCAAGACGCGCAAAGGCGAGACCGTCGTCGCGGAGGACGAGTACATCCGCGAAGGCGCGAAGATCGAGGATGCGGCGAAGCTGAGGCCAGCCTTCGACAAGGAGGGCACCGTCACGGCGGGCAACGCCTCGGGCATCAACGATGGCGCCGCCGCCGTCGTACTGATGACGGCGAAGGAAGCCAAGAAGCGGGGCCTGAAGCCTCTTGCTCGCATCGCTTCCTGGGCGACGGCCGGCGTCGATCCGAAGATCATGGGCTCTGGCCCGATCCCGGCTTCACGCAAGGCGCTGGAAAAGGCCGGCTGGAAGCTCAATGATCTCGACCTCGTCGAGGCTAACGAGGCCTTCGCCGCACAAGCCTTGGCGGTGAACAAGAACCTCGGCTTCGATGCGAGCAAGGTCAATGTCAATGGCGGCGCGATCGCCATAGGCCATCCCATCGGAGCCTCGGGCGCGCGCATTCTCACCACGCTGTTGCACGAGATGCAGAAGCGCAACGCCAAAAAGGGACTCGCCACGCTCTGCATTGGCGGCGGCATGGGCATCGCCATGTGCGTCGAACGGGACTAACCGGCCCTGGCCGACGTTTAGTTTTCATTTGTGTCCTCGCGGGTTCCCGCGAGCAATCCGTTTGAGTCATCGAGGCAGGCGCCAAAGAAGCGCTTCTTTAAGGGAGGACAGGCATGGGAAGGGTAGCTTTGGTCACGGGCGGCACGCGCGGTATCGGCGCCGCGACCGCAAAGGCGCTGAAGAAGGCTGGCTATGACGTCGCCGTCAATTACGGCGGCAACGACGAGGCGGCCAAGGCCTTCAACAAGGAAACCAAGATCCCGGTCTTCAAATGGGACGTGGGCGATTACCCCGCCTGCGAGCAGGGGATCGTCAACGTCGAGAACAAAGTCGGGCCGATCGAGGTGTTGGTCAACAATGCCGGTATCTCGCGCGATGCCATGCTGCAGAAGATGAGCCACGAGCAATGGTCGGAGGTGATCCGCACCAATCTTGACTCGCTGTTCAACATGACGCGGCCGATCATCAACGCCATGCGCGAAAGAGGCTTCGGCCGCATCATCAACATCTCCTCGATCAACGGGCAGAAGGGCCAGCTCGGGCTGACCAACTACTGCGCCGCAAAAGCTGGCATGATCGGCTTCACCCGCGCGCTCGCGCTCGAAAGCGCGCGCAAGGGTATCACCGTCAACGCGATTGCGCCGGGTTATGTCGCGACCGATCTCCTGTCCGGCGTGTCGGACGAGGTGATGAAGGCGATCGTCGGGCAGATCCCGGTGGGTCGACTTGGCGAGGCCGAGGAGGTCGCGCGCTGCGTTGTATTCCTCGCCGCCGACGAGGCAGCCTGGATTACAGGCTCGACGCTTACCATCAACGGCGGCCAATTCATGGATTGAGCCTCAGGGCTCCCAGCCTTCCGGGGCGATCTCGAAGCAGGCAAAGTCGAAGCCTGGCGCCACGGTAGCGCCCGCAAGCGTCCAGGCACCCAGGCTCCGCGCCGCCTGCGGCGCCTGCCGGAATGAACGCTTGCGGATGCTCGCCGGCAAGTAGGTTCGACCCAAGCCGGTATTCGCGGCGCGTGTCGCCCTCCTTGACCCCGAGCAGAAGGGGCGCGCCCCCGTACCAGTGCCAGACCTCAGCCGCGTCCACGCGGTGCCAGCGCCCCACTTCGCCTGCCTTCAGCAGATAGAGGATGGCGGTCGAGTGCGCGCGCCCCGCATGGCCCCGCTCATCGCGGAACGTCTCGCGATACCAGCCGCCCTCAGGGTGGGGCTTCAGCCCGAGATGCGTGATCACCTCGTCCGCCGTCAGCGCTTCGGACATTGCTTAGAAGCGGTCCTTGCGGCGCCGGATCTCGCCGAGAATCTCATCGAGCGGACGGCCTTCCATGCCGAGCCGTTTCTGGATCGCAGGGCTCGACGGCCGCAAGAACGGATTGGTGGCGAGCTCCTGCTTGATCGTCGTCGGCAGCGCGGGCTTGCTCTCCTTGGCGAGCGTCGCGACCTCCCCCGCCCGCAATTGCAACGCGGCGTTCTCCGGCTCGACGGTCAGCGCAAAGCGGCAATTGTTGTTGGTGTATTCGTGCCCACAATAGAGCTTCGTCTCCGGCGGGAGCTTGGCGAGCTTCTCGAGCGAAGACCACATGGTCTTGGCGTCGCCTTCGAGCAGCTTGCCGCAGCCGACCGAGAACAGCGTGTCGCCGACGCACACAATCTCGTCCTCCGGAAAGAAATAGCTGACATGGCCCTTCGTGTGGCCGGGCGTCTCGATCACCCGCGCCTTGGCGCTTCCGATCTCGACGGTGTCGCCTTCCCTGACCTCGACGTCGATGCCGGGAATGGAGGCCGACTCCTTAGCTGGTCCGACGATGGTGCAGCCGGTCATGCGCTTTACGATTGTGTTGCCGGCGGTGTGGTCGTGGTGATGATGGGTGGTCAGGATGTGCGTGAGCGCCCAGCCCTTCTCGTGCAGCGCCGCGAGCAACTCCTCCGCATCGGGCGCGTCAATCGCCGCGGTCGCCCCCGTGTCGGGGTCGTGAATAAGCACGCCATAATTATCGCTCCGCGTCGGGAACTGATGAACTTCAAGCCGTCTCATCGCGCGCTTTCACCATCTTTGCAGGGCCGGCCCGGACCGTAGCATCCCCGCAAAGGGGATTGAAATGGAACCGGGAGCAGTCGAGAACGGACTTTTTTAAACGCTAGCAGCGTCAGGATCGGTCCATGCAGCTCGACGCCATTGACCTCAAGGAATTCTACGCGTGCCCGCTTGGCATCGTGGTGCGGAGGCTGCTTGGGGCGCGCGTGCGCAGCCGATGGGCTGACCTCAAGGGCTTGTCCGTGTTCGGCGTCGGCTTTGCCACACCCTATCTTTCAGCCTACCGGGGCGAGGCGCAGCCCTTGGGCGCACTCATGCCCGCTGAGCTCGGCGCCATTCCCTGGCCGGAGCAGGATCAGTCCTTGACTGCGCTCGTCGAGGAGACCGAGCTTCCCCTAGATGATGAAAGCGCCGATCGGCTCCTGCTCGTCCACATGCTCGAATGGTCGGAGAAATCGCGCGAGCTGCTGCGCGAGTTGTGGCGGGTGCTTAAGCCGAATGGCCGACTGCTCATGATCGTACCAAATCGCCGGGGCTTATGGGCGCGCGTCGATACCACGCCGTTCGGCTATGGCAGCCCGTTCAGCCGCACGCAACTCAACAAGCTCCTCAAGGAGTCGTCCTTCTCGCCCGAGAATTGGGACTACGCGCTCTATATGCCGCCGTTCAACTGGCGCATCCTGCTGCGCTGGCCGGTGTTTTGGGAGCGGCTTGGGCTCGTGCTGTGGCCGACCTTCTCCGGCGTGATCCTGGTGGAGGCCACGAAGCAGGTCTATGCCGCGGTGCCGCTGCGCGAGCTGCGCAAAGTCCGCCGCCGCATCGTTCCCATACCTGCGGGCGTCACACCGCAGGCCGCCTCGTCCGTCGCGATAGGTGTTGACAATTGTGTGTACAATGCTGGACTTTAGGCCCTATGAAGGTCGATGGTTCGATTGGGACGCGGGCAATCGCCAGAAGTGTCAGACCTTTCCGCTAGAGACATCGAAAGCATCTTCCAAGGCCCCGTATCTGTATTTCCTGATCCTGAACATTCCGGCGAGGAAGAACGCTTCATCGGCATCGGCAAAACCGAGAAACACCGCAACGTTTTTGTTGTCTTCAAGTTAAGGAGAAAAGACGACGTCGTCTTGCCGTCCAATCAGCGCGCGATTCATGCACAAGAAAGAAATCCATTACTATGAAAAAGAAACTTCCAAGAATGAGAAGCGACGCGGAGGCTGAGGCCTTCGTCGACGAAGCCGACTTGACGGAGTTTGACCTCTCGGGAATGCGCGAGCTTCGGTTCGAGCTTGGCCCGAAGACGGAACGCGTCAATATGCGCCTACCTAAATCATTGCTCGATGCGGTGAAAGGGCAAGCCGCAAGACAGCAGATTCCGTATCAGCGCTTCATCCGCGCGGTCCTTGAACGCGCGGTAGCGCGCCAAGACCGGTCCAAGTAAGCTTCGGAGAGAGAGTCTATCGCGACAGCAAGAAGACAGCCTGCTCGCCGAATAGGTTCTGCATGAAAAGCGGCATAGATACGCCCATCTTGCTACCATAGGCGTTGAGCGCGTGTGCACGCTCGACCTTCGCGCCCACGTCTTTGCAGAGATCGAGGAAGTCCTTGATGGTGCAGAGATGGATGTTCGGCGTGTCGTACCAGCGGTTGGGCAGATTGTCGGTCGTGGGCATCTTGCCGCCGAACATCAGCCCGGTGCGCACGCGCCAATGCCCGAAATTGGGGAAGGACACAACCGCGCGCCTGCCGATCCTGAGCAGCTGCTTCAGCACGTCGCGCGGAGAGTAGGTCGCCTGAATGGTCTGGGACAGGATCGCGTAGTCGAAGGCAAGGTCGGGGTAGTAGACGAGGTCGGTGTCGGCGTCGCCCTGGATCACCGCAAGCCCTTGCGCCACGCAGGAGTTCACGCCGGCCTGGGAGAGCTCGATGCCGCGCCCGTCAACGCCACGTTTCTCTGCGAGAAGGCGGAGCAGTGTGCCATCGCCACAACCGACGTCGAGCACGCGCGTGCCAGGCGTCACCATCTCGGCGATGAGCAGAAGGTCTACGCGGCTCGTATCCGAAGCGCGCATGGTATGCGGAGGCACGTTTAGGTTCATGCCACGATCCCCCGCTTGCGCGCCGCCGCGCCCAGGAAGCCGCGAATGGTATCGAACAACTCCGGCTCGTGCAGCAGGAAGGCGTCGTGGCCCTTGTCAGACTTGATCTCGACGAAGCTCACTTTGGCCGCAACGGCGTTCAGAGCGTGCACGATCTCGCGGCTCTCCTCGGTCGGAAACAGCCAGTCCGACGTGAACGAGACGAGACAGAAGCGCGTCTTGGTGCCGCGGAAGGCGTTGGCGAGCACGCCGTCATGATCCGCAGCGATGTCGAAATAGTCCATGGCGCGTGTGATGTAGAGATACGAGTTGGCGTCGAAGCGATCGACGAAAGAGAGGCCTTGATGGCGCAGGTAGCTTTCCACCTGAAAATCGGCGTCGAAACCAAAGGTGATCTTGTCGCGGTCCTGGAGGTTGCGCCCGAATTTGTGATGCAGCGCCGCGTCTGAGAGATAGGTGATGTGCGCGGCCATGCGCGCGACCGCGAGCCCTTTGCGCGGGCTCTTGCCCTCTTCGAGATAACGGCCCTGGCACCAGTCGGGATCGGCCATCACGGCTTGGCGGCCGACCTCGTGGAAAGCGATGTTCTGCGACGAATGCCGCGCCGAACAGGCGATCGGCACGGCGGAAAACACCCGGTCCTTGTAGCTCGCCGCCCATTCGAGCACCTGCATGCCGCCCATCGAGCCGCCAAGCACGCAGAGCAACTCGGGGATGCCGAGATGGTCCAGCAGTCGCGCTTGCGCGCGGACCATGTCGCGCACGGTGATGACTGGGAAGTCGAGACCAAACGAGCTGCCTGTGGCAGGGTTGGTCGAGCTCGGCCCGGTCGAGCCCATGCAGCCGCCGAGGACATTGGCGCACAGCACGAAATAGCGGTTGGTGTCGATCGGCTTGCCCGGGCCGACCATGGTCTCCCACCAGCCCGGCTTGCCGGTGACCGGATGGAGGTTTGCAACATGCTGGTCGCCGGTCAGCGCATGGCAGACGAGCACGAGGTTCGACTTGGCGGCATTAAGCTCGCCATAAGTCTGATAGGCGATAGAAAACTGCGCGAGCTCGCTCCCGCAGTCGAGCGGCAGCTTCTCGTTGAAATGAACGATATGGCTTTGCGGATTGGCGATCTGCGCCAACCGCACCGAACTGTCGGTGATGGACTGCGCCGTCGGGGTCTCGCTCATGTCACTTCAGCCCGCTCGGGGTCACTCCCCGCCAAACCTCTATTTACACAATTCGGCGTTAGCTAGGAGCTTACCGCCGAAAGTCAATCTTTTCTTTGCCTTGGCGCAAGGATTGGGCCTATGAGAGGCCGCCTGCAACGAGGAGTGAGACAGATGGCCGCCGCCAAGCGGGGCCCAACCCCCCGTCCCGGCGTTCTCGACATCGCGCCCTACGTGCCGGGCACGAGCGCGCTCGCCGGCGCACGCCCGGTCATTAAGCTCTCCTCGAACGAGACTCCATTCGGGCCGAGCCCGCGTGCGATCGAGGCTTACCTCGCGGCTGCCAACTCCTTGTCGCGTTACCCCGACGGGTCAGCCCGCGCGCTGCGGGAGGCGATCGGCAAGATGTATGGGCTCGATCCCGGCCATATCGTCTGCGGCGCAGGTTCCGACGAGCTCTTGAACTTGCTGGCAGGCGCCTATCTCGGGCCAGGCGATGAGGCGATCTATAGCGAGCACGGTTTCCTGGTCTACAAGATCGCGATCCTGGCGCGCGGCGCCACGCCCGTCGTTGCGCGCGAGATCGACCTCACCGCAAACGTCGACGCCATCCTTGCGCGCCTAACGGACAAGACGCGGGTGGTGTTTATCGCCAACCCTAACAACCCGACCGGGACCTACATCCCGTTTGATGAGGTGAAGCGGCTGCGCGCCGACTTGCCCGACCACGTGCTGCTCGTGCTGGACGCGGCCTATGCGGAGTATGTGCGTCGTAATGACTACGAGGCAGGCATCGAACTCGTCGCCACTACGCAGAATACGGTGATGACGCGCACCTTCTCCAAGATCTATGGGCTCGCCTATTTGCGCATCGGCTGGGCCTATTGCCCAGCGGAAGTCGCCGACGTGCTGAATCGCATCAGAGGTCCTTTCAATGTCTCAGGCCCTGCCATCGCCGCAGGCGTCGCGGCCTTGCAGGATCAGGCCTGGGTGCAGCGCGCGGTCGAACACAACGAGACATGGCGCTCGCGCATGGCCGATTCGCTCTCGGCCATCGGTCTCGGCGTGACGCCGAGCGCCGCGAACTTTCTGCTGCTGCATTTCAAAAAAGGCAATGGCAAGTCGGCACCGGAGGCTGACAAGTTCCTGCACGAAAAGCGCATCATCTTGCGACGCGTGACCGAATACGGCTTCCCCGATGCGCTCCGCATGACCATCGGCACTGAGGAGGAGAACCGCGCCGTGATTGACGCCCTCACCTCCTTCATGGGCGCTAACGGCTCGTCTCGCCGATGAGCGAACCCCTTTTTGACCGCCTCGCCATCATCGGGACTGGCCTGATCGGCTCGTCCATCGCGCGCGCAGCCCGGGCGCAAGGCGCCGTGCGCACGATCGTTGCCACCTCGCATTCGGCAAAGACGCGGAAGCGCATCAAAGAGCTTGGCATCGCCGATGAGGTCGCGGACACCAATGCCGAAGCGGTGAAGGGCGCCGACCTCGTCATCGTGTGCGTTCCAGTCGGAGTCTGCGGTGACGTGGCCAAGGAAATCGGCCCGCATCTCAGGCCCGGCGCGACGGTTACCGATGTGGGTTCGGTCAAGGGCTCAATCGTGCGCGACATGGGCCCGCATCTGCCGAAGACCGTCAATTTCGTGCCGGCCCATCCAGTCGCGGGCACCGAGCATTCGGGTCCCGATGCAGGCTTCGCCGAGCTGTTCGAGGGTCGCTGGTGCATCCTGACGCCGCCTGAAGGCACCGATCCTAGGGCAGTCGAGAAGCTCGCAGCGTTCTGGCGCCTGCTCGACGCCAATGTCGAAGTGATGACGCCAGACCACCACGACCTCGTGCTCGCCATCACCAGCCATCTTCCGCATCTGATCGCCTACACCATCGTCGGTACCGCCGATGAATTGCAGGCGGTAACGCGGTCGGAGGTGCTGAAATTTTCCGCCGGCGGCTTCCGCGATTTCACCCGCATTGCCGCCTCGGATCCAACTATGTGGCGCGACATCTTCCTCGCCAACAAGGACGGCGTGCTCGAGATGCTCGGCCGCTTCAACGAGGACGTTGCGGCGCTGACCAAGGCAATCAGGAAGGGCGACGGCGAGGCGTTGTTCGAGCATTTCACCCGCACCCGCGCCATACGCCGCGGCATCATCGAAGCTGGGCAAGACACGCCCGCCCCCGATTTCGGGCGTCCCCACGGGCATGACGACTGACGCGAGACATGGGTGAGCTGTGGGTGTTCGGCTATGGCTCCTTGATGTGGCGGCCTGGATTCCCGGTCGCAGCCGCGGCGCCAGGCCTGCTAAAAGGCGCGCACCGCTCACTCTGCGTCATTTCCATCTTCCACCGCGGCACCCGCGAGCAGCCCGGGCTTGTGCTCGGGCTTGACCGCGGCGGGGCCTGCCGTGGCACGGTCTACCGGGTTGCGCCGGGAGCAGAAGAGGAGACTGTCGCTTATTTGCGCACGCGCGAGCAGGTCACCGACGTCTATGTCGAAGCTTACCGGCCTGTGCGCATACTCGACGGCTCGGGTATCACTGTGAAGGCGCTGACCTACCTTGTCGACCATAACCACGAGCAATATGCCGGCGTCCTTTCGCTGGAAGAGCAATTCCGCATGGTCAGCGGCGGCAAAGGCCAGTCGGGCGAGAACGCGGAATATGTGCTGAACACCGTGCAGCACTTGGAGGAGGCGGGCGTCCATGACGCCCTGCTTGCCGCGCTTGCCGCCCGACTCAGGGCGACCGTAACCAGGAGCTAGGTGGGGCCGCGCGTACCGTATTCGCGGCGCGCGGCGTTGACCGTGACGGCAAAGGCCGCGATCACATCAACCAGCGACATCAAGGTCAGCAGGAAGAAGGTCGAGGTCGCGGTCTTGTCCCATATCAGGAACAGGATCAAACATGCGGCGAATGCCATCATCGAAAGCGCATTCTCGGTGATGGAGGCGCCGCCGCCGCGCGCAGCTTTCAGAAGCTCGAAGAAGAGGAATCCGAGGGCCACGGCGAGCAGGATGGGGCCCAAGCCGAGCTGCCATACGCCGCCGGAGGGCAGCGGGATGGAGAAGCGGGGAATGTCGAAATCGGCGCCCGCCCCGGCAAAGGCGACATAGGCGAGGAGCGGAATGACGAGGAGCGGCACAGCTGACAGCCAGCTCCGCCGCTCGCGCCGTCTTACCGGTTTTTCCTCAGGCGCGGTCTCCGTCATGACTTTCCGACCGCCTCCTTAAGACGAGCCGTTCAGCGTCGAGACCGGCCTTTAAGCCTCTTCCTTGACTTTGAGCACCTGCTTGCCGCGATAGCGGCCAGACTTCAGGTCGATGTGGTGCGGACGGCGGAGCTCGCCCGACTCCTTGTCCTCGACATAAGCCGGCGACGAAAGCGCGTCGTGGCTTCGCCGATTGCCGCGCTTCATGCGCGATACTTTGCGTTTAGGTACAGCCATGATTGAAACCCTGTGCGGCCCGGCGATGCTCGCCAAGCTTCGTCGCGCCCTTATAGTGGCAATGGTCCGGGCTGGCCAGAGGGTGAGACCGGCAAATCGCGGGCCTTATCGCGCGGGCGCAAGGCAAGACGCCCGATGCGCGATGATTGGCATGCGGGCATTGACGGCGCCGGCAATGGCAAGCAGCCGCCGGGTCGGCCTGGCAGGATTGCGCACGCGCGGATTGGGCAGCGACACGGCGAGCAGAAGGGCCTCGCGGCGGGTCAGGCCTGCCGCGCTTTTGTGGAAATAGTAGCGGCTCGCTGCCTGGGCCCCGAAGATGCCGGGGCCCCATTGAGCGACATTGAGATAGACCTCCATCATGCGCTGCTTGGGCCAGATGAAGGACATGATGTAGGCAAGCGGCATCTCGATCAGTTTCCTGAGATAGCTCCGGCTATTCCAGAGATAGAGGTTCTTCGCCACCTGCATGGGAATGGTGCTCGCCCCGCGAAAATCGGCGAGCCCGTCGCCCTCTTTGATCGCGTCTCTGACCGCGCCCCAGTCCACGCCCCAATGCAGGCAGAAGCGGCCGTCCTCGCTTGCGATCACCGCGAGCGGCAGGTTGGGCGAGATGTCTTGGAGCGGCACCCATTCGCGGCGGAGTGTATAACCCCTGAGCTTCTCCACCACCATCACGGGTGTGAACGGCGGGTTGATGAAACGGAAAGCGACAATGGAAAGGAGGAGAAGGGCGGCTAGGCAGCCGAGGAATAGGAGAATCCGCCACGTCAATGAGGGCTTCACGCGTCTCTTGCTGCGCTTCCGCGGGCGCTCGGCTGAGACTGCTTCAATCACCATGGCCTCGGGGTTTTATCGCCTGATTGCTGCGTCGGGCAACGCCGTATTAGGGTCGTTTTTACGGGTACTTTGCGGCAAACCGCCGTCTCTTCTATTTCTTTCCCCAACATGGCTTTCGTAAGTGATCTGGAACGTGTCGGAAGGCTCGTCGAGGGGCGGCTCGCTGAGCTGCTCACCGCCGATGGTCTTAGCGATGCCGGCGATGCCAGGCTCGCCGAGGCGATGCGTTATGCGGCGTGCGGCGGCAAGCGGCTTAGGCCGTTCCTCCTCATCACCTCGGCGCGCCTGTTCGGCGTAAGCGAGGCGGACGCGCTCGATCCTGCCTGCGCGCTCGAATGCATCCATTGCTACTCGCTGGTGCATGACGACTTGCCGGCCATGGACGACGATGCGCTTCGCCGCGGGCGTCCCACGGCCCACATCGCCTTCGACGAGGCGACCGCGATCCTTGCCGGCGACGCGTTGCTGACGCTCGCCTTCGAGATCGTGAGCGACCCGCGTTACTGTGCGGACTCTGAAGTTCGCGCCGAGCTTATCTTGCTCCTTGCCAAGGCTGCCGGCTGGCAGGGCATGGTGCTCGGCCAGGCGCTCGATCTCGCCGCCGAACGCGGTGGCTTGGATAAGACGCGGATCGCGGGGATGCAGGCGCTCAAGACCGGAGCCTTGTTCCGCTTCGCCTGTGAGGCCGGCGCGGTGCTTGGCCGAGCCAATGCGGCGCAGCGAGCGGCGCTTGTCGCCTACGCCTCTGCCTTCGGCCAAGCCTTCCAGCTCGCCGACGACCTGCTCGACGCGGAAGGCGACGCCAAGGCGCTTGGCAAGGCCGTCGCCAAGGACGCCGGCCGTGGCAAGGCCACGCTCGTTGCCCTGCTCGGCATTGACGCCGCGAAGGAGAGGCTGCGTGCCTTGGTCGCCGAGGCAGAGGGCGCGCTTGCGCAGTTCGGCGAACGCGCTATCACCTTGATCGAGACGGCGCGATTTGTCGCAAGCCGTAAGAGCTGAGAAAGGGATGGCACCGCGCGGGAAAAACACCAAGACAGCGCCGCCGCGGCAGCGGGCTTGGACTTGGCTCGCCAAACAGGCTCGCGCGCAGATCCGCTTCCTGATTGCGCTCGGAGTCGGGCTAGCGGTCGGATTCACCGTCCCGATCGACGAGACCGTCCCCCATATTCTTGCCGGCTGGAACGTAGGCGGTTGGCTCTATCTGCTGCTGGTCGGCATCAAGATGTGGCGGGCCGAAAAGATGTGGCGGGCCGAAGTCGACGGCATCAGAAGGGAGGCGGGGATCGAGCGGGGAAGCCGCATCGCCGTGCTGATCGCTGTCACCCTGGGCTCGCTCTTCACCTTGCTCGCGCTGCTCGCACAAATTGCCGCGTTGAAGAGCGAGCACGGGCTCGACCGAACCATAAGTGCGGTGTGCTCGATCTCCACCATCTTGCTTTCTTGGCTCCTCATCCATACGGCGTTCTCGCTCTATTACGCGCATGAGTTCCACAGCGAGCGCCGTGGGGGGGCGCGCGGGACAGGCGGCGGGCTTAAGTTCCCCGGCGACCCCACGCCCGACTATATCGATGTGGGAACCACGGCGCAGACCTCCGACGTCGCCGTCACCTCGCACACTATGCGGGGCGTGGTGATGCTACACGGCATCTTGTCGTTCTTTTTCAATACCGGCGTAATTGCGCTCGCCGTCAATATGGTCTTGCAGCTCGTGCAGGGTTGAGGCGGCCCCTACGAGCCGCAGGTCTTTGCTGGGGCCGGCTGCAAGAGGAACAGCGCGTGCTCGGGATTGTCGGGCGAAAGCACGACGAACGCGTCCAGATCGACACCGGGAATGAGTGCCAGGTGATCGCCGCCCCGAAGCGCGATCTTCATGTTCTTCGCGGCAGGCTCCAGCGAGAACTGTCCGAGATAGAAACCATCAGTAGTGCAAGTGAGGCTGCCATTCGCTTCACTACAGCGCGCGCCGTCGAGGTTGGTATAGGTATCGCCACCGTTCCGCATCTTGACGGTGATGGTGGCGAGATATTTGCCGGGATCCTTGTCTCCTGAAGGCTCCCGCTCGCTGATCGAGAGCGTAAGCTGGGTGACCTGCTGGCCGGGATGTTTGGCGAGATGGGTGGCGTCATAGACGCGGGTCCAGCAGCCGAGCCAAGGATCGGCCGCCGCTTTCTCGGTATCTTGGGCGTGCGCTGTTGGGCAGGCGAACAGAAGCGCGACGAGCGCAAGCGACGCTGACCGCATCTCCTCCCCCTACTCCGCCGCGCTCCGGCCGATGGCGCCCTGCCCGAACCGCCGCTCGATATAGTCGAGCACAATCTGCTTGAAGTCCGCCGCGGCGCCAGGTCCGCGCAGCGTGGCGACTTTCTTGCCATCGATGAACACGGGCGCAGCGGGCGCCTCGCCAGTGCCCGGCAGCGAGATGCCGATATCGGCGTGCTTCGACTCCCCGGGGCCGTTGACGATGCAGCCCATCACCGCGACGTTGAGCGTCTCGACGCCCGGATAGCGGCGTTTCCACTCCGGCATCTCGTCGCGGATGAAGTCCTGGATGTCGCGGGCGAGCTCCTGGAAGGTCGTCGACGTCGTCCGGCCGCAACCCGGGCAAGCGGCAACCAACGGCACGAAGCTCCTGAAGCCCATGCTCTGAAGCAGCTCCTGCGCGACCTTCACCTCGAGCGTGCGGTCGCCGCCAGGCTCGGGCGTGAGCGAGATTCGGATCGTGTCGCCGATCCCTTGCTGGAGCAGCACGCCCAGCGCGGCGGAGGAGGCGACGATGCCCTTGGAGCCCATGCCGGCCTCGGTCAGGCCGAGATGCAGCGCAAGGTCGGAGCGGGCGGCAAGCATGGAATAGACGGCGATCAGATCCTGCACGGCGCTGACCTTGGCCGAGAGCACGATCTTGTCGGCGCCCATGCCAAGCTCCATCGCACGATCGGCGCTGAGTAGCGCCGACTGCACGATCGCCTCGTGCATCACCTCGCGCGCGTCCTTCGGCTCCGGCAGCTTCGCATTCTCGTCCATGAGCCGGGTGAGGAGGTCCTGATCGAGACTGCCCCAGTTCACGCCGATGCGCACAGCCTTGCCGTGTTTAAGCGCAATCTCGATTATCTCGGCGAATTGCCGGTCGCGCTTGTCCTTGAAGCCGACATTGCCGGGATTGATGCGGTATTTGGCGAGGGCTTCGGCGCAGGCCGGATGCTCCTTGAGCAGCGTGTGGCCGTTATAGTGGAAGTCGCCGATCAGCGGCGTCTCCACGCCGAGAACGTCGAGGCGTTCGCGTATGTGACGGACGGCGACGGCGGCCTCCGCCCGGTCCACGGTGATGCGCACCAGTTCGGAGCCCGCACGGGAGAGCGCCGCGACCTGTTTCGTCGTTGCCTCGACATCGGCAGTGTCGGTGTTCGTCATCGATTGCACGACGATGGGAGCATCGCCGCCAATCGTGACTTGGCCGATCCTGACCGGAATGGTGCGCCGGCGCGCTGACTGGTTCATGAGGCTGACGATACGTCACATTTGTGGTTGTTACGCAAATCTCAAAATCTCGGCACACATAGAACTTAGGGGCATTCGCATCGATGCCTGCTAACGAGTTCTAATAAGGTTCTTTTCCAGCGGATGGTAGCACGGAAGACCAGCTCAACGCTGGCCGTTCAACCTCACCCCTGGGTGCTTGCCGTTGGTAAACTGCACCCCCGCCTTCTCCAGCGCCTTCCTTATAGCTGCCAGGGTTTCAGGCTTCCCGTGCGATTTGCCACGCTCGATCGCGTGAACGGTATTGAAGTGAACTTTGGCCTTTTTGCCAAGGTCCCGTACGCTCCAATTCAGAAAGCCTCTTGCCGCTCGAATCTGCGCGCCGGTCATCATATCTGCTTGTAACAGGTAGGTGACGGGTGCCCCGTGCAGTCATTCTGTCACAGCGTCAACCCACCTCAGCGCTGGCCACGGCCTAACACGATAAGCCTTAAGCGGTCCGGCCTCGGTACGGGTTAAGGGAGTGCCGGTCACGCAAAGGAGGAGTCTATGAATAAGGTTGTTGCAGCAGTTGTTGCTCTTGGAATCGCAGTAGCATTTACCGCTCCGGCTTTCGCAGCGGATGTGACGACTGCCAAGACCCACGCTGAGTGCACCAAGGCTGGCGGCGTATGGGACGCCAAGGCCAAGTCGTGCAAGCCAAAAATGTAGGATCACCATCGAAATCGAGCCCCGGCCAATCGCCGGGGCTTTTTTCATCGCTCTGCGACACGGCTCGATTGCGCTGGAGTCAAAGGATCGTCGCAGGAGCAAGGGAAAAGCCCGGTTTACCTCCATTTTCCGGCTCTTTTTTTTTGGAGAACAAAGGCCGCTCTGAGCGTTGGTTTTGTTAGCTGCTTCTCGAGGTGGTGAGCGGCTTAAAAATTGGAGGAAACGAAATGCTCAGGAAAATCACGCTCGTTCCCGCCGTGGCGGCGGCGCCGCTCTTGCCGGTGCCTGCCTTCGCCGGTCACGGACATGGCGGTCACGCAACGACCGGTCATTCCCACGGCGGGCATCTGCACGACGCGCCGCCGGCGATGGCGCTGGTCCTGATCGTCCTGGCGATCGGGTCGATTGGCGCGGGGTGGATCGGCGTGCCGCAC
>Ga0207645_10001770_pt1 | contig 17477 bp, 12 predicted proteins | sample KBSM53metaG_FD_184331 | JGI IMG/M metagenome (GOLD analysis project Ga0207645, IMG submission 184331) | Miscanthus rhizosphere microbial communities from Kellogg Biological Station, Michigan, USA - KBS M5-3 metaG (SPAdes) (version 2) | ecosystem: Host-associated > Plants > Roots > Rhizosphere >...
TGATATGGCTTCCTGTCGGGAGATTGTACGATTTATGTTCTTTACCCTCTACGATGATGGAAGGAATCTTTGTTTTATCTCTTGTTTCAATAACCACTTTCTCACGGTGACCCGTTTGTTCGTCAGCCTCTTCACGGAACGTAACACCTTCAATTACGTTCTCGAACTTCAACGTACCGTTAATTTCAGCAACGATCACATTATTAAACGGATCCCATGTACATATCACTTCCCCTTTGTGTACCTTCTGACCATCTTTTACGTTCAGTGTAGCACCATAAGGAATATTATTTGTAATGAGCATCCTGTCATTCTTCGTATCCACTATCCGAACCTCGCCTGTACGACCGATAACAACCTGAACCTTGTCGCCTTCATTATTTTCTGTTGTTACAGTGCGCAGACCATCAAACTGTACAGTACCGTCGAATTTCGCAATCAATGTAGAATCAACAGTAGCAGAACCGGCAACACCACCCACGTGGAATGTACGAAGCGTCAACTGCGTACCCGGCTCACCGATAGATTGTGCTGCGATAATACCAACTGCGTCACCTTTCTGTGCTGTAGCACCAGAAGCAAGGTTTTTACCATAACATTTCACACACACACCACGCTTGCTTTCGCAGGTCAGTACAGAACGGATTTCAACTGTTTCAACACCGGCATCTTCTATCCTTCTTGCCAGGTCTGAAGTAATTTCTTCACCGGCACCTACGATCAATTCATCATTTTGCGGGTTATAGATATCATGCAGTGATGTACGACCTTCAATCCTGTCTGACAACGGTTCAATAACGTCCTCATTGTCTTTCAATGCTGAAGTGGCAATACCGCGCAATGTGCCGCAATCTTCCTCAGTGATCACAACATCCTGTGATACGTCAACGAGACGACGGGTTAAGTAACCGGCATCAGCCGTTTTCAACGCCGTATCGGCAAGACCTTTACGGGCACCGTGTGTAGAGATGAAGTAATCCAATACATTCAATCCGCCTTTGAAGTTGGAAAGAATCGGGTTCTCGATGATTTCAGAACCGGTAGAGCCGGATTTTCTTGGCTTCGCCATCAATCCTCTCATACCAGCCAGCTGTTTGATCTGCTGTTTGGAACCACGTGCACCGGAATCAAGCATCATAAATACAGAGTTAAAGCCCTGTTTATCGCTGCTCAATTCGCGTATAAGCGTCTCCGTGATCCTTGTATCCACACGGCTCCAGATGTCAACGATCTGGTTATAACGCTCGTTGTTGGTAATAAGACCCATATTGTAGTTATCCCAAACCTCATTCACCTCTCCCTTCGCATTTTCAAGCAATTCTTCTTTGATTTCAGGAATAATCAGGTCGTTGATGCTGAAGGATAACCCACCCTGGAATGCACTGCGGAAACCCAGTTGCTTGATATCATCCAGGAATTTAACTGTCTTGGGAATATTGGTGATCTCGATGATATCTCCAATGATCTCACGAAGATTTTTCTTAGTAAGTAAGGCATTCACAAATCCAACTTCGGCTGGTACATGCTGGTTAAACACAACACGTCCAACAGTTGTTTCAATTAATTTATGCTCTAACAAACCATCATTGTTGCGGATGTTTGTTTTTACTTTGATATAGGCATGAAGATCAACTTTGGCCTCATTGTAAGCAATGATTACTTCTTCAGTATTATAGAAAATCATTCCTTCACCTTTCACCTTGTCTTCACCAATAGTTTTCTTTCCTTTTGAAATGTAATAAAGACCCAGCACCATGTCCTGCGAAGGCAGCGTAATCGGCTGACCACTTTGCGGGTTCAGAATGTTGTGCGATGCAAGCATCAGTAACTGTGCTTCCAGTACTGCTGCATTACTCAATGGCACGTGAACCGCCATCTGGTCACCGTCGAAGTCGGCGTTGAACGCTGTTGTTACCAGCGGATGCAATTGTATCGCCTTACCTTCAATCAACTTTGGCTGAAAAGCCTGGATAGATAAACGGTGCAGCGTCGGGGCACGGTTAAGCATAACCGGGTGGCCCTTCAATATGTTTTCAAGAATATCCCAGATAACAGCTTCTTTTTTATCAACAAGTTTCCTTGCCGATTTCACTGTTTTCACGATACCTCTTTCAATCAGCTTACGAATGATAAACGGCTTGAACAATTCTGCAGCCATATCTTTTGGTAATCCACACTCATGCAATTTCAATTCAGGACCTACCACGATAACCGAACGGCCTGAATAGTCAACACGTTTACCCAACAGGTTCTGACGGAAACGGCCCTGCTTACCTTTCAATACATCACTCAAAGATTTCAACGCACGTCCGCCTTCCGCTTTTACAGCATTTGATTTACGGCTGTTATCAAACAATGAGTCAACCGCTTCCTGCAGCATACGTTTTTCGTTACGAAGAATGACCTCAGGAGCTTTGATTTCCAATAATCTCTTCAAACGATTGTTACGGATAATAACACGACGATACAGATCATTCAAATCGGAAGATGCAAAACGACCGCCATCCAAAGGAACTAACGGACGCAGTTCCGGTGGAATAACAGGAATATATTGCATAACCATCCATTCCGGACGATTGGTGATTCTTGTATTTGCATCGCGGAACGCTTCGACTACGCTTAACCGTTTCAATGCATCGGCTTTACGTTGCTGGGAAGTTTCTGTCGCTGCTGCATTACGGAGATCAAATGATAACTGGTCAAGATCTATTCTTGCCAGCATATCATGTACTGCTTCAGCTCCCATCTTTGCAATGAACTTATTGGGATCATCATCGGGGAGGTACTGGTTATCTTTTGGTAATGTGTCGAGTATATCCAGGTATTCCTCTTCTGTAAGAAGGTCGCCATAGTTCTGACCTTTATCAACACGGATACCGGGTTGTATTACCACAAATCTTTCGTAGTAAACAATCGTCTCTAATTTCTTAGAGCTTACACCCAGCAGGTAACCGATCTTATTCGGTAATGATTTAAAATACCAGATATGAACAACCGGAACAACGAGCTTGATGTGGCCCATTCTTTCACGGCGTACTTTCTTTTCCGTCACTTCCACACCACAACGGTCGCACACAATGCCTTTATAACGGATACGCTTATACTTTCCACAAGCGCATTCATAATCTTTCACAGGTCCGAAAATGCGTTCGCAAAACAAACCGTCACGTTCCGGTTTGTAAGTACGATAGTTAATTGTCTCCGGCTTCAACACTTCGCCATAGCTCCTTTCGAGGATAGTGTCAGGTGAAGCTAAGCCGATAGTAATTTTTGAAAACGTGGCTCTTGGACGATTTTCTTTTTTAATAGCCATATTTCGCTTTTTGCTTTAAGCCTTAAGCTTTGGGCCTAAGACATTTGTTTAAAACAATATTTTTAAAAAAAGACGGCTTACAGCTTATTGCCTGCAGCCTCTCGTTTTTATTCAAACCTCAGATCCAATCCCAACCCTCTCAACTCATGCACCAATACATTGAACGATTCAGGAATACCCGCTCTCGGAATGTTATCACCTTTTACAATAGACTCATAGGTCTTTGCACGGCCGATAATATCATCTGATTTCAGAGTTAACAGTTCCTGTAAGATGTTCGATGCACCGTATGCTTCGAGTGCCCACACTTCCATTTCACCAAAACGCTGACCACCAAACTGCGCTTTACCACCGAGCGGTTGCTGCGTAATCAAGCTGTACGGTCCGATAGAACGGGCGTGCATCTTATCATCCACCATGTGGTGCAGTTTGATCATATAGATCACACCGACAGTTGCTTTTTGGTGGAAACGTTCACCGGTTTCACCATCAAACAGGTAGGTATGACCGAATTTTGGCAGTTCTGCGTTGGCACAATACTCCGCAATTTCTTCAGTGGTAGCACCATCAAAGATTGGTGTTGCGAATTTCACACCCAGTTTTTCTCCGGCCCAACCCAAAACAGTTTCATAAATCTGTCCCAGGTTCATACGGCTCGGTACACCAAGCGGATTCAATACAATATCAACCGGTGTTCCATCTTCAAGAAACGGCATATCTTCCTGGCGAACGATCTTCGCAACGATACCTTTATTACCGTGACGACCCGCCATTTTATCGCCCACTTTCAGTTTACGCTTTACAGCGATGTAAACTTTTGCAAGTTTCAATACACCGGCAGGTAATTCATCACCGATGGAGATGTTGAACTTATCTCTTTTATAACGGCCAAGTTCTTCGTTGAACTTAATGTTATAGTTGTGTAACAACGTGTTGATCTGGTCATCTACTTTCTTATCACCGGTCCAGCCAAGCGGGTTGATGTTCGCATAGTCAAGGCCAGCAAGGTTTTTAGTAGTGAATTTCGCTCCCTTGCCTATCTGCACTTCACCGAAATTGTTGCTCACACCTGTAGAAGTATGTTCTCTCAACAAAGTATTCAGCTTATCCAGTAATACTTCCATCAGGTCAGCTTCATTCTTCTCATGAATCTTTTCCAGTTTCTCAATCGCTGCTTTTTCTCTCACTTTCGCGTTCTTATCTTTCTTCGCTCTCTGGAAAAGTTTTTTATCAATCACAATTCCTTCCACACCGTTTGGTGCTTTCAGAGAAGCATCTTTTGCATCGCCCGCTTTGTCGCCAAAGATGGCGCGAAGCAGTTTTTCTTCCGGTGTTGGATCGCTTTCGCCCTTAGGAGTTATTTTACCTATTAATATATCACCTTCTTTTATCTGCGCACCAATACGAATGATACCATTCTCATCCAGGTCTTTTGTTGCTTCTTCCGATACGTTTGGAATATCCGGTGTCAGTTCTTCTTCACCGAGTTTTGTATCGCGTACTTCCAATTCATATTCTGAAATGTGAACGGAAGTAAACAGATCTTCTTTTACTACTCTTTCACTGATTACAATGGCATCTTCAAAATTGTATCCCTTCCATGGCATGAAGGCCACTTTCAGGTTTTTACCCAATGCCAGTTCACCGTTTTGCGTAGCGTATCCTTCGGTAAGAAAATCGCCTTCTTTCACATGCTGACCTTTCTTTACAGCAGGCTTCAGATTGATAGAAGTTTCCTGGTTTGTTTTTATAAACTTGGTTAGTTTGTACACTTTCAGATCGTCTTCGAAGCTCACCAGTTTCTGCGAATCATTCCTGTTATAACGTACATGGATTTCATTCGCATCAACGAACTCAACAACACCGTTTCCTTCTGAATGTATCTGGATCCTCGCATCGCGTGCTGCTTTTCCTTCCAGTCCTGTACCAACAACCGGTACATCAGGACGGATAAGCGGAACTGCCTGGCGCTGCATGTTTGATCCCATCAAGGCACGGTTGGCATCGTCATGCTCAAGGAACGGAATCAAGGAAGCACTCAAACCAACAATCTGGTTTGGCGCAACGTCCATAAATTCAACGTCCTTTTTATCGAGAATCGGGAAGTCACCGGTTTCACGGCTCACAATCTTTTCTTCAACAAAATTCCCTTTATCATCCAATGCCGAATTTGCCTGGGCAATTTTCGCCGTATCTTCTTCTTCTGCACTCAGGAAAGTCAGCTCTTTCATGTTCACCTTTCCTTCCTGTACTTTGCGATAAGGAGTTTCTATGAAACCCATTTCATTGATTTTCGCATGTACGCAAAGGGTAGATATCAAACCGATATTCGGACCTTCAGGCGTTTCAATCGTGCAAAGACGTCCGTAGTGAGAATAGTGAACGTCACGTACTTCAAAGCCCGCTCTTTCACGACTCAAACCACCTGGCCCGAGTGCTGAGATACGGCGCTTATGTGTAATTTCCGATAACGGATTTGTCTGATCAAGGAACTGCGATAGCTGTGATGTTCCAAAGAATGAATTGATTACAGAAGAAAGCGTTCTCGCATTGATCAGGTCAACGGGCGTAAACACCTCATTATCGCGAACGTTCATCCTTTCGCGGATTGTTCTCGCCATACGCGCAAGACCAACACCAAACTGAGCATACAACTGCTCACCCACTGTACGTACGCGACGATTGCTCAGGTGATCAATATCATCAATTTCCGCTTTGCCATTGGTAAGACGAACGAGATATTTAATGATCTCGATAATATCTTCTTTTGTCAATGTCTTTTGATCAAGCGGTGCCTCCAGGTTCAGTTTGCGGTTGATTTTATAACGGCCCACTTCACCAAGATCATAGCGCTTATCGCTGAAGAATAATTTGTCAATGATACCTCTCGCTGTTTCATTATCGGGAGCGTCGGCACCGCGCAACTGGCGATAGATATGCTGCACCGCTTCCAACTCACTGTTAGAAGTATCTTTATTTAACGTGTTGTAGATAATCGCATAATCACCGCCTACATCTTCTTTCTGAATGAAAACGCTCTTTACATCCATTTCAGAAATTGTCTCAATCGCTTCTTCATCCAGGACAGAATCACGTTCAAGAACGATTTCATTTCTTTCAATAGACACAACTTCACCGGTATCTTCATCCACAAAATCTTCAACCCAGCTTCTCAAGACGCGGGCTGCAAGGCGGCGGCCAACATATTTCTGTAAATGTTTTTTATCGGCAGCTACTTCATCGGCCATACCAAACAGTTCAAGGATGTCCTTATCTGTTTCATAACCGATAGAACGAAGCAATGTAGTAACAGGGAATTTTTTCTTACGGTCAATGTACGCATACATCACATTATTGATATCCGTAGCAAACTCCATCCATGCTCCTTTGAAAGGAATTACCCTTGCAGAGTAAATCTTGGTACCGTTTGGATGGATAGATTGACCAAAGAATACACCGGGCGAACGATGCAATTGCGATACAACGACACGCTCAGCTCCATTTATCACAAACGTACCGCGCGGCGTCATGTAAGGAATATTGCCGAGAAATACGTCCTGAACGATCGTTTGAAAATCCACGTGTTCCTCATCGTTACAGCTTAAGCGCAATTTGGCTTTCAGCGGCACGGCGTAAGTCAGCCCACGCTCCATACATTCCTCAATCGTGTAGCGCGGCGGATCAATAAAATAATCCAGAAATTCCAGCACGAAAATGTTCCTTGTGTCAGTAATAGGAAAGTTGTCTTTAAACACACGGAACAAACCCTCGATATTCCTTTTATCAGGGGTCGTTTCTAACTGGAAAAACTCTTTAAAAGATTGGATCTGGATATCCAAAAGGTCGGGAGCATCGGCCAGGTGTTTGATCTTACCGAAATCAATCCTGGAATTAAGTTTTGTTGAAGACATATACGATTACCCTTTTTTTTAATCAGTTACGCAAAAACCGGTCAAAGGCGTTCACTTAGCAAAAAGCAAAAGCCATTGAAATTCAACTATTTAATTATGATTTGCGACGTCAAAATGTATTTGGCCAAAATTAAAGGATGGCAAAGGTAAGGAATAATCAATTACGAACAAGAAAGTTTTGCCAACAAATATTAAGCCATAAGTCACGAAAATGTCGATTTTAAAGTCTTTTAGACCGTGATTTTAATCAACACCAATGGATAAAAAAAGTTTGCTGAAAGATTATTTTAATTTTACCCGGAAAGAGCGCATAGCTGTTTTAATAATCACCGGTTTACTTATTATCATCTTCTTCCTTCCCCTTATTACAAAGAAATCCGCGGCTGTGGTGGAAGTAAAACGAGATTCAGCATGGCTAGCCGCAATTCACCAACTGAAAAAAGCCAATGCTGATAGTGTCGACGACGATAACGCAAGATCATTTTTTATAGATAAACCCAACTCAGAAAATAAAACATCGGCGACCCAGCCGGAGTTGTTTTATTTCGACCCCAATACGATTTCGGCAGAGCAATGGGAGCGTTTAGGGGTGAAAGAGAAAACTGTTCATACTATTAAAAATTATTTGTCAAAAGGAGGTGCTTTCAGAAAACGGGAAGATCTTCAAAAGATTTACGGCCTGAGCCAGCAACAATACGATCAATTGGCACCTTACGTTAAAATCAGAACATCCGCCGGTGATCATAATTCAATAAGTAATGAACGTGAAAAAGAGAATGCATTCGATGCAACACGTACTCCCGCTCACCTTACAGCTGTCGATATTAATATTTCAGACACAACCCAGTTAATTTCTTTACCGGGAATAGGAAGCAAGCTGGCAAAAAGAATTGTCGGTTTCAGAGATAAATTGGGTGGATTCTATTCAGTAGATCAAGTCGGTGAAACATACGGGCTGCAGGATTCAGTATTTCAAAAAATAAAAAAGTATCTCCAATGCAATGATATTTCTGTGAAAAGGATAAATATCAACACCGCGACGAAAGACGAATTAAAAATGCATCCCTATATACGCTGGAATATTGCAAACGCCATTATCGAATACCGGAATCAGCATGGGCAGTTCACTTCAGTTGAAGATCTCAAAAAAATAAATGCGGTAGATAAAGAGACACTGAATAAAATCATGCATTACCTGGCCCTGTAAAACAATGGTTAATCGTGAGAAAGAATTAAAGGGCCGTCAATTATCATCGCCTTTTGTGAAACGCTATCGCCCGTCTTCAGCAGTTCTTCTTTTACAAGCGACGTCTTCACTACTAACTTCTCCGCTGTGTTGCGATCTCCTGTTTTTTCAAACACTACCTGCTTCACCAAAAACTCCGGTGTCCATTCAAAAAATGTTGAAGGCACACCGAATTCATCCCATGAGCGGGTGATGCCATATTTTTTTACAAAAAAATCTTCCGGTGGCCTTATAAAAAATACCGAATCGATTCCCGGATGATATTTTGTCTCTATGAAATTTCTCATTTGGCCATACTCCTTCGTAACAGGTTCCAAATACTGTTTATTAAAATTGAACCATGCATTAACGACAAAAAGCAGCGATACAATAGCGATAGCTGCGTTCTTTGTTTTTTCAGATCTTATAACGGATAATAGATTATCCGCAACAAGAAAAAAAACTCCCAGGTTCAACGCAAACAAAGTGCGGTTGGATGAATAGTTTTCTTTTACAACTAGCGAAGGCAAATAAATGAGGCCAAGCGTGCAAAAAACTATCAAAAGATATTTTATGCAATCAATCAATTTTGAATCTTTTTGCCTTTGCCGGAAAATATAAACTAACAGCCATGCCGAAGCGAAAAAAATGTAAACTACAAAACCCGCGATACTTTTTTCATTAAACAAATAAGTAAAATGAAAAGCACTTCCCAGCGGCCGCGCAATAAAAAAAGGTAATTTATTACCGACATTGATGTGCAAACCTGTTCGTTCGCTTGCCTGCATGTGATTTAACATCAGCAACAACTGGAAGGCTCCATAGTATATAACGTAGATAAGAAAATATACACCAACGGCTATAGCCATTTTTTTTATTGCTCCTGGTTTTGCTATCAACTGCAAAAGAAAAGGCAACAAAAAACAACCGAAGCCATTCTGATACGTAAACAGTGAAATGCATCCAAATAAAATAGAAAGAAAAATATGCGTATAGGAAAAAGAAATTTTTTTCTGGCCGTATCGTACACCCGTGTAAAGAAAATAACCCGATAACAACCCGGTTGTATTCGCTAAAAATAATTCCATGACCGATGCCCAACTGATATACGTTGCAAAGGGTGGCATAGCGATAAGATAGACGAGTGAAAAAAAGGTGAGCTGTGACGGTAATCCTTCTTTTGCTACTATTAATTTGATTGCGAAATACCATACCGGAATACAAACGATCCATCCCAATAAAGAAAAAATCCGGAGATAAGAGATTTCGGTGATCGTATGAATTGAACTGAAGAGCCATTGAAACAATTTCTCTGTGATGTACCGGCCCTGTCCCGCAAACATTTGATAACCTGAACCCTTCCTGTAAAACCAAAGTTGAACCGCTTCATCGGTGTATACATAACGTGCAAAAAATATGGGATAAAAAATTATAAGAACGATAGTGATTAACAAAGTGACAGTAAGCAGATCAGTTTTTTTCATATTCAGTATTACATCTAAATTAAAATTTAAACTTCATTTGCTTTCACATAAATAAAAAACCCTGCTGAACAAGTCAACAGGGTTTAAAAAGTTTGAAGTATGGATGCCTTAAGCTATTTCAACATCAGCACCAGCTTCTTTCAGCTTGTTTGCTACTTCTTCAGCTTCAGCTTTAGCTACACCTTCTTTGATTGGTTTCGGTGCGCCATCAACCAGTTCTTTTGCTTCTTTCAAACCAAGACCAGTTAAATCTTTTACGATCTTAACTACGTTCAGTTTGTTAGCACCACCGCTTTTCAATATTACATTGAAAGCAGTTTTTTCAGGAGCAGCTGCTGCGCCGGCACCTGCAGCAGGACCGGCAGCTACTGCAACCGCTGCAGCAGCAGGTTCGATACCATACTCATCTTTAAGAATTTTTGCTAACTCGTTTACTTCTTTTACAGTCAGGCTTACAAGCTGATCTGCGAATGCTTTTAAATCTGCCATTTTTTACATTTTAAATAACCGCCTTCATTGCGTTATGCTCCGGCGGAGGTTTATTATTATGTCTTCACTTATACCCGAAGACGTAGGAATTTAAATTATGCCTGTGCTCTATCTTCAAGCGCCTTGATAATGCCAGCCAGTTTGCTACCTGCGTTAAGCCCGCTGATAACATTTTTCGCCGGCGATTGCAACAGCCCGATGACTTCGCCAATAAGATCCTGTTTGCTCTTCAGCGTTGTTAGTGTTTCCAGCTCTTTGTCTCCTGTATACACACTGCCATCAATAAATGCAGCTTTTAAAACAGGCCTGTCTCCTTTTGTATCCTTACGGAAAGAACTAATGATCAATGCAGGTTCTTTCGGATTTTCGGAAAAGAGAAGAGCTGTTACATTATGCAGTGATTCATATACACCTGTATAGCGTTCAGCATCGATTGCTTCCAACGCTTTTTTAATCAAGGTATTTTTAGCCACTTTCATTTCCACTTTCTTGCTGAAGCAAGCTCTGCGCAATTTGCCCACCTGCGCCACAGTCAGTGATTCTGTATCGGTGATATAGAAGTTACTGTATTGAGAAAATTTATCTTTCAATACGTCTATCACTTCATTTTTTTGATCTTTTGTCATGATTAGTATGTTTTGTAATCACTTATCTGGATTAGTGAACAAATGCTTTTGTGTCGATAGTAATACCCGGGCTCATGGAGCTGGCCAGGCTGATACCTCTTAAATAAATTCCTTTTGCAGAAGAAGGTTTTGCTTTAATAATTGCATTCAACAGTTCCTGGCTGTTCTCTGCAATTTTATCCGGCGTAAAACTTACTCTGCCTATAGATGCGTGGATAATACCCGCCTTATCAACTTTGAAAGCGATTTTACCACCCTTTACTTCATTCACCGCAGCAGCAACATCATTGCTTACCGTACCTGTTTTTGGATTCGGCATCAGGTTGCGCGGACCTAATACTTTACCAAGTTTACCGATTTTAGGCATCACAGATGGAGTAGCGATAATTACGTCTACATCTACCCAGCCACCTTCAATTTTAGTAATGAACTCGTCAAGTCCTACATAGTCGGCACCAGCGCCCCTTGCTGCTTCTTCCTTATCAGGCGTACAAAGCACCAACACTTTTTTTGTTTTACCGGTACCATGTGGCAATGTTACCGTACCACGAATTGCCTGGTCTGCTTTTTTGGGATCAACGCCCAGGCGTATATGCAAATCGACAGAAGCATCAAACTTGCAGGTAGTGATTTGCTTTACCAGCGTTGATGCATCTTTCAGCGAATACTGTTTGTTGTTATCTATTTTAGCTTCAGCAGCTTTTCTTTTTTTACTAATGGCCATTGTAATTCTTTTAAAATTTTAATCCCGTTGCCCGGGATAAATTGAATTAGTTTTCCCAGGGAGCTTTACCTTCAACCGTCAAGCCCATGCTGCGTGCTGTACCCGCTATCATTTTCATAGCGCTTTCAACAGTAAAGCAGTTTAAATCAGGCATTTTGTCTTTGGCAATAACCTCAACCTGTGACCAGTTCACCTTACCCACCTTGTTGCGGTTACTCTCTTTGGAGCCTTTCTGAATTTTGGCTGCTTCCAGCAACTGAACGGCTGCGGGAGGAGTTTTGATAACAAACTCGAAGCTTTTGTCTGAATAAACGGTAATTAACACGGGAAGCACTTTTCCCATTTTGTCCTGTGTTCTTGCATTAAATTGCTTGCAGAATTCCATGATATTGATACCCTTGGAACCAAGTGCAGGACCGATTGGAGGTGCCGGATTTGCCTGGCCACCTTTACACTGCAGCTTTACATAGCCGGTGATTTCTTTTGCCATTTTTTTCGATTTATTGGTTCAAACGACCTTTCACTTATTATCAGCTACTTGGTCTCCCAATCCGATCGCTATCGGATTCCATCGACTGCTGAAGCCTTAACGCAGGCAGTCTCTCGCTTTCGTTAAATACTACAGCGAGCAAAGAAAGAACTGATTGGGGCGGCAAAGGTAAGGGGAAGTAGCTAAAATGACAAGGCTTTACAGATTTTTTCTTTCATCCCAGCCGGCTTATGAACCTTTCCCTGGATTAACAGGCAACAAAATTATCCAGTGTTCCTTTTAAATCCAATTTGCCAACTTATTCCGCTCCCCGGTTTTTCAACTCGGCCTTATTTCAATTATATTTACAAATACTAAACAAAAGTTTATATATTTTAAAATCAGCAGATCCGCGTTAACGGTGTGAAATTTATTCAAAACGTATTCAACAGGTCAAACACATTCTTCATCATCTGGTGTATGATTGCAGCATTTGGTGCCTATTTCTGCATGTATGCATTCAGAAAACCGTTTAACGCCGGCGTGTATGAAGGATTGACGCTATGGGGTCTTCACTACAAAACCATACTTGTAATTACACAGGTACTCGGTTATATGCTTTCAAAATTTATCGGCATAAAAATAATTTCTGAATTAAAAGCCGCCAGCCGAAATAAACTGATCATCATTTTAATTCTTATCGCCGAAACGGCTTTACTCCTGTTTGGATTGGTACCTTATCCTTATAATTTCATTTGTTTATTTTTTAACGGGCTTCCGCTCGGAATGGTTTGGGGAGTTGTATTCAGCTATCTCGAAGGAAGACGTTTCACCGAAGTACTGGCGATGGGACTTAGTACCAGTCTTATTATTTCTTCGGGGTATTTAAAAACAATTTATTTCTATGTACATGAATGGTTTCCGCAGCTGAGCGAGTTCTGGCTTCCCTTTGTCATCGGTCTTTTGTTTCTGCCGCTGTTTCTTCTTTTTGTCTGGATGTTATCGGTTATCCCTGCACCTACGCCGGATGATATTCAACGGCGCTCACCACGTGTTCCCATGAGCAATGAGGATAAAAAAAATGTTTTCCGGCAATATGGAACGGGCCTCGTCGGGTTCGTAATCGTATATGCCTTGCTTGCCACACTACGTGATTTCAGAGATAACTTTTCGGTAGAAATATGGAACGAAGTAGAGCCCGGCTGGAATAAGACAATATTTGCAAAAACGGAAACTGTTGCCGGCATTGTTGTGTTGATTGCAGTCGGCCTTTTATCTGTAATTAAAAGTAACCGTAAAGGATTTCTTGCAACGAATTTACTTGCCATCGGCGGATTAGGTCTGAGCAGCATAGCAACTCTCCTGTTTCATGCAAATGCGATACAACCATTCTGGTGGATGTTATTGTCAGGCACAGGGCTTTTCCTCGCGTATATTCCTTTCCAGGTAGCTATGTTCGAAAGAATGATCGCTTTCTTCCGGATAAAGGCGAACGCAGGTTTTTTTGTTTACATATGCGATGCGATCGGATATCTCGGAAGTGTTATCTTATTGCTGTACAAAGAATTTATGATGAAAGATTTAAGCTGGTCAAATATGTTGATCCGGTTTTCCTATATGCAAGGTGTAGTCTCCATTACCATAATGGTTCTTTGCATCGCATTTTTCTTTAACCGGAAAAAACAAACACAGCAACTAAAAGAAATGCCCGGATTGAATTGATAAGAAAAATTTAATCCTGCAATAATGATAAGTTGACAATGATAACCTGATTTTATATAACGTAAAACTGCGTCATCTCAATATGAAAAAACTATTGTTCACGCCCGGTCCGCTATCGACATCAAAAACCGTAAAGGAAGCAATGCTGGAAGATATGGGTTCCAGGGATCATGCATTTGTAAACGCTGTAAAAGAAATACGTCATGAATTATTAAACCTGGCGCATGTATCGCAGGCGGCAGGTTATGAGTGTGTAATCATACAAGGTTCCGGAACCTTCGGCGTGGAAAGCGTTATCAGCAGCGTTATCGGCAAAAAGGATACACTTCTTGTAATAGCAAATGGAGCATACGGAGAGCGGATTGTCAAAATGGCCGGCATTCATCAATTGAATCATTATGTACTTCGGTTCGATGAAGACCAGGTTGTAAATCCCGGATCGGTCCGGGAATTCTTACAGGTTCATCCGGATATTACACATATCGCCTGTATTCACAGTGAAACAACAACAGGTTTATTTAATCCAATAACTGAAATCGGCGCTGTTTGTAAAAAATATAACAAGGTATTTATTGTAGATGCGATGAGTAGTTTTGGCGGCGTGCACATGAATATGAAAGAAATGAATATCGATTTTCTCGTTTCATCATCAAACAAATGCATCGAAGGAGTACCCGGTTTTGCCTTTGCGCTTTGTAAAAAACCGGAGCTGGAAAAAGCAAAAGGCCAGGCAAGAAGTTTAAGTCTCGACTTATACGAACAATGGAAGGGGCTCGAAACTAACGGCCAGTTCCGTTTTACTCCGCCTACACTCAGCATTATGGCCTTTCGGCAGGCAATAACCGAACTTGAAGAAGAAGGCGGAATAGAAGCAAGAGAAAAAAGATACCAGGCTAATAAGAAAATATTGGACGAAGGGATGGCCGACATGGGTTTTAAACAATATCTCACGCCCGAAATACAGGGGCATATCATTACCTCATTCTTATATCCCGCTGATCCAAATTTCAATTTTGATCGTTTCTACCAGAAACTGAATGATCGCGGCTTTATAATTTATCCCGGTAAACTAAGCAAGGCTGATGCTTTCCGGATCGGTAATATCGGCCAGATATTTCCTGACGATGTAAGAAATCTTATTGTCGCTATCCGGGAAGTACTGGAAGAGGAAAAAGTAAATGTGGAATTGGCGTAATAACGGGTTACTGATTATTTGTTATAAAGAAGTATACAACAAGCATCAACGCTTCTGTTTTACCGATATTGGCAAGTTTGTGACTTAGCCGGCTATCGAGAAACAACGAATCGCCCTCTTCAAAAAGATACCTTTTATTATCGATAAAGTATTCCACCCTCCCCTTGATCATATAATTGAATTCGAAAGAATCGGTTTTTACCATTCGATTCCGTTTCGCTCCTTTTTTCAACTCAAGAATGATAAAATCGACCGGACCGCCCTGCATATTTCTTGTAAATGCGCGGTGATAAAAAAATCCTTTTGAATTTTCCCTTTCGAATACCTGGTAATCGCCTTGTTTTTTGAAAATAACAGGGTGTGGGTTTTTCTGTTGCCGTGAAATGTCTTTGAAAAACTCATTAAAGTCCAGGTTCAGGGCGAGGATAATATTCATCAATACCCATAATGAAGGTACTGTCCTGTTATTCTCGATTTGTGAAATCAGTCCCTTGCTGACTTGTGCTTTATCGGCCAAGGTCTGAACTGTAATCTTTTTTTCAAGCCTTACCTGCTTGATACGTGTGCTAATCTGTATGAGTACATCCTCATTCATAACAAGGAAATTGAAACGTGATACAAAATACTCATTATCCAATTACAAATAGTGCATAAACAATTATTTAATAAATGTAATAGTGATACAAAACAAGAAACCGGCTGATGAACAGCCGGTTTCTTGACACATATAAATTATTTAGATAATCAGGAAATCTTTTCAACCTGCATATAGTTCAATTCTACAGGTGTAGAGCGACCGAATATTTTTACCGTAACCTTCAATTTCTTTTTTTCATCGTTTACCTCTTCTATCACACCGTTAAAATCATTGAAAGGTCCTTCAATGATTTTAATCGTTTCGCCAACGATAAACGGCTCGCTGATACTCACGCCACCGGCTTCCGCCATCTCATCCATTTTACCCAGCATTTTGTTCACCTCCGCTTTGCGAAGCGCAATAGGATTTTCCTTACCAAGAAAATGAATAACGCTGTTTGTATTTTTAATCGTATCACGGAGATCATCACCCAATTTTCCTTCCAGTATTTCAATCATCACATAACCGGGATAATAGTTACGTTCCCGCATTACTTTCTTCCCGTTTTGTACTTTATATACTTTCTCTACGGGAAGGAACACCTGCTTTACAATTTCTCCCCAGCCGCCCCGGGATATTTCCTTGTCGAGGTATTCTTTCACTTTACGCTCTTTACCACTTACCACGCGAAGTACATACCACTTCGTTTCCTGCTGCTGCGTTGTATTTGTTGCTTCCATTGATTAAAACAATTTATAAACAAACTTCAAAACTGAACCGGCTGCAAAATCCATTACCCATACGAGGGCGGTGATCACCAATGTTGCCACAAGGACGATCATTGTTGACTGCTGGAGTTGCGCCCACGTCGGCCAGCTCACTTTCTCCATCAACTCTTTGTACGATTCTTTAAAATAGATAGCGATCTTATTCATCTGTTTAGGTTTAGGGTTTAAAGTTTAAGATTTAAGGTTTGTTCTTCGCCATGAAAAACTTTCAACCTTCAACATTAAACTATTAAACTTTTTCGCACGGGCAGAGAGATTCGAACTCCCATCAACGGTTTTGGAGACCGCTATTCTGCCATTGAACTATGCCCGTAAAAGAACTTTCCCAATTTTTTTTGAACCCAATCAATCACACTGGCGATACTGGACTATTCTGCCTCCCGATAGCTATCGGGAGAACTATGCCCGTAAAAGAACTTTTCCAATTTTTTTTGCACCCAATCAATCACACTGTGGAACCGGACCATTCAGCCTCCCGATACCAATCGGGAGAACTATGCCCGTAGAAAGCTAAAAGCTATTCCGTGTTACCGAAACAGCTTTTAGAGTCTTATGTTACAAAGATATAAAATCTTTGCAATCCGCCTCGGGCGGATAAAGCTAAAAGCTTATCGCTTATAGCTTTTTGTTTTATTTCAAAATCTCAGTTACCTGGCCCGCACCTACTGTACGACCACCTTCACGAATAGCGAATTTCAAACCTTTTTCCATCGCTATCGGCTGGATCAATTTTACAGTCAATGAAGTATTATCACCCGGCATTACCATTTCGGTACCTGATGGTAATTCAACTTCACCTGTCACATCCGTTGTACGGAAGTAGAACTGGGGACGGTATTTGTTGAAGAACGGAGTATGACGACCACCTTCTTCTTTGCTCAATACGTACACTTCGCATTTAAACTCAGTGTGCGGAGTGATAGAACCGGGTTTGCAAATAACCATACCACGACG
>Ga0207645_10001775_pt1 | contig 17455 bp, 12 predicted proteins | sample KBSM53metaG_FD_184331 | JGI IMG/M metagenome (GOLD analysis project Ga0207645, IMG submission 184331) | Miscanthus rhizosphere microbial communities from Kellogg Biological Station, Michigan, USA - KBS M5-3 metaG (SPAdes) (version 2) | ecosystem: Host-associated > Plants > Roots > Rhizosphere >...
GAAGGCCTTCCGGGCCGGCGCGACGAGCAGCTCGCCGGCGTCGCACAGCCCGCCGCCGATCACGAACTTGCCGGGGTCCAGCGCGGCTGCGAGGTTCGCCAGGCCAAGGCCCAGCCATTCCCCGACGTCCTCGAGGAGTTCGCGGGAAGTCTGGTCCCCGGCCTTGGCCAGCTCCGTCACGATCACGCCCGTAATGCGTCCCACGTCGCCGTCCACGGCCTTGAGCAGTTCCTGGGCCACCGGGGAATTCGCGGCGGCCAGTTCCCTGGCCTCGCGGCCGAGCGCATTGCCCGAGGCGTATTGTTCCCAGCAGCCGCGGTTGCCGCACTCGCAGCGGTGCCCGCCCGGCATGATGATCTGGTGGCCGAACTCCCCCGCCACACCGAAGCGGCCGCGTTCGAGCCGTCCGTCCATGACCATGGCCCCGCCGATTCCGGTGCCCAGGGTGATGCAGACCAGACGGTCCTGTCCCTGTCCCGCGCCGAAGCGCCATTCCGCCCAGGCGGCGGCGTCGGCGTCGTTGGTCAACAGGACGGGGCGGCGCAGCAGCCGCTGCAGGTTCTCGCGCAGCGGTTCATTGCGCCAGGCCAGGTGCGGGCTGAAAAGGACAGTGCCGCCGTCGAGGTCCATCCAGCCGGCGGCGCCGATTCCGACCGACCAGATCCGGTGTCCGGCGCCCAGCTCTCCGACCAGTTCGACAATGACCTGTTCCACGGCGCGCGGGTCGTTGCCCGGGGTGGAGCGTTTGGCCTGGCTGAGGATCCTGCCCTCGGCGTCCACCACGCCGGCAGCAACCTTGGTTCCCCCGATGTCGACGCCGATCGCCAGGCCCTTGCGGCCCAGCCGCAGGTGTGAGCGGAGGTCGTGCCCGGCAGTGGCGGCCGCGGCGCCGGCCAGGGTCCTGCTTCGCCAGGCGGCGGTCCGGCGGCGCAGGCCGGGCTGCCGGCCGGGTGTTGGTGTCTGCATGGTGCCCCATTCTATTCGCCGGGGCCGCAACGGCAGCGAAGGCCCGGCCGCATGACGCGGCAGCATAGCGCCGCGCACGTGCCCGCAGCAGCGCCGACTGGCGAAACGGCGGTCCCGACCGTAAAGTTACTGGCCAGTAGGTGTCGCAGAACACACCTTCGGGGGGCCGCATACTAGGCTTAGCGGTACCCCTTGCGGGCCTATGGATACCAAAGGAGCTGTCGTGCGAGAAATCATTGTCCCGCCACTGGTGAATGTCGATCCGGACACCAATGTCACCGATCTCGTGGTGCGCCAGGCGGCCAAGGCCTCCAACCCTGCGTTGTTCTCGCGGCTCGACGCAGCCGGCCAGTGGCAGGACGTCCGCGCCACGGAATTCCTGGCCGACGTCTCGGCCCTCGCCAAGGGCCTCATGGCCAGCGGTGTGGAAGCCGGCGACCGGGTGGGCATCATGTCCCGCACCCGGTATGAATGGGCCCTGATCGACTTCGCCATCTGGTTCGCCGGCGCCGTCTCGGTCCCGATCTATGAAACCTCCTCCCCCTCCCAGGTGGCCTGGAACCTTGGCGACTCCGGCGCCGTGGCCGCGTTCGGCGAATCGGCGCACCACGAGGACATCATCCGGCAGGCGGCCACCTCCGAGGGCCTCACCGCCCTGGGGCATGTCTGGCAACTCGAGGGCGACAGCCTGGACGAGGTCCGTGCGGCCGGAGCCGGCGTCAGCGATGCCGAGCTCGAAGCACGCCGCAGCCAGGCGTCCCTGAACGATGTCGCCACGATCATCTACACCTCGGGCACCACCGGCCGGCCCAAGGGCTGCGAGCTGACGCACGGCAACTTCGTGGAACTGTCCGAGAACGCGCTGGTCACGTCGCTGGGCACGATCGTCCACGAGCAGGCGCGGACCATCATGTTCCTGCCCATGGCCCACGTCTTCGCACGCTTCATCTCTGTGCTGGCAGTCGCGGCCGGCGTCACGGTGGCGCACACCCCGGATATCAAGAACCTGCTGCCGGATCTGCAGAGCTACAAACCGACCTTTATCCTCGCCGTCCCGCGCGTTTTCGAGAAGGTCTACAACTCAGCCCTGACCAAGGCCGAGGACGGCGGCAAGGGCGCCATCTTCCACCGCGCCGCGGATACCGCCATCGAATTCTCCCGGGCCCGGCAGGCCGGCAAGGTCGGGCTCGTGCTGAAGCTCAAGCACGCCGTGTTCGACAAGCTCGTGTACAGCAAGCTCCGGGCTGCAATGGGCGGGAACGTCTCCCATGCCGTTTCCGGCGGCGGCCCGCTCGGTGAACGGCTGGGCCACTTCTTCCAGGGCATCGGCATGCAGATCCTGGAAGGGTACGGGCTGACTGAAACCACGGCCCCGGTCACGGTCAACACCCCCGACCTGATCAAGATCGGCACCGTCGGCGCCCCGATTCCGGGCAACTCCGTCAGGATCGCGGACGACGGCGAGATCCTCGCCAAGGGCGTGTGCGTCATGCGCGGCTACTACAAGCGCGATGACCTGTCCGCCGCGACCTTCGACGACGACGGCTGGTTCCGCACCGGCGACATCGGCCAGCTGGACGAGGCTGGATTCCTGACCATCACCGGGCGCAAGAAGGAAATCATCGTCACGGCCGGCGGCAAGAACGTCGTCCCGGCCCTGCTGGAAGACCAGATCCGGGCGGACGCGCTCGTCTCGCAGGTGCTCGTGGTGGGCGACAACCGCCCGTTCATCGGCGCCCTGGTGACCCTGGACGAGGAAGCCCTCCCCGGCTGGCTGGGCCGCCACGGGCTCCCGGCCTCGACCTCGCTCGCCGAGGCTGCCGTCAACCCCGCCGTCAAGGCCGCGGTCCAGGAGCTCATCAACCACGCCAACCAGTCCGTATCCCAGGCCGAGGCGATCAAGTCCTTCCGGATCGTGCCGGCCGACTTCACCGAGGCCTCCGGACATCTGACCCCCTCCATGAAGGTCAAGCGGGCCCAGGTGCTCAAGGACTTCGAGAACGTGATCGAGGAAATGTACAGCGCCAAGCGTCCCACCCTCGCCTAGGCTGCAACCGCGACCGCCCCGCCCCAGAGCAACCCCCGCACCAGAGAGCAACGCGGGGTCAGATACGGCCCATCCGGCGCCCCCTGATGGGCCGTATCTGGCCCCGCGTTGCTTTTGTTCGGGAGGCAATGTCCGGCAGAAACAGAAGGGTCCTTCCGGCGGAAGCCGGAAGGACCCTTCTGTTTTGATGGGGTGCGGTGTTGCCGCGCTGCCGCTATTCGACGACGAGCAGCAGATCCCCGCCCTGGACCTGTTCGATCCCGGCGACGGCGAGCCGCGCGACGGTGCCGGCCACCGGCGTCGTGATGGACGCCTCCATCTTCATGGCCTCGATCGTGGCCACCGTGTCGCCGGCCTTGACGGTGTCCCCGGCCTTGACGGTCAGCGTGACGGCACCGGCGAACGGCGAGGCGACCTGGCCCGGCTGGGAGGTGTCGGCGCGTTCGGCGGCCTTGACGTTGCTCACCACTGAACGGTCGCGGACCACCACGGGCCGGGACTGGCCGTTGAGCGTGCACATGACCGTGCGCATGCCCTTCTCGTCCGGCTCGGAGACGGCCTCGAGCGAGGCGATCAGGCGGACGCCCTTCTCGAGCTCGATCTCGTGCTCCGCGCCGCGCTGCAGCCCGAAGAGGTAGTCCCGCGTGTCCAGCACCGAAAGGTTGCCGTAGGACTCCACGCTCTTCTGGTAGTCCTTGGTGGGACCGGCGAAGAGCAGGCGGTTGAGCGTGCCCCGCCGGGTCTTGGAATCGCCGTTGAGCGCGGCGCTGTCCTCGGCGCTGATCTCGACGTCGCGGACCTTGACGGTGCGCCCCTGCAGCGCCTTGGTCCGGAAGGGCTCGGGCCAGCCGCCGGGCGGGTCACCAAGCTCGCCAGAGAGGAAGCCGATCACGGAATCCGGGACGTCGTACTTTTGCGGGTTCTCGTTGAAGTCTTCCGGATCGGCATTGAGGCCCACCAGGTGCAGGGCGAGGTCGCCCACCACCTTGGACGACGGGGTCACCTTGACCAGGCGGCCGAGGATCCGGTCCGCCGCGGTGTACATGTCCTCGATCGCCTCGAAACGCTCGCCCAGGCCCAGCGCCATTGCCTGCTGGCGCAGGTTGGAGAGCTGGCCGCCCGGAATTTCGTGCTGGTAGACCCGGCCTGTGGGGCCCGGCAGTCCGGACTCGAACGGCGCGTAGACCCGGCGGACGGCTTCCCAGTAAGGCTCGAGGGCGCAGACGTTCGCCAGGCTGAGGCCGGTGTCGCGCGGCGTGTGGGCCAGCGCGGCGACGAGGGCCGAGGCCGAGGGCTGGCTGGTGGTTCCCGCCAGTGAGGCCGAGGCCACGTCCACGGCGTCCACGCCGGCATCCACGGCCGCGAGGAGCGTGGCCAGCTGGCCGCCGGCGGTGTCGTGGGTGTGCAGGTGGACGGGGAGGTCGAACCGCTCCCGCAGCGCCGAGACCAGGCGCGCCGCGGCAGCCGGACGCAGCAGTCCGGCCATGTCCTTGATCGCCAGGATGTGCGCCCCGGCGTCGACGATTTTCTGCGCCAGCTCCAGGTAGTAATCCAGGGTGTAGAGCGTTTCCTCCGGGTCCAGCATGTCCGCGGTGTAGCAGAGGGCAACCTCGGCGACGGCGGTACCGGTCTCGCGGACGGCCCGGATGGCCGGAGCCATCTGGTTGACGTCGTTGAGGGCGTCGAAGATCCGGAAAATGTCGATGCCCGTGGCGGCGGCCTCGTTGACGAACGCCACCGTGACCTCTTCCGGGTAGGGCGTGTAGCCGACGGTGTTGCGGCCGCGGAGCAGCATCTGCAGGCACAGGTTCGGCATGGCCTTGCGCAGGGCGGCAAGCCGGTCCCAGGGGTCTTCGCCGAGGAAGCGCAGGGCGACGTCGTAGGTCGCCCCGCCCCAGGCCTCGACCGAGAGCAGCTCGGGGAGCAGCTTGGATTCTGCGGGACCGGCCGCCACGAGGTCACGGGTGCGCACCCGGGTGGCGAGCAGGGACTGGTGCGCGTCGCGGAACGTGGTGTCCGTGACGGCCACGGCGTCCTGCGCCCGCAGGGCACGGGCAAACCCTTCCGGGCCGAGTTCCTGGAGACGCTGGCGGGACCCTGGCCGGGCCGCGGCGTCATCCAGGGCCGGAAGCTTGTCCGCCGGGTCCGTGTGGACCTTGAGTTCGCCGTTGGGCTTGTTGACCGTGACGTCGGCAAGCCAGGTCAGCAACTTGGTGCCGCGGTCGGCCGAGACCCGTGCCTTCAGCAGCTGGGGCCGTTCGTCAATGAACGAGGTGGCCACATCCCCGGCGACGAAGTCGGGATCGTCCAGGACAGCCTGCAGGAAGGAGATATTGGTGGACACGCCGCGGATGCGGAACTCGGCGAGGGCGCGGCGGGCCCGGGCGACGGCGGCCGGGTAGTTGCGTCCGCGGCAGGTCAGCTTGACCAGCATGGAGTCGAAGTGCGGGCTGATCTCCGCGCCCGAGTAGACGGTGCCGCCGTCGAGCCGGACGCCGGCGCCGCCGGCCGAGCGGTAGCCGGTGATCTTGCCGACGTCGGGCCGGAAGCCGTTGGCCGGGTCCTCCGTGGTGATGCGGCACTGCAGGGCGGCACCCTTGAGCTGGACGCTCTCCTGGGACAGGCCCAGGTCCGCGAGGCTCTCACCGGCGGCGATGCGCAGCTGCGCCTGGACGAGGTCGACGTCGGTGACTTCCTCGGTGACCGTGTGCTCGACCTGGATCCGCGGGTTCATTTCGATGAAGACGTGCTGGCCGGCCCGCTCGCCCACGGTGTCGACGAGGAATTCGACGGTGCCGGCGTTGACGTAGTTCAGCGCCTTCGCGAACTTCACGGCGTCGCGGTACAGCGCCTGCCGGATGCCTTCGTCCAGGTTCGGTGCCGGGGCGATCTCGATGACCTTCTGGTGGCGGCGCTGGATGGAACAGTCACGCTCGAAGAGGTGCATCACGTTGCCCTCCGCGTCGGCCAGGATCTGGACCTCGATGTGGCGCGGGCGCAGGACGGCCTGCTCCAGGAACATGGTGGGGTCGCCGAACGCGGCGTCGGCTTCGCGCATGGCGGCCTGCAGGGCCTCCGGGAGCGCCTCGCGGGTGTCCACGCGGCGCATGCCGCGCCCGCCGCCGCCGGCGACGGCCTTGGCAAAAATGGGGAAGCCGATCTCATCCGCGGCGGCGATCAGTTCGTCCAGGTCCTTCGACGGCTGGCTGGACTTGAGGACCGGGACGCCGGCCTTGCGCGCGGCCTCGAGGGCGGCAACCTTATTACCTGCGAGTTCCAGAACCTCGGCCGGCGGCCCGACGAAGGTGATGCCGGCCTCCTTCGCGGCCCGCGCCAGGCGCGGGTTCTCGGAGAGGAAACCGTAACCGGGGTAAATGGCGTCCGCCCCGGACTCCTTGGCTACGCGCACCACCTCATCAACGTCCAGGTAGGCCCGGACCGGGTGTCCCTCCTCGCCGATCAGATACGCCTCATCGGCCTTCTGGCGGTGAATGGAGTTGCGGTCCTCATGGGGAAACACAGCGACAGTCTTGGCACCCAGCTCGTAGCTCGCGCGGAAGGCGCGAATCGCGATTTCGCCGCGGTTGGCCACCAGAATCTTAGAAAACATACTTCTCCTGCTTCATCGCGGGCGTATCGGTAAGTGCTCACAGTGTCTAGGACCTGTGCGGGCAAACACAAATCATTGTGGCGACTGTCACAGCATTATCCGTCACGGACGCCGCGATGGGCAGGGCCTTGGCCTTAGAGCTTTCCCCGTCCGTCCGATTGGCGAGGTTCTGGCGCCCCACGCCGGATGAAACGGGTTTCGCCGGAGCATCAACATATGATGAGTGGGTGGGTGGCGCATGCACGCCCCGGCTCCGAAGAACGCAGGAGCCGGCACGACCCCGTCTCGGCAACCGGCGTTAGGTATTGGTTTTTCAAGTGCAAGTAGTGAGCATCAGCAGCCTCAAAGGCGGTGTCGGCAAGACATCCGTGACCACCGGACTGGCGTCGGCGGCATTGGCCGCCGGCATCCCCACCCTCGTCGTCGACCTTGATCCGCATGCTGACGCCAGCACGGCCCTGGGCGTGAGTCCGGACGATCAGCTCGATATCGGCAGGATGCTGAGGTCGCCGCGGCGGGCACATCTGGCGGACAACGTGGTCCCCAGCGGCTGGGTGGAACACGCCCGGATCAACGGCCGCGGCAACGCCAACGGCAGTGCGAACGGCAGGATTCAGTCCGGCGCGGCAACCTCCGTCCTGGACGTGGCCGTCGGCTCTGCCTATACCGGCATCTACGACCGCCCCGACCTGGGCCGCCGCGACCTTCGCCGGCTTTCCACGGTCCTGGCCGGCGCCACGAACTACGAACTCGTCCTGGTCGACTGCCCCCCGTCACTGAACGGCCTGACCCGGATGGCGTGGTCCGCAAGCGACAAGGTGACCCTGGTGGCCGAGCCCGGGCTTTTCTCGGTGGCCGGCACGGAACGCACCATGCGCGCCATCCAGCTCTTCCGGCAGGAATTCGCCCCCAAGCTGTCCCCCGCGGGCATCGTGGCCAACCGGGTGCGCAGCAGTTCGGCCGAGCACACGTTCCGGCTCTCGGAGATGGAATCCATGTTCGGCCAGCTGCTGTTGAGCCCGCATATCCCGGAGCAGGCCAACTGGCAGCAGATCCAGGGCGCGGCCCACTCCATCCACCACTGGCCCGGCGACTCGGCCAAGAATGCGGCCGGGCTCTTCGATGCCCTGCTGCAGAACCTGCTGAACCAGGGCGGCGTGGCCCCGGCCGGCGCTGTCCGCGACCGCAGCCTTCGGTAGCCCCGGACTGCCGTACACAGCCCAACAGAATGAGGCCGCCTTCCCTGTCCGGGAGGCGGCCTCATTTTGTTGAACTAAGTGTTGTATTCAGTCGTGTCTGCAGCTGTGGGCGCTAGCCGATCTTGCGGGCCGCCCGGCGCTTGCTCAGCTCGTCGTCGGGAAAGGACTGGTCCGCGGCGTGTTCGCTGGGAAGGGCTGCGAGGCTTCCTTCAACTTCGCGCCATACGCGGCCGACGGCGATGCCGAACACCCCCTGGCCGCCCTGGACGAGATCGATGACTTCATCTGCCGATGTGCACTCGTAGACGCTGGCGCCGTCGCTCATGAGCGTGATTTGGGCGAGGTCCTCGACGCCGCGCTCACGCAGGTGTTCCACGGCGGTGCGGATCTGTTGCAGGGAGACGCCCGTGTCCAGGAGCCGTTTGACCACCTTGAGAACCAGAATGTCGCGGAAGCCGTAGAGCCGCTGCGAGCCGGAGCCGGCCGCGCCGCGGACGGCGGGCTCAACGAGTCCGGTGCGCGCCCAATAATCGAGTTGGCGGTAGGTAATGCCGGCCGCCTTGCAGGCGGTGGGTCCGCGGTAGCCCGCGTCCTCGTCCAGAACGGGGAGATCCTCGGTGAACAGCAGGCCTTGGGCACCGCTGGCGGGCACAGCAACGCCGGCCGTTGAGGCCTGCTTCAGCTCGCCTGCTTCGCCTTTCGGACTCACGTGGACCCTCCTTGTCGTGGGTTCCCCTGGGTTTGTTGCATCGGCAGCAATAGATGTGAACAGCTGCATGACACCGGATGAATACTTCATCCGTGTAATTCAGCCGGGCTGCACCTTCCAGTGTGACTTGCGCGGCTACCGTATGCAATGGGAACTTGTACCTCCGACGTTAGGCCTGCCGGGGCCCAAGGTCAAAGACGTTGGGGCTATTCCAGGGGCGTGTCGAAAGTTTCATCCTCGACTTTAACGTTCAGTGCCGCCACAGCTGTCACGCACGTATCAGAAACACCAGCAGTCACAGGCACGCCCGCAACCGCGGCAGGTTCCCTGGCGCCGGTGGCCTGGGCCGGCTCAGCCGCCGAAGTCTTCGGGTTCGACGTCGTCGAGGAACTCGCGGAAGCGCCGCAGTTCGCCTTCCTCGTCCACGGCGGGTCCGGGGTGCGTGTCCTCGCCCTCGTCGTGTTCGGTGATCCGGACGCCGGCCTCGTCCATGACGGCGTCGGCGCACCAGATCCGGCACTTGGCGCGCAGGGCAACGGCCAACCCATCGGAGGCCCGGGAGCTCACGGTGGTGCCGTTCTCGAACTGCAGCTGCCCGTAGAAGATGTTGTCCTCGACCGCCACGATGTTGACGCTGACGATCGTGTGGCCGAGGGCCTCGACAACGTCCACCAGGAGGTCGTGGGTCATCGGCCGGGGCGGGATGACCCCCTGCTGGGCCAGGGCGATGGCGCTGGCCTCCGGGGTCCCGATCCAGATGGGCACATGGCGCTCACCATGGATTTCCTTGAGCAGGACAAGCGGCTGGTTGGACGGCAACTCAATCCGCACGCCGACAATCTCCACCTCAATCATCAGATGTCCATCCTTGAGATGCGGTCGTGGACCAGCGCCTGGTGCAAGGACAGGCAGAGGTCGCTGATTTCCCGGGCCGCCTCGGCGGCACGGGCGTGGGAGGCTGCGTCCTTGCGGGAGGTCAGGGTGGCCACAGCACGCTCCACGAGCCCGAATTCGCGGTCGGCAGCCGCCTGGAAGGGCCGCAGGTGGCGGGGTTCCAGGCCATGGCTCTCCAGCTGGACGCAGGCCCGCGCGACCTGCAGCGCGTGTTCGTCGAATTTGCCGTTGACGTGCCCGATCAGGCCGTAGCTCAGGAGCGATTCCAGCAGCGGGACGCTCGCCCCGGATTCGGCGCGCAACTGCTCCTCGCTGAGCCGGCGTGCCCGGCTCTGCAGCTCGGAGGCGAGCTCCTCGGAGACAATCCGCGGGGACAACGTGACGCCTGCCGGCAGGTTCTCCGGCCGTTCGCCCCGGTCGATCGCATCAAGGTAGTCCTTGATGACCTTCAGCGGCAGGTACTGGTCACGCTGGAGTGAGAGGACGAAGCGCAGCCGTTCGACGTCGTTCTCGGAGTACTGACGGTAGCCGGCAGGTGTCCGCTGCGGGTTGATGAGTCCCTTTTCTTCAAGGAACCGGATTTTTGACGCAGTCATGCTGGGGAAGTCGTCGCTCAGTTGAGCCAGGACTTCCCCGATGTTCAGAACCTGGGGTCCGCGCCGATCCGCATGTGCCGTGGCCACAGGCAACTACCCCGGAATCAGACGTTGCCTGCTGCGCGGGCAGGGCTGAGGTAGAAGGTGAGGCGGAATTTGCCGATCTGGACCTCGTTGCCGGACTTCAGTTCCACCGAGTCCACGCGGTCGTGGTTGACGTAGGTGCCGTTCAGGCTCCCGGTGTCCACAACCTCAAAGCTGCGCGCAGTGCGGCGGAATTCAACGTGCCTGCGCGAGACAGTGACGTCGTCGAGGAAGATGTCGGCGTCCGGGTGGCGGCCCGCCGTGGTGACGTCGGAGTCCAGCAGGAACCGCGCACCGGCGTTGGGGCCGCTGTGCGCCACGAGCAGGGCCGATCCGAAGGGAAGGGCCTCAACCGCTGCCCGTTCCTCAGTCGAAAGCTTCGGCGTGAAATTGGGTTCGTCGCGCACCGGAGTGAGGTTGATCGACGTGGTCTCCGAAGCCTTCACTCCACCCGTGCCGTAACCGTCACCGGTGTCGTTCCGTTCGTGCCCAAACATTGAGTCCTCCTCATTCGTTGCAGGTGTCCCCCCTGCAAACAACGCATGCCGTCCGGAAAAGCCTTGCAGTCCCGGTAATGAGGCCCTTCGGCGGGGCGCGGCTTTGTTTTGTTATCCCAACAACACTCGCCGGCGGCCCCGGCCCGAATGACCTCTGTCTTTAGCCTACCTGCTGTTCATACTCGGATGCACTGAGCAAGGACTCGACCGCGTCGGCTTCCGCGAGCCTGATTTCGATCAGCCAGCCTTCACCGTACGGATCGGAGTTGATAAGGGCGGAATCGGTGTCCAGCGACTCGTTCCTGGCGACCACCTCGCCCGTCACCGGGGCGTAAATGTCGCTGACGCTCTTGGTGGATTCGACCTCTCCGACGACGTCGTTGGCCTTGATGGTGGTCCCGACCTCGGGCATCTGGGCGTAGACGACATCCCCGAGGGCGTCCTGGGCAAAATCAGTAATGCCCACGCGCACAACCCCGTCGGCGTTGGGGGCCGAAACCCATTCGTGTTCTGCGGTGTAGGACAGGTCTTCGGGAATGATGCTCATGACGGGCCTTTCATCGGGTCAATCACCTGGCGGCGGCAGTCGTTTGTTCTAGCCGCCGCTGAAAGTATAGGCATATCGGGCAGGGGCCGGGGAGGGATCTGCGAAGATGGTGCCATGGCAGAACATGCTCCGCTGAAGGGCGGGAATGTGAACAACCGGGGCGCCGGGACCGTCCGGACACGCCAGGGCTAGGCCATGCCTGAGCTTCCTGAAGTTGCGGCCCTGACGGACTTTCTGGACGAGCACCTGCGCGGAGCAATGGTGCGGAAAATCCAGCCGGTCTCCTTCGCCGTGCTCAAGACGGCAGACCCTCCCTACTCCGATCTCCAGGGCAAGGCCGTCAGCGGCGTGCAAAGGTTCGGCAAGTTTGTCAGCGTGGAAGCGGACGGGCTGCATTTTGTCTTCCACCTGGCGCGGGCCGGCTGGGTCCGCTTCACTGATTCCCCCACAGACGCCCAGCTGAGAATGGGGAAGGGCCACATCGCGCTGCGGCTGACGTTCTCGGGCGATTCCGGCCCGGTGGGCATGGATCTGACGGAGGCGGGCACGAAAAAGAGCCTGGCGGTCTATGTGGTCCGTGATCCGCACGACGTGCCCGGCATCGCGGCGCTCGGACCGGATCCGTTCAGTCCGGACTTCGACGTCGATGCACTGGCCGGGATTCTCGGCTCCAGTTCCCAGCAGATCAAGGGCGTCCTGAGGAGCCAGGGCATCATCGCGGGCATTGGGAATGCCTACAGTGACGAGATCCTGCACGCCGCCAGGACTTCGCCGTTCGCGATCGCCAAGTCGCTGGACCGGACGGACGTCCAGCGCCTCTACGACGCCATCCACACCATTCTGGGAACGGCGGTGGCGGAGGCCAAGGGCAAGCCGCCCAACGAGCTCAAGGACACCAAGCGGAGCCACATGCGGGTCCATGGCCGGACCGGCGAACCGTGTCCGGTGTGCGGGGACACAGTCCGGGAGGTTTCCTTTGCCGATTCCGCCCTGCAGTACTGCCCGACGTGCCAGACGAAAGGAAAGATCCTGGCCGACCGCCGGACGTCGCGCTTTTTGAAATAGCGGATCACCGCGGACCGTCCGGGGAACACCGCGGCGCGGATGTGTCCGGGAAACAGAAAACCCCGCCATTCCTTCATCAGGAATGGCGGGGTTTCAGCTGTTGGTCGGGCTGACAGGATTTGAACCTGCGACCCCTTGACCCCCAGTCAAGTGCGCTACCAAGCTGCGCTACAGCCCGCTGGTTCCACCGTTCTCCGCCCGGAAGTCCTCCCGGATTCGCTCCAGGTTTTCTTCCAAGCAGTCCGGCCGAACCACCTCCAAAAGCTTACACGATCCGGGAGGGTGCCTGTGACAATTTCAGGCTGTCACGGCAAGGTGTGTCGGAATTAACGTTTCTTGCCACGCTTTTCGCGCACGCGCATGTTGACCTCGATGGGCGTGCCCTCGAAGCCGAAGGTCTCCCGGAGGCGTCGGGTGATGAAGCGGCGGTATCCCGGATCCAGGAATCCGGTGGTGAAGAGCACGAACTTCGGCGGCCGGCTCGAGGCCTGGGTGCCGAACAGGATGCGGGGCTGCTTGCCGCCGCGGACCGGGTGCGGGTGCGCTGCGACAAGTTCGCCCAGGAACGCGTTGAGGCGTCCGGTGGGGATGCGCTTGTCCCAGCTTTCCAGGGCGGTGTCCAGGGCCGGGACGAGCCGGTCCTTGTGCCAGCCGGTCTTGGCCGAGATGTTCACGCGCGGCGCCCAGGCCACGTGTGCCAGGTCCTGCTCGATTTCGCGTTCCAGGTAGCGGCGGCGCTCGTCGTCGAGGAGGTCCCATTTGTTGAAGGCCAGCACCAGGGCGCGGCCGGATTCAACGGCGAGCTGCAGGATGCGGACGTCCTGCTCGCTGAGCACCTCGTCCACGGCCAGGAGCACGACGGCGACCTCGGCCTTTTCGAGCGCGCTCTGCGTGCGCAGGGAGGCGTAGAAGTCCGCGCCCTGGGCCATGTGCTGGCGGCGCCGGATGCCGGCGGTGTCCACGAAGCGCCACGTGCGTCCGCCGAGTTCGATGAATTCATCGACCGGGTCGCGGGTGGTGCCGGCGGTGTTGTCCACCACCACACGCTCGGAACCGGCGAGCTTGTTCAGCAGCGAGGACTTGCCGACGTTCGGGCGGCCGATCAGGGCGATGCGGCGGGGTCCGCCGGAGCGCTCGAGGCCCTCAATCAGGGAGTACTCCGGGAGGGTGTCCATGACGTGGTCCAGGAGGTCCGCCACGCCGCGGCCGTGCAGGGCCGAGACGGGGTACGGTTCGCCGAAGCCCAGGCCCCAGAGGGTGGCGGAGTCGGCTTCCTGGGCGAAGTCGTCCACCTTGTTGGCCACCATGATGACCGGCTTCTTCGACTTGCGCAGCATCTTCATGACGCCTTCGTCGGTCGCGGTCGCGCCCACGGCGGAGTCGACGACGAACAGGACGGCGTCGGCAAGTTCCACGGCCATCTCGGCCTGTTCCGCCACACGGGCGTGGATGCCGCGGGCATCGTGCTCCCACCCGCCGGTGTCCACCACGGTGAAGTTGCGGCCGTTCCAGTTTGCCGAGTACATGACACGGTCGCGGGTGACGCCGGGGGTGTCCTCGACCACTGCCTCGCGGCGGCCCAGGATCCTGTTGACCAGGGTGGATTTGCCCACGTTGGGCCGTCCGATGATGGCCAGGACCGGGTCCAGCTTGACCGGGCCGTCAAAGTCCTCATCGTCGAAGTGGCCGCTCAGGAGGGCGGCGTCGTCTTCGTCGAGCTCGTAGTCGTCCAGCCCGGCACGCAGCGAGGCCGCGCGGAGTTCCGCTTCGTCATCGTCCAGGGCGGCAAGGTTTTCAGCCACCTGGTCGGTGCCGGTGGGCGTGTATTCGTCTTCGCCGGCGCCAAAATTGCCGGAGGTTTGAGTCGTATCGCTCATTGCACTTTCCTTAGGTGGTGATCTGCCGGCGTCCCGGCTACTGCTTCATGACGTTCATGCGGTGATTCCGCGTGGGGCAGGGGCTGCCCGGTTCTTAGTACTGAGTCCTGGACATGGCGCGCTAATGCGGCCCGGATTTCGGTTCCCGCCCTGTCCATTGAAACACGCCCGCTCTCGCCCGGCCTGCGGCTGACGTTGATGGCCCCGCCGAAGCTGACATGCAGGCGCCGGCGCGGTGCGGGCACCGTGTCGAGGTGTTCGCCGCCGATTCTTGTGCCCAGGATGGCCACGGGAACCACGGTGGCGCGGGAGTTAAGCGCCAGCCAGGCGACGCCGTTGTTGATCGCGGCGGCCTCACCGCTCCCCCGCGTGCCTTCGGGAAGAATCCCGACGCACCGTCCGGCGTCGAGCAGGCTCCGGGCCGTGGCCAGCGCCGCACGGCCACCACGGCGGTCGACGGGCACCTGGCCCGACGCCGCCAGGACGCGGCCGAGGAACCCGGTGAACATCTCCTGCTTGACGAGGATGTGCATGGGCCGGGGCGAGGCTCCGAACATGACGGGCCCGTCCAGGAAGCTGATGTGGTTTCCCGCGAAAATCACGGGACCGGCCGCCGGGACGTTGGAGCGTCCGCTGACCGAGGTGCGGTAGACGAGGTGGTCCAGGAGCCAGCCCACGGGCCGGCTCCACGCCGTCGTCCACTGGCCGGGCAGGGCGGCGGGCGCTGTCCCCGGCAGTCCGGCGCGCCCCTCAGTCACCGTGGACGGCCCGGAGCGGAACAGGAGAATGGTTGACCACGGTGTCCACGATGTCGAGTGCGGCCTGGACCGTCTCGTCAAAGTCCAGGTCGGAGGAGTCCAGGGTCACGACGCCGTCGGCGGCCGTGGTGAAGTTCACTACGGTGGAGTCCTTGGCATCGCGGTGCGTGACCTGGGCTGCCAGCTGCTCGGCATTCTGGCTGCCGCCCAACTGGATGCCGCGGCGGCGCAGCCGGGCTTCCTCGCTGGCGGTCAGCAACATCCGCACCTCGGCATGGGGCGCGACGACGGTGGTGATGTCCCGGCCCTCGACCACCATGCGGCGGTGGTGCTTTTCGATCAGCTCGCGCTGCCGGCGGATCAGTTCAGTCCGCGCGCCCAGCGTGGTGGCGACGGCGCTGACTGCCGCGGAAATGGCGGGTTCACGGATGGCGAGAGTGACATCGTGCCCGCCGACGCGGACGTACTCTTCCTGCGGGCTCGTGCTGATTTCCAGCGGCAGGGTCTCTGCGGCGGTCTCGACGGCGGCCCCGTCGTCCAGGTCCGTGCCGCTCTGCAGGCAGAACCACGTCAGGGCGCGGTACATCGCGCCGGTGTCGAGGTAGGCCAGTTTCAGCCGGCGGGCCACCTCTTTGCTCACGCTGGATTTGCCGGAGCCGGAGGGGCCGTCGATGGCAACCACAAGGCTTTTTCCGGGGCGGACTACGTCCACTGTCTCGATGAGTTCCTGGGTCATTACTGGAGTACCCGCCATCCACGGTCGTTGAGGGCTGCTATCAAAAGGTCGTGCTTGTTGGGCAGGACGGAAATTTCCACCATGCCCACATTCTGCCCCGAAGAGTGGTCGAGGCGGAGGTCTTCGACGTTGACGCCGATCTCGCCAATCTCGGTCAGCAGCTTGGCGATCTGCCCGGGTGTGTCATCCACCAGCACCGTCAGCCACGAGTATGCCTGCGGGGGTCCGCCGTGCTTGCCCGGGATCCGGGACTGGCCGGCATTGCCTTCGCTGATCAGCTGGGCAAGGTCCAGCCGGGCGCCGGGAGCGGCCGGTGCCTCCAGGGTGCCGATCAGCCGGTTGAGGTCCTCGCGGACTCCGTGCAGGATTTCCACCACTTTTTCCGCGTTCGCGCCCAGGATCTGGACCCAGAGCGTGGGATCGCTTGCGGCGATCCGGGTGACATCGCGCAGCCCGTTGCCGGCCAGGGACAGGGCGTGCAGGGGCGTGCCCTGCAGGCGGCTGGCCACGAGCGAGGACATCACCTGCGGCAGGTGTGAGACGAGCGCCACGGCTGCATCGTGCTCGTCGGCAGCGAATTCGGACACGACGGCGCCGAGATCGCCGGCCAGCGCACGCGCCACCCGCAGAGACTCCGGCAATGTCTCCTCCGCCGGGCACACGACCCACGGCATGGAGGTGAACAGCTCGCCCCGGGCCGCGACCGGGCCCGATTTCTCGCGCCCGGCCATGGGGTGGGTCCCCACGTAGCGGCCCAGGTCCGCGCCGCGGCTGCGGAGATCGGCCAGGATCTGTGCCTTCACGCTCGCGATGTCCACCACGACGGCGTGCGGGTAGTCCTGGAGCGCCTTGGCCACGACGTCCGCCGTGACATCCGGCGGCGCGGCCACGACGACGAGCTCCGGCGCCTCCCCCTCGAGGCGCGCCAGCGGCAGGCCGGCGCCGATGTCGACGGCGACGGCCTGGTTGGTCGGCGAGGGATCCGAGAGGAACACGGGAACGCCCCGCCCCCGCAGCCCCAGCCCGATGCTGGTGCCCAGAAGCCCGGAGCCCAGGACGAGCACCGGGCCGTTCAGGTGGCCGCGGCCGTGCGTGCGGAAGGCGGACATGCTTACAGCCCCACGGAGGCCAGCAGGTGGCCGACTTCCTGCTTGCCGAGGTTGCGGATGCTGCCCTGGCGCTGGTCGCCGAGCCCGATGGGGCCGACCTTGACGCGCACCAGGCGCAGCACGGGGAAGCCGACGGCGTCGAACATGCGCCGGACGATCCGGTTCTTGCCCGAGTGCAGCACGACCTCGATCAGCACGTGGCCGGGGGTCGAGTCGACGAGCTTGAAGGAGTCCACCGAGGCGATGCCGTCCTCGAGTTCGACGCCGCCCTTGAGTTCGGCGCCCACGCCCTGCGGGAAGGGCCCGCGGACCTGCACGAGGTAGGTCTTGGGCACTTCATAGGACGGGTGCGTCAGGCGGTTGGCGAGCTCGCCGTCGTTGGTCAGCAGCAGCAGCCCTTCGGTGGCGACGTCAAGCCGGCCCACGTGGAAGAGGCGTTCGCCGTGGTGGTTGCGGACAAAGTCGCTGATGCACGGGCGGCCGTCCGGGTCCTCCATGGTGGAGACAACGCCCTTGGGCTTGTTGAAGACCATGTAGACCATGTTCTCGTCCAGCTGGATGCGCAGTCCGTCGACGTGGATCACTGCCGTCTTCGGGTCGACGCGCACGCCGAGTTCGGTGACCACCTGGCCGTCGACCTCGACGCGGCCCTCGGCGATCATTTCCTCGCAGACCCGCCGAGAGGCGACGCCGGCGGAAGCCATGACCTTCTGGAGGCGGGTGCCGTCGGCGTCGTGCAGCTCAGACTGCGGCACCTCGCG
>Ga0207645_10001778_pt1 | contig 17444 bp, 16 predicted proteins | sample KBSM53metaG_FD_184331 | JGI IMG/M metagenome (GOLD analysis project Ga0207645, IMG submission 184331) | Miscanthus rhizosphere microbial communities from Kellogg Biological Station, Michigan, USA - KBS M5-3 metaG (SPAdes) (version 2) | ecosystem: Host-associated > Plants > Roots > Rhizosphere >...
CCGGGAGGCCTTGCCAAGTTGGCGCTGGCGGCACTGGCGGCGCTCGCCGTGCTGGGCCTGAACCTGTCCGCCGCGGTACCGGTCGCCGGCGGGGTGCTGGCGGCGGCCGCCGTCGCCGTCGCGCTCCTGGCCGTCCGTCCCCTCATGCCGCGCGGAACGCTGACCGCCCGGCGCGGCCTGCCGAGCGTAATCCTTACCCGCGGCCTGGCATCCGCGGCGTTTTTCGGCGCCGAGGTCTACCTGCCGTACCTGCTCGTGGAACGCTACGCCTTCGCCCCGACGTTTGCTGGCCTCACGCTCACCGGCGGCGCCATCGCCTGGGCGGCGGCATCGGCCATCCAGGGCCGGCTGGGGACCCGGCTGGAGCACCGGAGGGCGGTGCGGATCGGATCGGCCCTGGTCCTTGGCGCCGTCGTCCTGGCCCTCGTGACCACGGTGCTGGCCTGGCCGGCCGCCGTCGCGATCGCGGGATGGATCTTCGCCGGGGGCGGCATGGGCCTGATGTATCCGCGGCTGAGCGTCATGACCCTGGCACTCTCCACCAAGGACACCGAGGGCTTCAACAGTTCGGCGATGTCCATTTCGGATTCCCTCGGCGGCGCCCTGGCCCTCGCCGGCACCGGGATCGTGTTCGCAGCGTTCGCGACGGCGGCGCCGTCGGCGTCGTTTGCCGGGGTGTTCGCGCTGACGGCGGTGATCGGGATCGCGGCCGTGGCCGTCGCGCCGCGCGTCGCCGTCGTCCCGGCCGCCGTCACCAAACGCGCGTAGCGGTACAGCACCGTAACAAGCACTGCACAGGAGCCCCGGCCGGATGATCCGGCCGGGGCTCCTGCGCGTCAGCGCTCCTTTGTTTCAGCGCTCCTTTGTTTCAGCGCTCCCTTGCTTCCGCGCTCCCTTGCTTCCGCGCTCCCTTGCTTCCGCGCGGGGATCAGGCAGACGCGCGGGCTTCCTCCTGCGAGCGGACGGCCTTCCATTCCACAATCCGGGCCTGCTGCAGCGGGGACTTGCGGTTGAAGTGCCAGGCCGCGCCCAGCAACAGGAACCACACGGGCGCCACGAAGAGTGCCAGCCGGGTGTCGTCGGCCTGCCCCAGGGCCACCAGCATGAACACGAAGAACGCGAGCACGACGTACGGCATGAAGGCGGAGCCGGGCATCTTGAAGGACGACGCCTCGTGCAGGGCCGGGCGGCGGCGGCGGAAGACGATGTAGCTGACCAGGATCATGGACCACACAAACATGGTCAGCACGGACGCCACGGACGTGACCACCGTGAACGCGCCGATCACGGAGTCGCCGGAGTAGAGCAGGACCAGGCCGGCCAGCAGGAAGATGCAGGAGAACAGCAGCGCGTTCTGCGGTACTTTGCGGACGCTGAGCTTTCCGAACGCTTTAGGCGCGTTCCCGTCCTGGGCGAGGCCGTAGACCATCCGGGACGTTGAGTAGATTCCGGAGTTGGCGCTGGAGGCGGCGGAGGTCAGGACCACAAGGTTGATGACCACCGCGGCGATCCCCAGCCCGGCGAGGGTGAACATGCCGATGAACGGGCTGCTGGCGGGGTCGATGGTGCGCCACGGATTGACGGCCATGATGACCACCAGGGCGCCCACGTAGAACAGGAGGACGCGGACCGGGATGGAGTTGATGGCGCGCGGCAGGTTCTTCTCCGGGTCCTTGGTTTCGGCGGCGGCGGTGCCCACCAGTTCGATTCCGGCGAAAGCGAAGATGGCGATCTGGAACCCGAGGACGAAGCCGAACATGCCGTGCGGGAACATGCCGCCGTCGTTCCACATGTTGGCGAGGTTGGCTTCCGCGCCGTTCGGGGACGTGAAGTGGGTGGCGATCATGACCGCGCCGGTGACGATCAGGGCCACGATGGCGACCACCTTGATGATGGCAAACCAGAACTCCGCTTCACCGAATGCCTTCACGGTGGGGAGGTTCAGGAGGATCAAGACCACGGGCGTGAGCAGCGCAGGGATCCACAGGGGCGTGCCGGGAGCGAGCTTGTCCACGTAGCCGGAAATGGCGACGATGTCTGCCACCCCGGTGACCACCCAGAAGAACCAGTAGGACCATCCGGTGAAGAAGCCGGCCCACGGCCCCAGAAGGTCACCGGCGAAGTCGCTGAAGGACTTGTAGTTCAGGTTGGAGAGCAGGATCTCGCCCATGGCACGCATCACGAAGAACAGCATGAAGCCGATGATCATGTAGACGAAGATGACGGAGGGCCCGGCGAGCGAGATGGTCTTCCCGGACCCCATGAACAGGCCGGTGCCAATCGCGCCGCCGATGGCGAGCAGCTGGATGTGGCGGTTGCCGAGGGCCCGGGCGAGGTGCGGCTCGCGGTTCCCGGAGTCACCGTTGGCGGAAGCGGCAGTTCCAGTTTGGGCAATGTCAGATTCTGCAGTGGCCGGAGCGGCCGTGGTGGTGCGTTCAGACATGAGGCTTCTTCCTTGTCACAGGCGGTCGCCGGCGGGGGTTCCGCAGTGCGGGCCGCACGGATCCGTCAGAGTGTGACGGAGGTAACAGTTTTGGCGGGTAGATCAAGGTTAGGGCCGGTATTTCGTGGTCCCTGTTGTCGTAGCGGTCCGCGTATGTGGTCCGGCTGGTCGGTGGGGTGCCGCCGCGCTCCCGGCGGGACGAGGCTCCCGGAAGGCGCGGGAACCGGCATTCTTCGCGGACTCTGGGGAGGATGCGACGTCGGCACAGTCGCCCGGTGCGGGCGCTGGCACCGCTTTTCCGTGGATCGCCCGCCCGCAGGCAGGCTCGACAGCTGTCGACCATCTTAGCTTCAGTTGTCGTCCGCTGTCTTTTGTCACATTTTTTCGCGGCAGCGGCCGCCGAGGGCCGCCGTTAGCTTCCCGCAGCGTTGGCCGGCTCGGGCCGGCCCTGCGCAACAGAACGGCCCCGCCTTGGGCGGGGCCGTTCCTTGCAGAGCTCAGCTGCGGCGCAGCCCAGTTGGGCAGTCCAGTTGCGCCCGCTACTCCTTGGCGAAGCCGTCCTTAACCTTCAGCGGCGTCCCTGATGGCTCCGATGTCGGCGGCGGCGTCCTTGACGCGGTCGCGGGCCTCCGGCAGCTTGGGCCGGGCCTGCTCATGGTGGCCATCGCGCTTGAGGTCCTCATTGCCAGTCACCGTGCCGGTACCTTCTGTGGCTGCACCGATGTGGTGGATGACCGTGAGTTTGGCCTTGCCGTCGATTCCCATGATGTTCCCTTCCCCTGATTGCTAGGTCATGCGGTGTTGCTGTACGTCCACAGGGCGGCCAACGGGCGCGGTCAGTTCCAGCGACATTGGGGATTCGCAACAGAACCCGAAGTGGATGGCCCGGCAGTGTATCGATTTCGAGGGTAGGTCAGCGACGGCGTCCGTGACCCCGGGGATGCTCCCTCGACCGATTGCCCGACAGTCCGTTGGGCCGTCTACTGGGCGGCCAGGCGCGTGGCCCGCAGCACGGCATCCGTGAGGGACACTGCCTCGCCGTCGGGTCCGACGGCGCTGCGACGCCGGCTGTCCAGGACCTCGGCACGCCACAGCGGCTCCTCGATCCGGAGTTCCCGGGCAAGGTCCTCGGCCGTGAAGAACTTCTCCGGAGTATGGTGCGCGCCCCACGGAGGCAGCCCGTCGGGGTGATGGCCGACGATCAGCAGCGTCCCGCCTGTCCGCACCGCGGCCGCGGCGAGCTGCAACGCCTGCTGCCACGGCATATGGGTGGAATGCAGGAACTGGGCCGTGACGAGGTCGAACAACCGGTCCGGGACCCAGGTGGCAAGATCCTGCTGCACCCACTCGATGGCGGCGTCCTGGCCCCGTTCCCGGGCGTGGGCGGCCGCACGCTCCAGGGCGACGGCGGAAACGTCCAGGCCCGTCACGCTCCAACCGCGGGCAGCAAGCCACATCGCGTCCGCGCCCTCGCCGCACCCCAGGTCCAGAGCCTCGCCGGCAGGAAGGTCCGCCACCTCGGCAACGAGTTGCGGATTCGGCTCCCCGCTCCACATCCTGGACCGGCTGCTGTACTTTTCATCCCACATCCGGGCTGCGGAACCGGGCGCCGCATCCTCGACGGCCGCATGTTCGGCGGCGTCATGCTCGTGGCTGTGGCTGCGTTTTGTCATGGTTCCCCTCATCACGGCGGTTCGCCGGGTTTCGCTGTTTGTTTTCAGGCACGACGGCGGTGACGAACCCTCCCGGCGCGGACCGCCGTCGGGTCTCCTTGCCGAAATTCCTGTGCTCCTCAAGGACCAGTCCGAAGCCCCCAACAAAGTCCGCGGCGCTTTTCCTGGCCGGGGGAGTGTTGTCGATCCCAAAGGCCAGGGGCTCGCCGACGAATCTCGCGGTAGCCCGCGCATACCGCATGTAGGGCGATCCCGAGGTGATCGTTTCCCTCGAAAAGTAGTCGAAGGCCACGATGCTGCCTGGGGCGGTGCCGGCGATCCTGCGCAGCGTCGCCTCGACGGAGGCGCGGTCCAGGTACATGGTCACCGCTTCCCAGAGGAACAGTGCGGGCCGCTTCGGGTCGAAACCGGCAGCGAGCAGCTTCTCCATCCAGTCCTCGGTCTCGAAATCGGCGGGTACGTACGTGGCCAGGCGCGTGGAGAGGCCCGCCTTTTCGAGCATCGCGAGTTTGAAAGCCTGGGTCCGGGGCAGATCGAGTTCAAAGCAGCGCACCCGGTCCCCGGGCGCCAGCCGGAACGCCCGGGTGTCGAATCCCGCCCCGAGGATCACGAGCTGGTCGATGCCGCCGCGATGCCGTTGAACGGCCGCGTCATAGAAGCTGGTCCGTGCTGTCGGCTGGTGGCGCATCGGTGCCCGCCCCGGGTACGGATAGCGGTAGAGCCTGGGCACGTAGCCCGTGATCAGGTGGGCGGCGAGCGTGGGGGCGGTCTCCATCTGGATGCCAGTCGCGGACACGTTCGGCAGAACGGCCATGAGCCGGGCCGCGGGGACATCCGGCCGTGTCCCCAGGCGGTGCTGCATCCAGCGCGTGTAGAGGGATGCGAGCAGCGTGGCCGACGTGCCGGTGCGCCGGCTGTAAGCAAGCATCCCGGGGACGGACGTGATGTAGCCGGCCGCACTCAGGGGAAACAACGCCAGCTGGATGACCCGAAACAGGCCAGCGGAGACTATTCGCGGCATTGCGTCCGACTCCCCTCACGGCCCGCCCGTCGCGCGGCCCTTCCCGCCCACCATGGTCCTCCCGGACGTAACGGCGGTCAATACACCGTCCGGGCTTCCGTCCGGGCGCCGCGCAGGCGGACGGACACGTGGAAATCACGCTCCGGAAACCATTCCGAAACCTGCGTCATGAATGCTGGGCACAAGACATTGAACGCTGGGGAAGGGCAATGACCATGGACGTTGACGAAGCACGGCAGATCCGCAGCTCGGCCGAGTTGAACGTGGGGGACGAGATCGAGGCGTGGCACAACGGCAAGCTCTTCCACCGGGGCCCGGTGACCCAGACCGTTACAGGCGTGGACCTGTTCTGGATCCTGGATGCCCGGACGGGGACCCGCCGCCTCATCGACGCCGAGGCGCTCGTGATCCTGCGGCCGGCCGGCCCGGGACCGGCCAAAACGCCGTCACGGGCGGGCGTCAACACATCCGCTCATGCATCGGCCCAGTCGTCCCACATGCCGCTGTTCCAAGCCCCCAGCATGGCGGGCTAGGGGCCGGGCGGCCGTCACGGATACGGGACCCGGGCATCCTGGGTGGTAGACTACTAAAACTTGATGTGCAGTGATGCCCACTTTTGATTTGGTTGACCGGCCTCGGTCCATCAGCCGGATCCCTGCCGGGTTCCTTCGGGAATCCGCACGCAGGCAGTGGGATTTTTTCATGTGAGAGGCACATCCTGCGTCGATGAACGCGTTCCATTTGGTCCCGGCGGCCGCTTGCTGAAGTTTGGCAACAGCCCGGTTGATCACCTGACTTTTCTTCGGCGAACCCTTGAGCCAACCGGCATCGGGGGCCGATATCCGCACGGATACCGCCTGAAAGACTTTGAAACACATGACTACATTTGCTGCCCTCGGCACGCCCAAAGCACTTGCCGACACCCTGACCGCACAGGGGATCGTGGAGCCCTTCCCGATCCAGGTCAAGACCCTTCCCGACACCCTGTCCGGACGCGACGTCCTGGGCCGCGGCCGCACCGGCTCCGGCAAGACCATCGCATTCGCCATCCCGCTGGTGGCACGACTCGCAGAGCGCGAAGCCAAGCACTTCCGCAAGCCCGGCCGCCCGATGGGCCTGGTCCTGGCTCCCACCCGCGAGCTGGCCACGCAGATCAACGCGACCATCGAGCCGATGGCCAAGGCCATGGGCCTGACCACCACCGTGATCTACGGCGGCATCTCCCAGGCCCGCCAGGAAAAGGCCCTGCGCGCCGGCGTCGACATCGTCATCGCCTGCCCGGGCCGCCTGGAGGACCTGATCCGCCAGCGCATCCTGACCCTCGAAGCAGTCGAGATCACCGTCCTGGACGAGGCCGACCACATGGCCGACCTTGGCTTCCTCCCGGTGGTCAAGAAGCTCATGGACATGACCCCCACCCAGGGCCAGCGCCTGCTGTTCTCCGCCACCCTGGACAACGGCGTGGACAAGATCGTCCAGCGCTACCTGTCCAACCCGCTGACCCACTCCGTGGACGACCCGCAGGCCGCGGTGACCACCATGGAACACCACGTGCTGGTGGTCAACGACCAGACCGTCAAGAAGCAGCTGATCGTCGAGCTCGCCTCCGGCGCCGGCCGCCGCGTGCTCTTCATGCGCACCAAGCACCACGCCCGCAAGCTGGCCAAGACCCTGACCGACGCCGGCATCCCCGCCGTCGATCTGCACGGCAACCTCTCGCAGAACGCCCGTGACCGCAACCTGGCCGAGTTCTCCTCCGGCGATGTCCGCGTCCTGGTGGCCACCGACGTCGCGGCCCGCGGCGTCCACGTCGACGACGTCGAACTGGTCATCCACGTGGATCCGCCCACGGAGCACAAGGCGTACCTGCACCGCTCAGGCCGTACGGCCCGCGCCGGTTCCGACGGCACCGTGGTCACGCTGACCCTGCCCGAGCAGCAGTCCGACGTCAAGAAGCTGATGAAGGCTGCCGGCGTCGAGGTCAACTTCGAGCGCGTTACCGCCAACTCCCCGCTGGTTGCTGAACTGGTCGGCGAAATGGCCGACAAGATCGATCCGCGCACCCGCGCCGCGCTGCTGGCAGCCAAGGCCGCACAGCACGGCGGCGGTAGCTCCACCGGTGCCAACGCCGAGCGCAAGCGCGCCCGCCGCACCACGCAGGCTGCACCCACTGCGGGTGGCCGTGGTGGCCGTGGCGGACGCGGACGCGTCGGAGCCGAGGCTCCCCGCACCGATCTGCCGCGCGCCGAGCGCCGCGCTGTGGCCTATGAAGGCCAGGCTGCTGCCCGCAACGCTGCAGAGCGCGTTGCGGAGAAGAACGAGGACCGCGCCGAGGCCGAGCGCGCCGAGCGCCGGAATGCGCGTGGCCGCGGCCGCACCACCGCCTACGCGCACCACAACGATGTTCCGGCAGCCGGCGGCCGTGCCGCGGCCGGCCGCGGTTCGGACGGACGCGCCGCCGAGGGACGCAGCGACGCCCGGGGCGCTTCGGCTCCCCGCAGCGGAGCACCCCGCTCCGGTGGCGCACCCCGCACAGGTGGCGCTCCCCGCACCGGCGCTTCGACCGGCGGCCAGCGCAGCGGACGCCCGGCAACCGGCCAGCGTGCAGCTGCCGGCGCCAAGTCCGCTGGCAGCAAATCCGGTGGCAGCGCTGCTGTCTGGTCGTCCAACACCGGTGGCACCTCGGGCGGATCCTACGCCGGCGGCGGCAATGGCCGTTCCGGTGAAGGACGTCCGGCCCGCGGCTCCGGCCCCCGCCGCGCGTCGGCTCCGGCCTCGAACGAACGCCGCAGCCGCTAATCCCCAACCGCTCCCTAACCTCGCAAGCTCGGTCAGGGAACCCGGCGGTCGTGGCCCCAGCTAACCACCATCGAGTGCTCCGTAACTGCCGTTTAGAGGGTTCATAACGGCAGTTCTGGAGCACTCGATGAGGTTTCAGGCCCTACCAGCCGCGGGCGCGCCACTCTTCCAGGTGCGGCCGTTCCGCGCCGAGGGTGGTGGGCTGGCCGTGTCCCGGGTGCACCACGGTGTCATCCGGATACACATCGAACAGCCGCTCGCTCACATCGGTGATCAGCTGGGCAAAGCGCGCCGGATCCTTCTGCGTGTTGCCTACCCCGCCGGGAAACAGCGAATCGCCGGAAAAGACGTGGGCCGGGCCTTCGGGGTCCTGGTACACAAGGGCGATCGAACCCGGTGTGTGGCCGCGCAGATGTACAGCCATCACGTCGAAGCCGTCGAAGTTGCCGACGTCCCCGTGATCCAGCAGTACATCCACCGGCACCGGCAGCTCCGGGGCATCCTCTGTCCCGGCCGCCGTTTTCACACCGGTGGCTTCCACCAGGCCCGGCAGCGCCCGGACATGGTCCCAGTGCTGGTGGGTGGTGGCAACCAGCGCCAGCTTCGGCGTCGCGGAAGTATCCGCGGCGGCGTCCGCGAGCAGCCCCTGGATGGCGGCCAGATCATCGGCCGCATCGATCAGGAGCTGCGCGCCGGAGGCCCTGGCCGTGAGCAGGTAAACATTGTTGTCCATCTCGCCGACCGAAATCCGGCGGATGGTGATGTCACGTAAAGAGTGAATGAGCGAGTCCATGGGCATCAGTCTACGGAGCCGCTATTCACGGCCCTGGGACACCCAGTTGGGGTCCGCGGAGCGGGAGCCGACGACGGCGTCCGCGGCGGACTCGAGCGTCCCCAGTTGCGCTGCGGTGAAGTCGAGGGCCAGGGCGCCCAGGTTTTCGTCGATCCGGTCCGCCTTGCGGGTGCCGGGAATGGGGACCACGGGCAGTCCCAGCTGGCGGCCCCGCGCAAGCAGCCAGGCCAGCGCCACCTGGGCAGGAGTTGCAGCCTGCCCGGCAACGCTCAGTTCCGCAGCGACCGCCTGCACGGCCGCCACCACGCCCTGGTTGGCGCTGGCAGCATCCGCGGCGAAACGCGGGATGTTGCGGCGGAAGTCGTTGCTGCCCAGCGTCGAGGCGTCCACGGTGCCGGTGAGGAATCCCCGGCCCAGCGGCGAATACGGCACAAATCCCACCCCGAGTTCGGCGGCGGCGGGCACCACGTTGCGTTCCACGTCGCGGCTCCAGATGGACCATTCGCTCTGGACCGCGGCGATCGGGTGGACGCGGCTGGCGTCGCGCAGCTCCTCGGCCGTCACCTCTGACAGGCCCAGATGCCGCACCTTGCCGGCCTGTACCAGCCCCGCCATGGCCTCCACGGTTTCCACTATCGGAACGCGGAGGTCACGGCGGTGCAGGTAGTACAGGTCAATGGTGTCGGTGCCCAGCCGTTGCAGGCTGCGGTCCACGGCCTGCCGCACGTAGGCGGCGTCGCCGCGGATGTCCGTGTAGCCGGCCGACGGTGTGCCCACGAGGCCGAACTTGGTGGCCAGCTGGACTTCGCCGCGGCGTTCCTTGAGCAGCCGCGCGATCAGCTCCTCGTTGCTGCCGCCGCCGTAAATGTCCGCCGTGTCGATGAAGCTGACGCCGGCGTCCACCGCGTGATGCAGGGTCCGCAGGGCCTCGGCCGGGTCCACCTCGCCGTAGACGGGGGTCAGGGCCATGCCGCCGAACCCCAGGGGGCTGACCATAAGGCCGTCGCCGAGCCGGACTGTTGCTGCCGTCATCTTGGTCTCCATTCGCGCACTGAATAGTTCCGTAGGACTTCCGTCCCTGCCAAGAACCCCAGGATGCGGGCGGCTATTCCGGCCCCTGTTATCGGCCGGGCAGACGATTCTCCCCACCTTTGACTGTTGCGCGGCCGTTACGACGGCGCGCCGAAGGGGACACGCCGTCGTACTGCCCTAAACGTGGGGAATTTCCGCGGGGGAGGCCGGCGGGACAGCGCTTTGTGCCGGTTCCTTTGCCGGCAGGAGCTTCAGGCCCGCCGCGCAGCCGACGATCCCGGCGATGAACAGCAGCTTGAGCGGACTGGCCGGTTCGACGCCGGTGGCCATCGCCCAGCCGACCGTCAGTGCGGCGCCGATCCCCACCCAGATGGCGTAGGCGGTGCCGAGCGGAATACGCTTCACGGCCAAGCCGAGCCCCACCATGCTAAGGGTGGCCGTCACGGCGAACACGAGGGTCGGCAACGGGCGGGAGAACCCGTCGGACAGGCCCAGTGCCGTGGCCCAGACCGCCTCCAGCAAAGCGGAAGCGAGCAGGATCATCCATGACATTGCAGCTGGTTTCACCATGGTCACGCCACCAGCTTCAGCCCGGCGACGCTCGCGGCAATCCCGCCAAGAAGCAGGATCCGTGCCGCGGTCGGGCGCTCAACTTTGGCGGCTATCGCGTAGCCGGACGTCAGGACGACGCCGACCCCCACCCACACGGCGTAGGCCGTTCCGGTAGGGATGGACTGCATGGCGACGGCGAGCCCGCCGGTGCTGGCGAGGACGGAAACGAGGAAGACGAGGGCCGGGACCAGCCGGCGGCGGCCCCTGGCCTGGGCGGTCCGGTGCAGGGCGGCGGCCCAAACGGCCTCCAGCGCCCCGGAAAGAATGAGTATTAGCCACGACATGACAGCTCCTGTGGCCAGTCTTGTCGCGTGCCGGGTACTGAACCGTCGTCCGGAGGCCCGGAAGAGGGGCCTTGGCCTCCAAGTTTAGCAAATCGGCATCAGAGCCCGACGGCGTCGCTGCAGAGAATGAACGTGCGCCCCACGGGGTACTGCGCGCACGGCTCGTTCGGCGCGGTAAGGTCGCCGGCGTCGATATCGGACGCCGCCGACACGATGGCCCGGCCGTCGGCATTGGCGAGGGTGGCCCGGCCGCCGATCCGCCGCAGCGCCGCCATGGCTCCGCGTTCCAGGCGCTGAACTGTCACGTCGATGCCCACGATTCCCGCGACCGGGCCGTCCGGGCGGGTAAACACCGGGTGCGTGAAGGTCAGGACGTACTCGTCGGTGCAGAGGAAATCCACGTAAGGCCCGGTGACGTGGGCCCGTCCTGTTTCCACGGGGATCCGGAACCATTCGGCCTTGACGTAGCGGCTGATGGAGTTGGGACTGAAGTTGGCCAGCGCGTCGACGTGCTCCAGATCCGGGCCCTGCCACCAGGCGATATAGCTGCGCTCGGGCCCGAGCAGCCCGGCGTTGGCAATGAACCCCGCTCCGGCCGCGTAGCCGCCGGGCAGCTGCACCAGTTCCTCGACCACCGGACGGATGAGCTTGTCCACGGCCGTGCCGGTGACTTTGCCGGACATGGCGGCCAGCGCGGCCCCGGTATAAGCGGCCCACTCCGTCAGGCGGTGCTCGATGCCGGCGATGGTGGCGTCGAGTTCGGCTGCGGCCAGCTGGGCCGCCTTCCCAACAGCGCCGGGTTCGGCCGGCGCTGCCATGGACGCTGTGGTGGGGTCTGTGGTGGAGGTGGTTTCGGACATCGGTGCTGCCTTAGCTCGAAGGTGCCGGACATTTGCGGTCGAAAGTTGGCCACGATCGTGGCTCCGGGATGCGGGTGCGGTCAATAGCTTTTGGCCTGTTCGGTCAGCAACCAGTCGGTGGTGGCGGAGATGAGGGCCTTGACCCCCGTTTCGGCGGCCCCGGGATCGTGGGTCTCGATGGCGGCTGCCACGTCCCCGAGGATCACGGCGGTGCGTCCGCGGTAGCCGGTGTCGGCGCAGGGCAGCAGCGTGAGGGTGCCGAGATCTGCCTGCAGCCGGATGAGTTCCCGGGCAAGCCGGGCCGAGCGGGCAATGGCCGCGACTTCCAGCAGGAACTCCGAGAGGGCCAGACGCCAGCTCAGCGAGTCATCGTCCGCTGCGGGGATGAACGAGCGCAGCGTGGCGATGTCGGCGGCGTCGGAGCGGCGGGCCGCCACGCCCGCGCAGGCCGCGGCGATCGCCTGGTAATGCAGCGCGAGGTCCCTGATCTGCAGCCGGCTCAGCTCATGCAGTTGCGCCAGGGCCCGTTCCCGGGAGGGCAGCACGTCGTCGGCGATGAAGCTTCCGCCGCTGCGGCCGCGCGCGGTCCGGATGATTCCTGAGGCACGCAGCTGGGAGAGTGCCTCCCGTGCCGTTACCGCGGACACTCCGAGGGCCGCGGCCAGCTCGGTTTCGTTCGGCAGCCGCTGGCCGCTGGTGAGCAGCCCGGTCTCCACGGCCTGTTCGATCCGGCCGCACACTTCATCCACAAGCCCGCGTGATTTGATCGGCGTGAACACCGCCGCCAGGCTTCGGGAGGCGCCCGTGGGCGACAACACCATTCGGGCCTCCCTTCCCTCCGGCGGTATCCGCCCTGCCCCGGCCGTGCATCCGTGCGGCTTCCGCGGTGCCGCCGCGCGCCGCCCGGGCTGATGACATCCTAATCCGGGCTTTGCCGGAGGGTCTATACACAAAACCTATGGAGTAATAGCATTTGGCCCAGCAGCCCTGTGTGGACTGGATCACATTCGGCTGCGTGGTTCCTGTGGACGATCCGGCAACGGAGTAAGGCGCACCCCATGACCGAAACACTGGCCGCCGGCACCTCGACCGGAAACGAAGAGGTTCCGGCGATCCGTCTGCGTAAGCTCACCAAGGTGTTCGGGGACACCGTCGCGGTAAATGGCGTGGACCTGGACATCCGCCACGGGGAATTCTTCTCCATGCTTGGCCCGTCCGGCTCCGGCAAGACGACGGTCCTGCGCCTGATCGCCGGCTTCGAGCTGCCGACGTCCGGAACTATCGAACTCGAGGGCAAGGACGTCACGGCCATGGCGCCCTTCCAGCGGGACGTCAACACCGTATTTCAGGACTACGCGCTGTTCCCGCACATGTCCCTGGTGGACAACGTCGCCTATGGGCTGCGGGTGCGCGGCATGCACGGGAACCAGCGGCGGGAGCGGGCCAGGGAAGCCTTGGACCGCGTCCAGCTCGGGAAGTTCCTCGGCCGCAAACCCGCCCAGCTCTCCGGCGGCCAGCGGCAGCGCGTTGCCCTGGCCCGGGCGCTGGTGGTCGAGCCCAAGGTCCTCCTCCTGGACGAGCCGCTCGGTGCCCTGGACCTCAAGCTCCGGCAGCAGATGCAGGTCGAACTCAAGGAATTGCAGCGCTCGCTGGGTATCACCTTCATCTTCGTCACCCACGACCAGGAGGAGGCCCTGACCATGAGCGACAGGATCGGTGTGTTCAACAACGGCGGCATCGAACAGATCGGCACCGCGCACGAAATTTACGAGCGCCCGGGTGGCATCTTCGTGGCCAACTTCGTCGGCACCTCCAACATTTTCGACGCCGGCCAGGCCCAGGCCATCTATGGCCGGCCGGAGCCGCTGTGCATCCGTCCCGAGCGGCTGCGCGTCGCCTGGACCGGCGAACCGGAGCGCCGTTCCGGCACCACCTCCCGGCCCGGGACAGTGACGTCGTTCGTATACGTCGGGCACGCCACCCAGGTGCGGGTGCAGCTCGACGGCGGACCTGCCGTCGTCGCGCTCGTTCCGGAAAAGCTGCCCGGCAGCGACACCGATCTGGTGAACGGGCCCGTCACAGTCAGCTGGGACGACGACGCCGTCGTTTGGCTTCCGGTCCCCGGCACTACCTGACGCCGGGCCATGTCGGGCGGGGTTGCCGTCCGTGCCGCGGCGCAGCGTTCCAGTCCAGAGTTTTTCCACAGCGAAAGGTACGGATCATGGCACCAGGAACTAAGGCCTCCCTCGTAGTCGGGGTGGTTGCAGCCGCAGCCCTCGCGCTGTCAGCCTGCGGAACCAGCGGCGGATCGGGTTCTGCACAGTCGGCGCAGCCGGTCAAGACCGAGATCGGCACCGGTGAAGGCCAGGTGTCCATCCTCGGATGGCCCGGCTACGTCGAGGATGGCAGCAACGACCCGGCCGTCGACTGGGTGCATCCGTTCGAACAGGAAACCCAGTGCAAGGTCAGCTTCAAGCCGTTCGGCACCTCGGACGAGGCCGTGACGCTCATGCGCACGGGGCAGTACGACGTTATCTCGGCCTCCGGGGATGCATCGCTGCGCCTGATCGCCGGCCAGGACGTGCAACCGGTCAACATGAGCCTGCTGAAGAACTACCCGGACATCTACCCGTTCCTGAAGGACAAAGCCTGGAACACCGTCAACGGCGTCAACTACGGAATGCCCCACGGCTGGGGCGCCAACCTGCTGATGTACTCCACGGACAAGGTCACCCCGGCGCCCGCCTCCTGGAGCGCGGTGTTTGACGACGCCGCCAAGAACACCGGCAAGGTCACGGCCTACGACTCGCCCATCTACATCGCCGATGCCGCCATGTACCTCATGGCCCATAAGCCGGACCTCGGCATCAAGAACCCCTATGCCCTCGACAAGGACCAGCTGACCGCGGCCGTTGACCTGCTCAAGCAGCAGCGCACGCACATCGGCGAGTACTGGAGCGACGTCGTCAAGGAGGTCCAGGCCTTTACGTCCGGGAGCACCGTGGTCGGCACCACCTGGCAGGTGGGGGCCAACATCGCGACGGCAGACGGCGCCAAGGTCGCAACCCTCGTCCCCGACGAGGGCGCCACCGGCTGGTCGGACACCTGGATGATCGGCTCCAAGACCAAGAACCCGAACTGCGCCTACAAGTGGCTCGACTACATCGCCAGCCCCAAGGCGAACGCCCAGGTGGCGGAGTACTTTGGCGAATCGCCGGCCAACGCGAAAGCCTGCGAGCTGACCAAGGATCCCAACCACTGCCAGACGTACCACTCAGGTGATGCGGCCTACGCCGACAAGATCTGGTTCTGGACCACACCGGTGGCCGAGTGCCTCGATGGCCGCAAGGACGTCAAGTGCACCGACTATTCGGAATGGACCAAGGCCTGGACGGAAATCAAGGGCTGATTCCGGCTCTGCCGCACCAAACCCGCAACAACGAGCCGGCCCCGGGGGCCGGCAGAGATTAAGGCGAGATGGCACTTCATACGCAACAGCTGCCGCCCGGGGCGCCCGGCGATGCCGGGGCCGTGCCACGGGCGAAAACCAACGCCTTCTCGGCGTTGCTGCACCGCTCGCCCCGGCTGAGGCTGGCGGCCCTGCTCACCGCCCCGGCGGGCTGGCTGGTGCTGGTGTACATCGCCGCTTTGGCGGCACTGCTTATCACCGCGTTCTGGACCGTGGACACCTTCACCGGGGAGGTGTCCACGGTCTGGACCACGGAAAACATCGTCACGGTCCTGACCGATCCGGTGTATCAGCGGATCACCCTGCGGACATTGTGGATCGCCGTGGCGGTCACCGTGATTGACATGGTCCTGGCACTGCCCATCGCGTTCTTCATCGCCAAGGTCGCCCCCGCCCGCTGGGAGAAACTGCTCGTGGTGGCCGTGCTGATGCCGCTGTGGGCAAGCTACCTGGTCAAGGCCTACGCCTGGCGGAATGTCCTGTCCGAGGGCGGGCTGCTGGAGTGGCTGGGGGCCCCGATCGGCCTGTCCTCGCCGGGCTACGGCGAAACCGCCGTCATCCTGACCCTGTCCTACATCTGGCTGCCGTACATGATCCTGCCGATCTACGCGGGCTTTGACCGGGTGCCTGACTCCCTGCTGGAGGCCTCCGGGGACCTGGGCGCGAAGCCGCTCACCACCATGCGCCTGGTCATGCTTCCGCTGCTGGTCCCCTCCATCATCGCGGGCACGATCTTCACGTTCTCCCTGTCCCTGGGCGACTACATCACTGCGCAGATCGTCGGCGGGACCACCCAGATGCTGGGCACCGTGATTTACGCCAACGTCGGAGCGGCCAACAACCTGCCGTTCGCCGCCGCGGTATCGCTGGTGCCGATCGCCATCATCATGTTCTACCTTTTCGTCGTCCGCCGCACCGGCGCCCTGAACAGCCTGTAGTGCGAGGAGCATCATGAGACTTTCCCGTAGCGCCAAGGTGGTCCTGGGCATTGTCACGGCGCTGGTGTTTTTGTTCATCTACACACCGCTGCTGCTGGTGGTGGTGAACTCGTTCAACGCGGACCGGACTTTCGGCTGGCCGCCCAAGGGCTTCACGCTGGAATGGTGGGGCAAGGCCTTTGACTCGCCCGGCGTCAGGGAGGCCGTCGTGTCCTCCCTGTGGGTGGCAGTCGTATCGACCATCATTTCGCTGGTGCTGGGGACGCTGCTGGCGATCTCATTGCAGCGCTATGAGTTCTTCGGCCGTGACGTCATCAACCTCCTGGTCATCCTGCCCATCGCGTTGCCCGGGGTTGTCACGGGCATCGCGCTGAACAACATGTTCACCACGATCCTGGGCGTCCCGCTGAGCCTGTGGACGGTGGTGATCGCCCACGCCACGTTCTGCATGGTGACAGTGTTCAATAACGCCATTGCACGGCTCCGCCGCACCAGCGCCGGCCTCGAGGAAGCCTCTGCCGACCTCGGCGCCGGTGTTTTCACCACGTTCGGCCTGGTGACTTTCCCCCAGCTCCGCTCCGCGCTGCTGGCCGGCGGCCTGCTGGCCTTCGCGCTGAGCTTCGACGAGATCATCGTTACCACGTTCACGATCGGGGCCGGCGAGACCACGCTGCCGATCTGGATCCTGCAGAACCTCTTCCGTCCGAACCAGGCGCCCGTGGTCAATGTCGTGGCGGTCGTGCTGATCGTGGTCTCGATCGTCCCGATCTGGCTCGCGCAGCGGCTGTCCGGGGACTCGGTGCGTGTCAGCGGCGCCCGGGTGTAGGCGGACAGCGCTATACGGTGCCGGGTTCCGCAGGGTCGATCGAGATGACAGCCAGGAATCCGCGGCCCAGGATTTCCGGCGTCGCGGTATCGGCGCCGACGACGGCGTCGTAACGGTTCAGCTCGACGCGCTCCGGCTCCGGCGCGGCGACGGCGGCCGGCCCGGTGGGAAGGCTGCCGGCAGTCCCCGGGCTGACCGTTCCCTGCCCCTGCAGGAGGATGCCGAGTTGGCCTGCGAACACCGGATGGGCGCGTTTCTTGGACAGCTCGATGATCGAGGTGTAGCCCTTGAAGGCGCCGTTGCGGGTGATGACGTTCAGATCCCGGATGTCGCCGGTGGGCAGCGCCCCCGCCGAGTCCGCGTCGCCGGAGAACCGGAACGGCCGGTACTTCTCCAGCGGATGCTCGGCCCCGTCCACGCTCAGCAGCAGCAAGTCGCCGTCAATCACCGTCAGTACACGGTCCATTCCGGCGTAGGCGGAGAAGGGGCCCGCTTTGGAGACTTCGGCAATGCTGACGCGCCAGTCCCAGGCGTTGTCCTGCGCAGTATCTTGCGGGGCCGTCCGCAAGGCGGTTTGCGGGGCGGTCTGCATGGACGGGGTCCGTGGATGGCGCGCCACTTCGCGCGTCACCCCGCCGCGGTTGCGCCAGGGGTGGGCTTTGAGCTCGGCATAGCGGATGATCTCCATGGCCTC
>Ga0207645_10001780_pt1 | contig 17427 bp, 14 predicted proteins | sample KBSM53metaG_FD_184331 | JGI IMG/M metagenome (GOLD analysis project Ga0207645, IMG submission 184331) | Miscanthus rhizosphere microbial communities from Kellogg Biological Station, Michigan, USA - KBS M5-3 metaG (SPAdes) (version 2) | ecosystem: Host-associated > Plants > Roots > Rhizosphere >...
ACCCCGACTCGCCGCGGCGGGCGGCGTTCTACGCGACCTTGCTGCCACGCCTGGCCGCGCTGCCCGGTGTTCGCGCCGTTGGCGCCGTCTCCGAGCTGCCGCTCGGGCCGCTCGCCAACATGGGCACCTTCGACATCGAGCGGCGCGCCGCGCCTCGCGCCGGCGACGAGCCGCACGCCGACTGGCGCTCGGCCTCGCCCGGGTATTTCGGTGCCATGGGCGTCGAGCTGGTGGCCGGACGGCTGTTCGACGATCGCGACGGCGCCACCGCGCCGCGCGTGGCGATTGTCGACGAGGCGGTGGCCTCGAAGGTGTGGCCGGGGGATCGCGTGCTCGGACAGCGGGTGAGCCTCGACGGCACCGGCGCCGGCGCGACCTGGCGTGAGGTGGTTGGGGTGGTCCGCGCCGTGCATCACGACGCGCTCGATGCTCCGCCTCGCGGCACGCTCTATTTCCCGCTCGCCCAGCGCGCGACGGCTTCGCTGTTCGTCGTCATGCACATGGCCGGCGACACGCGGAGCGCCGCCGCGTTCGCACGCGATGCCGTACGCGGCATCGATCCGGCGCTGCCGGTGTTCGACACGCGGACGCTCGCCGATCGGCTCGGCGACTCGCTCGGGCGACGACGAGCGGCGACGTGGTCGATCACGGTGTTCGCGCTGCTGGCGCTCGCGCTCAGCGGCGTCGGCGTCTACGGCGTCCTTGCCTACGATGTCAGCCAGCGCCGCCGCGAGCTGGGCATCCGCATGGCGCTCGGCGCCGATCGGCGCGCCGTGGTGCGAATGGTGATGGGGAGTGGATTACGAATGTCGATCGGCGGCGTCATCAGCGGCGCCGCGATCGCCTTTGCGCTCGCGCGGCTCGCCGGCGGACTCCTCTTTGGCGTGGCGCCGTTCGATCCGCTGACGTATACGCTGCTGTCGATTGTGCTGCTGGGGGTGGCAGCGGCGGCGGCCTATGTGCCGGCGCGCCGCGCCACAGCCGTCAGTCCGATCGAGTCACTGCGAAGCTAGCAATGCGGCAGGCCTGAAGGCCTGCGCCGCGAGAGCCGCGCTATCTCAGCGGCTCGCCCTCGGCTCATACGGATCCGACTGCGCCTCGGGATGGCCCGGCGCGGGGTTGCCACGACGTCCCGGATGCGGCTCGCTCGCGCCGTCGGGGATGCGCGGACCGAGGCTGACCTTGCCCTTGCGGATCTCCTTCACCAGATATGGGACCAGCAGCGCCACCGCCAGCGCGAGCGCAACCAGAATGCCGTAGACCATGCGTTACCTCCAGGCGCATCCGAACGCAACGCCTGTGCCCGGCGCAGTCAGCGGCAGAGCTCGCAGCGCTGGCAGCGCGATTGAAAGGCAGAGCCCCGGAGGGGTCGCTATGAGAGCCTTGCTAATGTGTGTGCTGCTCGTCATCGTCGGCGTCGTTGCGTTCAATTACTGGAACGGCGTCCCGCTCCTGACCGATCCGCGCACCAGCCGCCCGGCGGCCGTCGGTACCTCCGGCACGGTCGACGTCAACGCGGCGCGTGAGCGCGGCGCCGACGTGGGGGAAAAAGTGGCAGTCGCTGCCGCGAAAGTCCGCGACAGCGCCCAGGAAGCGGCGCTCACCTCGAAGATCAAGGCGAAGATGGTGCTGGACGACTCGATCAAGGCGCGATCGATCGACGTGTCCACCGACGGGACGATCGTGACGGTGAGCGGCGTGGTGCGGTCGGCGGCCGAGCGCGATCGAGCGCTGCAGCTGGCGCGCGAAACCGCCGGCGTCACCGAGGTGAAAGATCGGCTGAAGATCGAGCGGTGAATCAGGCGGGGGAATCAGTCGGCGATCTGGGGTGGATGACGGGACTCGAACCCGCAACCTCTGGTGCCACAGACCAGCGCTCTAACCTTTGAGCTACACCCACCATAGGGAGAATTGGCAGTGTAGCACTTAGACTTCGGGTTCTTCCAGCAGCGGTACTTCGCCGTCGACGGCGTCGACGACGACGCCGTCCTGGATTTTCGCGCGCACCAGGTAGATGTGATTGGCGCGCTCGCTCTTGGCGTCGTACATCAACTTGTCGGCGCGCTGAATCAAGTCGGCCGCGAGTCGCCGGGCGATGAACCGGCGTTCGGCCACGCGCCCCAGCCACAGGCAGACAACGCCGACGTCGACGCGCACCGGCTGCGCGGCGAGGCGGCGATCTTCGAGCGTCCAGTCGAAGCGCTCGACCGCTTCGCGAAAGCGCTCGCCGACCGCGTGCGCCTGGTGGCACTCGGCGAGATCGGGGACGAGGAAGCAGAACTCGTCGCCGCCGAGGCGCGCATGCAGATCCTCGCTGCGCGGCCCGAGGCGTTCCTGCGCCAGCAGGTCATCCGAGCGCACCTGCTCGCGCAGCAGCGCGGCGACCCGTTCGATGATCCGATCGCCGACCGCGTGGCCGAGCGCGTCGTTGTACCACTTGAACCCGGTGATGTCGACCAGGCCGACCGCGCACCAGCGGCCGCGCTGCTCGAGCGCGAGGAACGATTCGAGCTGCTCGGTGAAGCGCCCGAAGTTCATCAACTTCGTCTTCGGATCGCGATGCGACTTGTCGGTGAGATCGGCGACCAGCCCCTCGAAGTAGCGCGAGATGCTGCTCACGGTGGCGTCGCGTGCCAGCAGCTCGGTCTGGACCCGCGCCATCTTGTCGGCGAAGCCGGCCGAAAGCGCCTGGATGGCCTCGTGCTTCGACTCCTGCCAGAGGCGCTCGTGGCGCGAGAAGACGGCGTCGATCGCGTTGAGCAGCGAGGTTTCGAGCGGGGAGGCAAGGCGCAGGTGCTCGCGCACCCAGGCCTGGAGCTCGTTGCGGGTCTGCGGCTGCGGGTTGGGCACCGTGACCTGGTCGGATCGCATCAGATTGCGCGGCGCCATTCGCTCAGCCATTACCTCTGTTGTGTTTAGCCCTACAAAGCCCGTACCCGGACAAGCTGGGCCAGTCGCGCCAATTTTCGGTGGATTTACGCGCCCAGGCTCATCCGGACGCACCGGCAGCCGTGTAATTTCCACTTAAGTGTCAGCGGGGTTCTGGTGGAGTTTCAGGAGGGAGAGGTGATGGGGTGGCCACGCCACCCCATCCCGGCGGATCGAGTTACGAGCAGGTCGCCGCGATCATCTTCACGGACGACACATCCAGCCGCGGCTGGTTGGCGTTCGCGCTCTTGTTGCGCTGCTCTTCAGCAGCCGCGGTCGCCGTGCTGCCCGAGGTGCCCACCGCGGACGCGGTCGGCGAAGCCGCCGTCGCCGGGTTGGCCGGAGTCGCGCCGGCAGCCGCTTCCGTCGTGTCCGGGTTGCGGTGATCCATCGAGTCCATCGCGGCAGCCTTGCCGGTGACCTGGATCTTGTGGCCGACGTGCTTGTCGAGATCGGTGCCGCCCGACAGCGCCCAGGACGTCGCCATGTTGCTGGCCGCGGCGCCGGTTGACGTGCCCGGAGTGGTCGCCGGCGTCGGCGTGGTCGAGCCCGAGGTGCCGGCAGTCGCGCCGGCCGGGTTGTCCAGCTTGGCGTTGGTCAGGATGTACTTGCCATCGGCGCCCTTGCTGAGGCATCCGGTGATGGTGACTTCGCGCGCGTTGTCGGCTGAGGTCCGCTGTCCCGCGCTCGTCGAGGTCGACGGTGTCTGCGCGTTCAGTGCACAGCTCAACGCCGCCGCCACACAAAGTCCAGTTGCCAGTCGTGTCATGCCTACCACCTCCTCAAAAAGTTCACGCCACGCGGTGCAGAACATCTGCCACGCGTCGCATGCCTGTTACCGCCCGATTTTGTCGCCGAGCTCGTTGATCGCCTGTCCGACTTTACGACGGCCCTTCCCGAAAGCTTCCTGTACTTCCCCTGCCGCGCGATCGGCCTCGCCTTCCTCGCGCAGCTGCTCATCGTTATTCGCTTCGGCGACCGACTCCTTGATCTTGCCCTTCACCTGCTCGGTCTTGCCCTGCACCTCGTCCTTGTTCCACATCACGCATGCCTCCTGATGATGATGATGCCGTCGCACGCGTACTCAGTGCACGAGTCGTGCCCCGGAGCGCGATCTGATGTGTGGGTCCGATGAGATCTGAATGGATCAGATCTGCGAGAGGTGAGCCGTTACGTGCTCAGCGTCTTGAGCACGTTGATCAGCTGATCGGTTTCCTGCGACAGCGCGCGCCACGCCGCCTCGCATCGCGGATCGGCGTCGAACTCCTGCGAGCGTCCGATCTCTTCGAGCGTGCGCGCGGCCGCGACCACGCCGTCGGCATCGAAGTTCGCCGCGGCGCCCTTCAAGCCGTGCGCCGCGCGGCGCAGCGCCTCGCCGTCGCGCACGTCGAGCGCCTGGCGGATGCGATCGAGATGCCGCGGCGCATCGTCGACGAAGAGGCGGCTGATCTCGGCGAGCAGCTCGCGGTCGCCGCCGACGCGCGCGAGCACCTGCATCGAGATCGCCGACGCCGGCGTTTCATCGTCGGCGGCCGGCGGACGGGCGGCGGCGATCTCCTCGACCATCTGGCAGAGCAGCTTCGGATCGAGCGGCTTGGTCAGGTACTCGTCCATGCCCGCAGCGAGGCAGCGCTCGCGATCGCCTTTCATCGCGTGCGCGGTCATGGCGACGATCGGCGTGCGATCGGCGCCGGCGCCGCGCTCGACGTCGCGAATCGCCTCGGTCGCCTCGAACCCGCCCATCTCCGGCATCTGCACGTCCATCAGCACGACGTCGAACGACTGCCGGCGCACCGCTTCGACCGCCTCGCGTCCGTTGTTGGCGATCACCACCTTGTGGCCGCGGCGCTCGAGCAGGCTCGACGCCAGGCGCTGGTTGACGGCGTTGTCTTCCGCCAGCAGCACACGCAGCCGCCGCTGCGGAGATTCGGCGGGCAGCATCGACGACGGCAGCGGTGCGCGCTGCCCGGATTCCTGCGCCAGCACGCGCGCGATCGCCGCGAGCAGCTCGCGCTGCTCGACCGGCTTGGTCAGGTGGGTGGCGATGCCGACCTCGCGGCATTTCCGCGACTCGTCGAACTGGCCCGACGAGCTGAGCATCATGATGGTCGCGTCGAGCTTGGCTTCGTCGCGGATCCGCCGCGCCACTTCGAAGCCGTCCATGCCGGGCATGTTGGCGTCGAGCAGGACCAGCGCGAACGGCCGGCCCTGATCGCGCGCCTCGACCATCGCCCGCATCGCCGCGGCGCCGCTGTCGACCACCGTCGGCTGCATCTTCCATCGCACCAGCAGGTCGTGCAGCACCCGGCGGTTGACGCCGTTGTCGTCGACCACCAGCACCGGCAGGCCGGTGAGGTCGACCGCCGGCGGATCGGGGCGCGCGTCGGTGAGACCGAGGCGCACATTGAAGTGGAAGGTGCTGCCTTCGTGCGGCGCGCTCTCGAGCCACATCCGGCCGCCCATCAGATCGACCAGCGTCGCCGAGATCGTCAGGCCGAGCCCGGTGCCGCCGAAGCGGCGGGTGGTCGACCCGTCCGCCTGCTGGAACGGCTCGAAAATCGCGCGCTGCTTGTCGCCGGCGATGCCGATGCCGCTGTCGCTGACGAAGTAATGCAGCACCGCGTCCTCGTCGGTGCGTGATTCGACCTCGACCTGCACCAGCACCTGTCCGCGTTCCGTGAACTTGATCGCGTTGCCGATCAGGTTCACCAGCACCTGCCGCAGCCGTCCCGGATCACCGACCGCGGCGGCGGGAACATCGGGCAGGATGTGCGCGACCAGCTCGAGCTCCTTCTGCTCGGCGCGCAGCGCCAGCGGCTTCAGCAGATCGGCGAGGTGATCGCGCACCGAGAAGGGAATCGACTCCATCTCCAGCTTGCGCATCTCGATCTTCGAGAAGTCGAGGATGTCGTTGAGGATCGCGAGCAGCGCGTCGGCCGAGCTCTTGACCATCGACAGGTACTCGCGCTGCTCGTGGGTCAGCGTCGTGTCCAGCGCCAGCTCGGTCATGCCGATGATGCCGTTGAGCGGCGTCCGGATCTCGTGGCTCATGTTCGCGAGGAACTCGCTCTTGGCGCGGCTCGCTTCCTCGGCGACGCGCGTGGCGTCGACCAGCTTGGTGGTGCGGTCGCGCACTTTCTGATCGAGATCGTCGGTCAGCGCGCGCAGCTCCAGGTTCAGGCGTTCGCGTTGATTCAGCGCGTGTTCGAGCTGGCGGTAGGAATCGGCGAGGCGCCGCTGCATGCCGTTGACGTCCTCCACCAGGTCGGCAATCTCGGCCGGCGGGTTGGTCGCCAGCTTCACCTCGGCGACCGCGCCGTGCGCGGAGATGTTGCGGACGACCGTGATCAGTTCCTCGAGCGGACGGGTGACGGCGCTCGAGAAGGCGCGCGCGCCGAGCACGGCGGCGCCGAGCGCCAGCACCATCAGCGCGAAGGTCATCGCGTAGTAGCCGGTCGTCTGCAGACGCAGCGTCAGCAGCGGCTGTTCAATGAACACCCGCCATCCCAGCGTCGGCAGCACCGCCGAGGCGACGATCCGGCCCGAATCCCTGGCGCCGGGGATCGGCCGCTGGTAGCGGTAGAGGCCGCCGCGCGCCTGCGCGCTGGCGCGGACCAGCGGATCCTCCGACAGGTTCTGGAGCGCGTCCGCGGCGCCGGGCGAGGTGCGGTAGATCAGCCGATCGTGCTGATCGAGGATCGTGATTTCGGCGTCGGGGAGGTGACGGAAGCCGGCGGCGAGGTGCTCGAACTGCGAGAGATCGAGCGACCCGCCGGCGACGCCGGCAATGGTGCCGCCGGCGTGAATGCGCGGCACGGCGATGGTGATGATCGGCACGTGCGACAGCCGGCCGATGATCACGTCCGACATCGCCATCTTCCCGGTCCGCATTGCTTCGACGAAGTACTCGCGGTCGGCAATGGTCGGCGTGTCCGCCTCGCGCTGCGGGTAGATCTCGCTCACCACGCCGCGGCGGTCGGCGGCGAACAGGGTGATGAACCCGGGATAGATCTTCGGCACGAAGCCAATCAGGCGCCGCCGGTCGCTGGCGATGAACTCTTCGTCCGCCATCGATACCGCCAGGCTCTCGACCGCGTGCTCGTGGCTGTCGACGTACTCCTGCAGCTGCTTCGCCAGCGCGGTCACCGAGTCCTGCAGGCGCGCGGCGCCGTCGGCTTCGCGCTTCGCCGCGCTCACCTGGTTGTCGACCGCCGCGAGCAGCAGCACCGGCAGCGTGGCGACCAGCAGGAAGGCGTGGAAGGCGTAGCTGCGCAGATGACGCGGCGCCGACGATCGGCTGCGCTGCGCGAGGCGCTGCATCGACGCGCCGGCCGCGAGCAGGTCGGCGAGCACCACCGCCACCAGCCCGCTCAGCATCGTCTGCATCGCGATCGGCCAGATCGCCTGCTGCACGTAGCCGAGGCCGTACACCGACGGCGCCGCCACCAGCGACACCGCCGCGATGCCCCAGACCAGCACGCCGGCGGCGAGCGGCGATCGGCCGCGCTGCGAGAAGATGCCGATTGCCAGCGCCTCCGCCGGCACGATCGCGTACAGCGCCGCGGACGACGGGGCGCGCAGCGGCAGCACGCCAATCACCGCCGCCACCGTTCCGAGCCAGGGACCGAAGAGGATGGCGATCGGCAGCGTAAATACGCGGCCCAGTAGTAACGAGGTGCCGCCGCCGACCAGCACGGCGTTGACGGCGAGCCCGGCGAGGCCGCTGACAACGGTGAGGCCGACGCGCTGCACGAGGGCTCGGTTCATGCTTCTGGTATGTGGTGTCGCGCCCGGCGCGGCGCGCTAATTGTATACTTCGTGTTTATGCAGGTGCTCATCGCCGAAGATGATCGTGTGACAGGCGAGATTCTCGCCCGCACCCTGCAGCGGTGGAGCTATCAGACGACGCTGGTGAGCGATGGTGTGCAAGCGCTCGACCGGCTCACCGTCGCCACCGAGCCGACGCTCGCCATCCTCGACTGGATGATGCCGGGGATGGACGGCCCGGATGTCTGCCGCAAGATCCGGCAGGATATGCCGCTCGCCAACATGTACTTGCTGCTGGTGACCGCGCGCGAGGGCCGCGGCGACGTCGTGGCGGGGCTCGATGCCGGGGCCGACGACTACATCATCAAGCCGTTCGATCCGGAAGAGCTTCGCGCCCGCGTCGCGGTCGGCATCCGCGTCCTCGGCCTGCAGCAAAAGCTGGCGGAGCGGGTCGCCGAGCTGCAGAGCGCGTTATCGAACGTGAAGCAGCTGCGCGGGCTGCTGCCGATCTGCAGCTACTGCAAGCGGATTCGCGGCGACGATCAGTACTGGCAGCAGGTCGAGGGGTACATCGCGTCGCATTCCGACGCGCAGTTCAGTCACGGCATCTGCCCATCGTGCTTCGTCACCGTGTCGGCGGAACTCGACGAGATCAGCCGCAAGCGCTCCCCGAATCCTGACAAAAAAAAGTAGCGCAGGCCTTCAGGCCTGCCATTGGCCCGCGCGGGGCTGTCCTGAGGGCAGCCCTGAAGGGCTGCGCTACGACTGTTCTGATGAAGCTGTCAGCGAGCCGCTATCTGCTTGACGATCTCGCGGCCGAGCGGAAGGCTGACGCCGCAGCTCGGGTCGTCGACCCGGCACTTGGCGACGGTGAGGTCGCACCCGCAGGTGCACGATTCGGAATTCAGTTTCTCCAGCGCCTCGCTGCGCTTCGCCGGCGGCAGCGACGCGAGATCGATCCCGGGGATCGTCATCAGCTGGGCGTTCTTGTCCAGCTTCAACCCCTGCGTCTGATCGACTTCCTCGATCGAGGCGTTCACAGGCAGTCCGGCGAGCGCCCGCATCTCGTACTCGGTGGTGCGCGGGTTGAGCATGCCGACGTGCTTCTGCACGATTCGCGACTCGCGATCGAGGATGAAGGAGGTCGGCAGCGCGCTGATCCCGGGAAACAACTTTCCCAGCTCGGGCGTCTTCATCACGATCGGGTAGTTGACGTTGAAGCGGGACGCGAACTGTCGCACCACGTCGGGACCCGCTTCGTCCTCGGAGATGCCGACGACCACCACCTGGTCGCGATACTTGTCCTGCAGCGCGACCAGGTCGGGAATCTCGGCGCGGCACGGCCCGCACCAGGTCGCCCAGAAATTCATGATCACGACCTTGCCGCGCATCGACGCCGACGACAGCTCGCGGCCGTCGAGATCGCGCAGGGTGAAGGGCGGCGTGGTCGCGGGGTTGCGGAAGAAGCGCAGCGTCGCGCGCTCGCCGCTGTCGGCCGCGTCCGCGGCGGCCTGATGGTCCTCGGGCCGATCCTCGAACTGGCGGGCAAACCGCGCCGCCGCCCAGGTGAGGAGCACGGCGCCAATTACGGCAACCACGAGCAGCGCGCGTCGAGCGGTCATGTCCACCGACAAGTGTAAGCTGAAGCCGTGCCGATTCAAACCGTGTTCCTCGACGCCGGCGGCGTCCTGGTCAACCCCAACTGGTCGCGCGTCAGCGCCACCCTCGCCCGCCATGGCGTAGAGGTGAGCGCCGCGGCGATGGCGGCCGTCGAGCCTGCGGCGAAAAAGCGAATCGACACCGGCGAGACCATCCAGGCGACCAACGATCGGCAACGCGGGTGGACCTACTTCAACCTGGTGCTCACGGAGGCCGGCGTGCCGCTCTCCGACGCCACCGCCGCCGCGCTCGCGGAGCTGCACCAGTACCACGAGCAGTTCAACCTGTGGGAGTCGGTGCCTGAGGAAGTGCTGCCCTCACTCGCGGCGCTGCGCGCCGGGGGCTTCAAGCTGGTGGTGGTGTCGAACGCCAACGGCGCGCTGCACCGCGCCTTCGATCGGCTCGGCCTCACCAGCGCCGTCGACGTCATCGTCGACTCGTTTCTCGAAGGCGTGGAGAAGCCGGACCCGCGCTTCTTCCGCATCGCGCTGGAGCGCTCGGGCGCGCGGGCGGAGACGACGATCCACGTCGGCGACCTCTATCACGTCGACGTCGCCGGTGCGCGCGCCGCGGGCATCATGCCGGCGCTGTTCGATGTCGCCGGCTTGTATCCGGAGTGCGACTGCCTGCGCGTGCGCTCGCTCCGTGAGCTGGTCGGTGCGCTGGTTTCGGCGGGGACGTAGGGCGGCCCCGCGGGCCGCCCCGTTGTTCTTTCCGCTACTCGTCGTGGTCGCGCTTGAGGATGCCGGCGGCGAACCACGCGTTCGCGCCGGCCGAACTGCGGATCAGCAGGACCGGGTTCACGCATTCGGCCGGCGGCGCCGGCGTCAGCACATCGTCGATCTCGAAGTCGCCGTTCGGCGCGAGCGCGACCGCAGCGGCGGTCGGCGTGCTGTGGAGCGTAAACGGCGCGGCCTGGCCGCAGGCGAGCGTGGCGATCACGCTTGCGCCGGCGTTCATGCCGATGTTGTTGCCGCCGCCGAGCAGCAGGCCGCGGCCGCGCGCCCGGATCTCATCGCCCCTGACCTCCGCCTTGAGCGCGTCGATCACCCAGATCTGCCCCGCCGGGTTGACGGTGCGCACGATGTTCCGGCTGACGGTGATGCTGCCATCGGCGTTGACCGTGACATTCGACACCGGGATGACGCCGATCCCGCCGTCGAATTTGAGGGAGTTGTCGTCCTTCGCGAGGAGGGACGAGCTGAGGCCGAGGGACAACACGCACGCGAACAGGAACCCGGTTCTGGTCATCGATACATCTTCCTTTCGGTTGGTCGAGCGAGCGATGGCTCACTCGGTTCGACGTTCGCCGAGCGGAGAGAGTTTCTCGATGACGTCCGTCCGCTGAGCGAGCGTGTGGTCGGGATGTCGCGGATGTAAAGAGAGCGTCAACGCGCCGTGACTGGCACAGCGCATCGACGATCGTCTCGGTGTGATGGCGCGCGCTCGCAAGCGGCGTTCCGCACGACTTGAGTCGCAAGCCTTACTGTGATCGAGTGGATGCGCGTTCGATGCTTTCGACGCGCGTAAACGGTACCCGCGCGACGTAATTCTCGTCGGGTCGATTCGTAAGTACCGTCGAGTCGCAGGTAAGGCCGCCCGTTAGAGCCGCCAGTTCACGCCAGCAGTTCGCCGCGCAGCACCGTGACCGCCTGCCCGCCCAGGCGTACGCGATCACCGTCGAGCGTCACCTTCAGCTCGCCGCCGCGCGCCGACACTTGCCGCGCGACGAACGTCTGCTTGTTGAGGCGGCGTGCCCAGAATGGTCCCAGGCAGCAATGGGTCGATCCGGTCACCGGATCCTCGTCGACGCCGAAGGCCGGCGCGAAATAGCGCGAGACGAAATCGACGCCGCGCTCGTCGGCGCGGCTGGTGACGATGACGCCGCGCGCGGCGAACTCGCGGAGCCTGCCGAAATCGGGCCGGACGTTTCTCACTGCCGTTTCGTCGCCGAGCTCGAAGAGAAAGTCGAAGCGGCTGCGGCCGACGTAGAGCGGACGCGCCCCGACCGCGTCGACCAGGCCGGGCGGCGGATCGATTGGTTCATCCGGCGTCGCCGGGAAATCGAGCTCGATCCAGTCGCCGCGCCGCGCCGCGGTCAGCAGGCCGCTGCGCGTGTGGAACCTCGCCGTCGCCGAGCCGGCAATGCGGCCGTTCTCCCACAGCACGTGCGCGCTGGCGAGCGTCGCGTGCCCGCACAAATCGACTTCGACCGTGGGTGTGAACCAACGCAGCTCGAATTCCGCGGCCGCGCCGTCGCGCGGCACGACGAAGGCGGTTTCCGACAGGTTCATCTCGCGGGCGACGTGCTGCATCCACCCCGCATCGCGCGCGGACGGGAGGATGCAGACCGCCGCCGGGCTGCCGGCGAACGGCACGGCGGTAAAGGCGTCGACGTGAATGATTGGTTGCGTCACGCAGGTGATTGTGCCGCCCCGCGCCCGTGCGAACCGCGCCAATCCTGCAATGGCCTGTCCTGAGCGAGCGAAGCGAGTCGAAGGATGTCCGGATTCGCGCGGTCGTTTCTCGCAACCGAACGCTCCTCGCCCACCGTTCGCTGCAAACCGCGCCGTTCGCTGCAAACCGCATCGGGCTGTCGGCGCGCGCGTGGTATTCCTCGTTCTCAGCCACACATCACCATCGAGGACACCATGATCGACGAGCTGCTGAACGACCTCCGCTTCGGCGTGCGCACGCTGATGAAGAACCGCGGCTTCGCGCTGCTCGCCGTCGTCACGCTCGGTCTCGGCATCGGCGCCAACACCGCCATCTTCAGCGTCATCCACGGCGTGCTGCTGAAGCCGCTGCCGTACGCCGACAGCGACCGCCTGGTGCTGATTCGCCAGTCGGCGCCGCTCGCCGGCCGCGCCGACGCCGGCGTGTCGATCAAGGAGTACTTCACCTACCGCGACACGGCGGAAGACTTCGACGGGCTGGTCGAGTTCCACCAGATGAACTTCGACCTCTTGAAGCGCGGCGAGCCCGATCGCGTCAACACCGGCGTGGTCTCGCCGAACTTCTTCAACGTCCTCGGCATCACGCCGATCCTCGGCCGCAGCTTCGTCGCCGACGATGACAAGCCGGGCGCGCCGGCGGTGCTGATCGTCAGCTACTCCTACTGGCAGCGGAAGTTCGGCGGCGACCGCGGCATCATCGGCCAGGTGTTCGAGATGAACGACCGGCCGCATACCGTGATCGGCGTGCTGCCCAACGTGCCGCACTACCCGCAGGAGAACGACGTCTACATGCCGACCTCGGCGTGCCCGTTCCGCGCGGCCGCACAGCAGCGCATCAATCAGAATGCGCGCGTCTTTTCGATCCTCAACGTCTTCGGCAAGCTCAAGCCGGGGGTGACGCGCGAGCGCGCGGCGGCGAACGTGGACGTGATCTGCCGGCGCTTCACCGCCGACGACAAGACCGCGTACCGGCCCGGCTCCGGGTTCACCGCGACCACCGTCGGCGTGCGCGAGGAGCTGACGCGCAACGCGCGGCCGATGCTGTTGATTCTCCTCGGCACCACCGGCCTGATTCTGCTCATCGCCTGCGCCAACGTCGCCAACCTGACGCTGGCGCGGCTGCTGCGCCGCGATCGCGAGCTGGCGGTGCGCTCGGCGCTCGGCGCCGGACGCGGCCGCCTCGCCCGGCAGCTGCTGACCGAGAGCACGCTGCTCGCCGGCGCCGGCGGCCTGTTCGGCCTCCTGTTCGCGACCTCGACGCTCGGCCTGCTCACGACCTTCGTCGGCCGCTTCACCTCGCGCACCGGCGAGGTGGGCATCGACTGGCGCGTGCTGCTGTTCACCTTGATTGTCTCGATGGCGACCGGGCTGCTCTTCGGCACGGCGCCGGCGATGGCGTCGCGCGTCGATCTCGCCGGGGCGATGAAGCAGGGCGCAAGGGGAACGGGAGAAAGCGCCGGTCGGCGTCGGCTGCAGGGCGCCTTGATCGTCGCGCAGGTCGGGGTATCGGTCGTGCTGCTGGTCGGCGCCGGCCTGCTGCTGGCGAGCTTCTACAAGCTGCAGCGCGTCGATCCGGGTTACCAGGGCGATCGCGTGATGTCGGCGGAGCTCTTCACCAACTTCTCGAAGTATCCCAACGTCGACACGCAGCTGCGCTTCTATCTGCCGCTCATCGAGCGGCTCGAATCGCAGCCGGGCGTCGTGTCGGTGGCGGTCACCAACGCGGTGCCGCTGCGGGCATCGCAGCCCGGTTCGGCGCCGTTCCAGATCGAGGGACGGGTCGTCGACGATCCGAACCGCCGGCCGAGCGCCGACACGCGCATCGTCAGCGCCAGCTTCTTCAGGACGCTCGGCGTCCCGCTGGTGCAGGGGCGCACCTTCACCGAGAGCGACGGTCCCGACTCGCCGCGCGTGGTCGTGATCAACAAGGCGATGATGCGCTACTGGGAAAAAACGGATCCGGTCGGCACCCGGATCTCGCTCGACAACGGCCAGACCTGGTCGACGATTGTCGGGATCGTCGGCGACGTCAAGCAGTTCGGGCTCGACCAGCCGGCGGTGGCGCAGGTCTACACGCCGCTGCGCCAGACGCGGCAGGGGCTCGGCGGCCTGGTGCTGGTGCGCACGACCGGCGAGGCGGCGCCGGCGGCGGCGATGATTCGCGACGCCGCGTGGGCGATCGATCCGAACATGCCGGTGCAGAACGTCCGCACGCTCGACGAGATTCGCGCCACCTACCTCGCGACGCCGAAGCTGACGGCCGTGCTCCTCGCGGTGTTCGCCGCGCTGGCGCTGCTCGTCACCATGGCCGGCATCACCGGCGTGATCGCGACCTCGGTCTCGCAGCGGACGCAGGAGTTCGGCGTGCGGATGGCGCTCGGCGCCAGCCGGCGCGCGGTGCTGCGCATGGTGATCGGGCAGGGGCTGGTGCTGGTCGCCATCGGGCTGGCGGCCGGCGTCGTCGCGTCGGTCGCCGCGACGCGCGTCCTCGCCACGTATCTGTTCGACACGCGGGCAACCGATCCGATGACGTTCGCGGCGGTGGCCGTCGCCTTCGTCATCGCCGGCGCCGTCGCCTGCTTCGGTCCGGCGTGGCGCGCGACGACCGTGGATCCGATGCTTGCCTTGCGGGCAGAGTAGGGCGGCAACGCTCGCCAGGCCAACGCGAACCCTACCTGCCCCACCCGCCCACACGCGAGGGACGGCCGAGAGGCCGTCCCGAGCTTCAGTTCGTCGCGAAGCAGTAGAAGAGTCCCGCTCCGCCGGTGGCGACCAGGTTCTCCTGGCTGCAGCCCCGGCTCGGGTGCGTCGAGTTCCACGACGTGCTGCCGCCGCCGGTGCGATCGTGGTGTCCGAGCTGCACGGTACCCTCGCCGCTCTTCGAGTAGTTGCCGCAGGTGTGATCCTGGCCGTCGGTGAACGCGGTGCCGTCGAGCTGCGAGCCGGTCAGCATGTCGTGGCGGTTCGGCGTGTCGCCGACGCCGTTGACGGTCTCGCCCTTTTCGTTCAGCGCCGTCACCTTCGTGAGGTTGTTGCCGCGCCGCGCCTGCTCGAGCGTGTCGCCGTGCAGGTCGGCGACGTTCTGCGCGATGCGCGCGCCCTTCGAGTTGTACCAGGGACCGGCGCCGATTCGATCGCGCGCATTGACCGCCGGCTGCCCGCTCGCGGCCGCCTGGCTCAGATAGGCATGCCAGGTCTTGCTGCCGCCGCCGGCCGCAGCGGCGAGTGTCTGGCAATGACGATCGGCGCCGGCGATGCCGCCGAGGTCGGCGCCTTTGCCGAGGCCGACGCTGGTGACGAAGAACGACATCGGCTGCGGCGGCTGCTGCGCTGCCGGCTGCTGCGCGACGGCGATGAGCGAGCCGCCAATCAGCGCGACCGAGAACGCGGACACGATGGTACGGATGGTACGCATGAGACCTCCTCTTGTGTGGGCCGCATATTACACTTAGCGCCATGCTGACGGTACGACTTCGACGTGGCTGCCTCGCGCTCTGCACGCTCGCGATTGTGCCCGCGCTCGGCCTCGCGCAGCGATCGGGGCCGAACCCGTTTCCGGGCGGCACAAATCCCGACGGCTCGCTGCGGCCGACGCCGCCGCTGTCGCGGCTCTTCACGCAGGACGCCTACACCGAATACGCGATCCTCGCGCCCGGGAGCGAAGCGTTCCGCATCCGCTTCATCCCGGAGGAGACGCGCGCCGGCGCCACCGAGCTGGTCAACGCGACCCGCGGCGGCAGCGAAGGATCGGACATCGAGGTCTACGACCCGCGCACCGGCAAGCCATTGAAGTTCACCTATCAGGACGAAGGCAGCGACACGCACGCCATTCACGCCGCGCTGCCGATGCCGGTGCCCGAAGGCGGCGTCGGCCGCGTGCTCATCTACAAGACCTACAAGGATCCGCGCACCTACACGATGCACGGCGAGGACATCGTCTGGGTGCGCAGCCTGAGCGGGTACCGCCTCGGCGTGCTCCTGCCGAAGGGCTTCTCGTTCCTGTCGTCGAACGTTGCCGCGCAGCTGACCACGACCGCCGACGGGCGGTTGAAGCTCGCGTTCGCGAACCCGAGCGGCCAGAGCAACCCGGTGACGATTCATGCGCGCCGCACGACTGCTGCGTTTCCGCCGCGCAACGATCCCGACATGTTCTTCGACGATGTGAAGACGCTGTACGACCTTGGCGCGCCAGAGGGCGGCACGATCAAGGTGGAGCAGACCTACAGCGACTACCGCAAAGGCGACAAGGCGACGCTGAACTCGCTCGAGTACCTGCCGCTCACCGATCTCCGTGTCGTCGATCTCGATACGGCGAAGACCCTGGCCGTGGTGAAGAACGGCGCGGCGTCGGCCGTGAAGCTCGACGTGCCGATCGTCGACGACAGGCAGAGCGCGCACCTGCAGATCACCGGCACGGTGAAGGACGCTGCCTACAAGGTCGTGAACGGCGAGCTGGTGTTCGAGCGGACGCTGCACGGCCTGCGTAACACCGTGCTGCTGCCGGCGGGATGGGACGTGGCGGCGGTCTCACAGTCCGGAACGCTCGGGATGTATCAGGGGCGCGCGTTCGTCGCGCTGATCAATCTGAACGCGGAGAACAACTACCGCGTTGCGATCAGAGCGCGACGCGGTCAGTAGGCGCTGCGGGCTGGATGTTCCTGACACCGAGATGACCGCCTGAAAGAAGCGTGCAAATCGAGGCATTCGCGCGCAATTCGATACGCGAGCGAGCCAAACGAAGGGTGCACTTGCTGCGCGACTCTCAGACCCCCTCGCCATAATCCGCAGCGCACCCTTATATTCAGTAGCGCAACGTAACGAACTATTGAGGCCTATTAGGCACGATGGCGTATACTGACGACTCCGTATTGTTGAGCTTCAGCTGATTTCAAATCTCCATTCGTGAACTGGCCCTTGGGTCCGCGCTTCCATCCCTTGGCCTGCGACGCGTGCGTTTTTAGACCAAGGGATACGTCGTGCGAGGACTCTTACTCGGTTCGCTCATTCCGTTCAGGACTCTCCTCCGGCGGCAATCGAATCTGGTTCTCCTGGCGTGTTCGCTCACGTCCATGTTGTGGGCGGCTACCGCACGCGCGGGTCAGGCGGTCGCGTCAGACACCACGCCGCCGACATTGCAGTCCTTCGAGATTTCGCCGGGCGCGGTCGACACCACCGGCGGGCCGGCGACGGTTACGTTGACCGCGCGGCTCCTCGACGATGCGAGTGGTGTCGCCGGATCGGGATATTCGAGTTCGCCGTCGCAGGTCCGCTTCCGAAGCCCCTCCGGAAATCAATTTGTAGACGGTCTATTTTCGACGAATCGCATCTCTGGGACCGCGCTGGACGGCACCTATGAGCACGCGATCACCATTCCCCAGTACGCGGAGGCCGGCACCTGGACTGTCGATTATTTCCTGCTCGTCGACCAGGTTGGGAATTCTCAGTATTTGACGGCGACCCAACTCGTCGCGTCTGGGTTTGCGACCTCGTTCGTAGTCACCGGCCCATCGGACGGCGCGCCGCCGACATTGCAATCGTTCGAGATTTCGCCGGGTGCGGTCGACACCACCGGCGGGCCGGCGACGGTTACGTTGACCGCGCGGCTCCTCGACGATGC
>Ga0207645_10001785_pt1 | contig 17393 bp, 8 predicted proteins | sample KBSM53metaG_FD_184331 | JGI IMG/M metagenome (GOLD analysis project Ga0207645, IMG submission 184331) | Miscanthus rhizosphere microbial communities from Kellogg Biological Station, Michigan, USA - KBS M5-3 metaG (SPAdes) (version 2) | ecosystem: Host-associated > Plants > Roots > Rhizosphere >...
CGGCAGCTTCGTCTGGGTCGTGGGCAAGGGCCAGGTGGTGGAGCTCCGCCCCGTGGTGCTCGGCCGCGCGTTCGGTGAGCAGACCATCATCTCCGAGGGGCTGACCGGTGGTGAGCGGGTGATCGTCGAAGGCGTGCTCAAGGTGCAACCCGGCGTCGCCGTCAAAGTCGTCAACCCCGCCAAGCCCGGTACGCGGACCGCGGACGCCGCGCCCGCGAAGCCGGCTGCGGAGCGCCGGCGGTGATATCGCGTTTCTTCATCGACCGGCCGATCTTCGCGTCGGTCGTCTCGGCGTTCATCGTGATCGCCGGGCTCGCGGCGATCCGTGCGCTGCCGGTCGCGGCCTACCCGGACATCCTGCCGCCGGAAGTCGAGGTTTCGGCATTCTACCCCGGCGCCAACTCCGCGACGGTCGCCGAGACCGTCGCCGCACCGCTCGAGCAGCAAATCAACGGCGTCGACGGGATGCTCTACCTGCGCTCGGCGAGCGCGGGAAACGGGTCGCTGTCGATCACGGTTACCTTCGCCATCGGTACGGATCCCGATCTGGCGACCATCAACGTCGACAACCGCGTGCAGGCCGCGCTGGCGACGTTGCCCGAGGAGGTGCGCCGCCAGGGCGTCACGGTCAGGAAGCGCTCCTCGACCATCCTGCAGATCGCGACCATCGGTTCTACCGATCCGCGTCACGACCAGATCTACGTGTCGAACTACGCGTCGTTCAACGTGATCGACGAGCTGCGTCGCATTCCCGGCGTGGGTGACGCGCAGAACTTCACCGCCAAGGACTACTCGATCCGCGTTTGGATGCGTCCCGACCGGATGGCGCAGCTCGGCCTCACGCCCTCGGACGTCGCGGCTGCGATCCGCGAGCAGAACGCGCAGTTCGCCGCGGGCCGCGTTGGCCAGGCGCCGACCCGCGACCCGGTCGATTTCACCTTCTCGGTGACGACGCTCGGCCGGCTCGAGAACCCGGAGCAGTTCGGCGAGATCATCCTGCGCACTACGCCGGATGGCGCGTTCGTGAGACTGAAGGACGTCGCGCGCGTCGAGCTCGGCTCGCGCGACTACGACTTCGTCGGCAAGCGCAGCGGCAAGCCCACGGTGCCGATCGGCATCTTCCTGCAGCCGGGTGCAAATGCGCTCGAAGTCGGCGATGCCGTCAAGGCCAGGCTCGAGGAGCTCATCAAGTCCGCACCCCCCGGCTTTGATTTCTCGGTGCCGTACGACACGACCAAGTTCGTGCGCGTGTCGATCCAGGAGGTGCTGAAGACACTCGGCGAGTCCATGGCGCTCGTCTTCGCGGTCGTGTTCCTGTTCCTGCAGAACTGGCGGGCGACCATGATCCCGATGCTGGCGGTGCCGGTGTCGCTGATCGGCACATTCACCGCGATGCTGCTGTTCGGCTTCTCGATCAACACGCTGACGTTATTCGGCATGGTGCTTTCGATCGGCATCGTGGTGGACGACGCGATCGTCGTGCTCGAGAACGTCGAGCGGATCATCGCCGAGGAAGGTCTCTCGCCGCGGGATGCGACCATCAAGGCGATGGAGCAGGTCACGGGCCCCGTCATCGCGATCGTCTTCGTACTGACTGCGGTCTTCCTGCCGGTGGCGTTCCTCGGCGGGTTGGTAGGCGAGATGTACCGGCAGTTCGCCGTCACGATCGCCGTGTCGGTAGCGATCTCCGGGTTCGTGGCGCTGACGCTTTCGCCGGCGCTCTGCGCCGCGCTGCTGCGCGAGGAGCCCGAAGCGCGTCACCCGTTCTTCCGGCGCTTCAATGCCTGGTTCGCGCGGATGACGGGGCACTACTCCGACGGCGTGCACCGGCTGATGCGCCACGCCGCGCTTTCCTTCGGGCTGTTCGGTGCGATGCTGGTCGCGACCGCGGCGCTGTTCCGCCTGGTGCCGGGTTCGCTCGCGCCGACCGAGGACCAGGGCTATGTGCTTGCGATCCCCTTGCTGCAGGACGCCGCGTCGCTCGAGCGCACCGAGGCGGCGACCGACCAGCTTTCGGAAGTGCTGCTCGCGCATCCCGCGGTGACGGATGTCATCTCCTTCGCCGGAATCGACGTGCTGACCTTCGCCTTTCGGACGAACGCGGGCGTGATCTGGGTTGTGCTCGACGATTGGCACAATCGCCACGGCGCCGATCTCTCGCCGCGCTCGGTCGTCGGTCACGCGTTCGGCGCGGGCACCAAGATCCGCGACGCGCTGATCCTCGCCTTCGAGCCGCCGCCGATCGAGGGACTGAGCGCCACCGGTGGCTTCGAGGCCTATATCCAGTCGCGGGCGGGGAACGACTACAAGGCACTCGAGGCGGCCGCGCAACAGGTTGCCGCCGCGGCTGCGAAGCGCAAGGAGCTGGTCGGCGTCACGACGACCTTCTCGGCGAGCGTGCCGCAGATGCGTGTCGATCTCAACCGCGAGCAGGCTAAGCTGCTCGGCGTAAACGTTACCGACGTGTTCGACGCGCTGCAGAGCACCTTCGGCGCACTCTACGTTAATGACTTCAACCGTGACGGACGCGTCTTCCGCGTGCACCTGCAGTCGGATTCGCAGTTCCGGTCGCGGCCCGACGACATCCGCGACGTGTACGTCCGCGGCGGGTCGGGCGAGCTGATCCCGCTGACTGCCCTCGTGACGGTGCGCGAGGTTACTGGGCCCGAGGTCATCGAGCGCTTCAACGTGTTCTCGTCGGCCAAGGTGCTGGGTAGCGCGGCGCCCGGTTTCAGCTCCGGCGAGGCGATCGCAGCCATGGAGCAGGTGGCGGCCGAGGCGCTCCCCGAGGGGTACGAGCTGGCCTGGACGGGCACCGCCTATCAGGAGAGCGTGACCGGCGGCAGCTCGACCACCGTGTTCCTGATCGGCGTGCTGATGGTGTTCCTGGTGCTCGCTGCGCAATACGAGCGCTGGACGCTGCCGTTCGCGGTGATCCTCGCCGTGCCCTTCGCGGTGTTCGGCGCGCTGCTTGCCGTGTTCCTGCGCGGGCTCGAGAACGACATCTTCTTCCAGATCGGGCTCGTGACGCTGGTCGGGCTCGCGTCGAAGAATGCGATCCTGATCGTCCAGTTCGCCTCGCTCAAGGCGAGCGAGGGGATGCCGCTCGCCGAAGCCGCGATCGCGGGCGCGCGCATGCGGCTGCGACCGATCATCATGACCTCGCTTGCGTTCATTCTCGGCGTAACGCCGCTCGCCTTGAGCTCGGGTGCGGGCGCCGCAAGCCGGCACTCGATCGGGACCGGCGTCGTCGGCGGCATGCTGCTCGCCACCTTTGTCGCCACCTTCTTCATCCCGCTCTTCTACAGCCGGATCGCGGCGTGGCGTCGGCCCGAGCGGGCGCCGCAGCCCAAGCCGCGGACGGCGGAGGAGGCGGGCAATGCGTAAGCCGCTGCTCGCGGCCATGTTCACGATGATCGCGGGTTGCGCGCTGACCCGGACCGACCCCGGGAAGCCCGAGCTGCCGCTGCCGGAGGCGCTGCCGGCGGTCGCCGACGCGCTTCCCGAGCTGCCCGCGCCCTGGTGGCGGGTGTTCGACGATCCGGCGCTCGATACGCTCATCGGCGAGGCGCTCGAGCGAAATCCGGATATCGAGGTGGCCGCGGCACGCGTGGCCGAGGCGCGCGCGATCGCGCGCGCCGCCAGTGCCGAGCGCCTGCCCTCGCTCGGGCTCGAGGCAGGGGTCGAGCGGTCGCGCGAAAGCGTGCTCACGCTGCCTTTCGCGGCAGCGCGGACGACCCAGACCGCCTACTACCTGCAGGGCGCCGTGCGCTATGAGCTCGACCTCTGGGGCCGTTACGCCCACGCCTCTGAGGCAGCGCGGGCGCGACTGCTGGCTTCGGAGTTCGATCAGGAGGCGGTGCGCCTGAGCCTGAGCGGCGAGGTCGCCCGCGGCTGGTATGCGTTGAAGGCCGCGACGGAGCAGCTTGCGAACGCACGCGAGTCGCTCGCCAATCGCGAAGAGTCACTGCGCATCGAGCGCATCCGCGAGGAAGGCGGCGAGAGCGACGAGTTCACGCTCAAGCGCGTGCAGGCGGAGGTGGCCGCGACCCGCACGGCCGAGCAGCAGTTCGAGCTCGAAGTGGCGCGTCGCGCGAACGCACTCGCGGTGTTGCTCGGGCGATCGCCGCGCGAGATGGTCGACGGGCGGTTCCTGCCTGAGGGCGAGCTCCCGGAAGCGGCGCCGCAGCTTCCGGCCGGCCTGCCCTCCAGCGTGCTCGAGCTGCGTCCCGACATCCGCGCGGCGGAAGCGAACCTCGACGCCGCAGCGGCCGACGTCGGCGTTGCCCGCGCAGACCTCTTCCCGCGCATAAGCCTGACGGGGCTCTTCGGGTGGGCGAGCCTCGAGCTCGACGACCTCTTCAGCGCGCCGGCCGAGACCTGGTCTGCGGCGGCCGCGCTCGCGCAGCCGTTGTTCGAGGGCGGGCGACGGCGTGCCGGCGTCGACCGCACCGACGCGCTCAGGCTGCAGCGGCGCGGGGAGTATGCGAAGACGGTGCAGGCCGCGTTCGGCGAAGTGCTCGACGCGCTGCAGGGCCAGCGCAGCCTCGGCTCGATCGAGGACTCCGCGGCCGAGCGCACCTCGGCGCTTGCCCGCGCGACGGAACTGGCGGAGCTTCGTTACCGCGAGGGCGAGATCGCCTATCTCGAGCTGCTCGACGTGCGCCGCGACCTGTTCCAGTCCGAGATCGATCTCGTCGCCGCGCGTCGCGACGCGCTCGCGAACACCGTCGACCTCGCGCTCGCTCTGGGCGGACGGCTATAGCCGCGACTCGGCGGCGCAGGAAGCCTTCTGCGCCTTTGAAAAGAAGTCACGGTCGGCCAGGGAAACGACCGGCACGGTGACTTTCCGGCGTTCGCCGGGTCTAACCATGGCTCATCCAGCCGATTGCCCGGGCGGGCGGGGTGCAGGGTGGCGGACACGTTTGCGCGCATACCGACTACAGAATTGAATCAGCGTCCGGCGCAACCTGCAGGGTAGGAGAGGAGGACGCGAGGAGACCCATGGTGCTGCCATGGCTGGCTAGAGCGGTGATCGGCGGCCTGCTTTGCGTTGCCTGGAGCCTCGCCTGGGGACAGGACGCGACGGCGGACCAGGAGGTCACCTCCGATCTCCCTGAAACGACGGAGCCGGTGCCTGATCAATGGATCGACCGCGCCCATAGCGGGGTGCACGCGCTGGTGTGGAAATCAGCGATGTACATCGATCGGATGTTTGGCGCCGCCCTGGACGAGGAAGCTTACCGAACGGAGGCCCGGGGGAGCATCACGCCAGCGTTGCTGTGGGATGAGTTCCATGGGCTGGACCAGAAGTTCAGATTCCGCGTCAGACTGCCCTTTCCGTACCTCGATGAGCGTTACGACGCATTCGTCGGCACCTTCAATCGCGACGAAGTCGTGACCGAGAGCGAGATCGCGTCCGGCGCAATCCCGCAGCAGCACGTGCGGGGCGAGATCGACGAAGACGAGACCCTGCTGGGAATCCGCTACCGGCCGAAGGAGGGCGGTCGTTTCGAGGCCGGGGCGGGTGTGCGCCTCGGATCGCCGATCGATCCTTTCGTCAAGGTGGGCTATCGCTACCAGCGCGGCACGCCGGAGCGGGTCGTCCTGCGATTGAAGGAGACCGTGTTCTGGGAGAACAGCGAGCAGTTCGGTCTGACGAGCCGCATCGACCTGGAACGCGTGTTCGACGAGGTATGGCTCGCACGCTGGACGGCCTCGGGCACGTTCTCGGAAAAAACCGAGGGTGTTCGCGGCTACACCTCGCTGACCGCCTATCGTGAGTTGCCCAACCAACGCGCCATCGGCGCGCAGTTATTCATGTCCGGCGAGTTCGAATCCGCGGTGCCCGTCGGCGAGTACGGCATCAGGGCGGCCTATCGGCGCAGCATCGTGCGTGATTGGCTCGTGATGGAGATCCGCCCCAGTGTGACCTGGCCCAAGGATCAGCCGGAGCAGCCGCGCAAGCCGAGCTGGGGCATCGGCATCGGATTCGAGATGTTCTTCGGAACGAACGAGTTCCAGGCACGACCGGCGACGTTCTAGTCGCGGCACTATCCGGGCAAGGGAGCGTCCCTTGTTCCGTTTCGTGTCTACAACCGGGATTCGACCAGCTTCTTCTTGCCCGATATCGGGTTGCGGGCGATCTCTGCGACCGGCCGGACGCGCACTGGCGGCGACGCGACGCCGCATTGGTCGAGCGCTGCGCCGAGCAGCGCGGGGATGCGCGCGGCGTCCGATTCGCCACCGAACGCCAGCACGGCCTCGATCGTGAGGCCGTCCCGGTCCAGCACGACCCGGTATTCGCGCAGGCCCGGGAGCGTGGCGAGCGGGCTGCGGATCGCCAGAGGGTGCACTGTTACGACGCCGCCGTCCCGACCGCGCAGCTTGAGCAGGTCGTCGCTGCGACCGTCGACCGCGGCTAACAGCGGAAACGGACGGCCACAGGGGCAAGGCTCCTTCAGCATCGTCACGCGGTCGGTCAACTGATAGCGGATCAGGGGCTGCGTGCGGTTGACCAGATTCGTCACCAGCAGGTAGTGCCCTTCGACACCGGGTGGCACCGGTCGGCCGGACTCGTCCATGACTTCGAGCAGCGTCTGATCAGAAAATACGTGCAACCCGGTATGACGTTCGCACTCCCCGGCAAGGATCCCGGTCTCGGTGGATGCGTAACAGTCGAATAGGGCGTGACCCCAGGCGGCGCGGATCCGCCCGCTCATCTCGGCTGTGCGAACCTCGCTCGTCGTGGCGACCATCTCTGGTGCGATCGCCAGCCGGCCATCGAGCTGCTCCTCGGCGAGTAGTGCGGCAACCGATGCGTAGGCGATCAGCACTTCGGGACGGAAGGCGTTCAACGCAGCGACCAACGCAGGCAACGGCGTGCGGGCATCGAGCCGCAGCAGGCGATGCGCGCCGACGTCCAGGCTGGCACTCATCCGCGCCGTCATGTGAATCTGGCTCTTCGCGGCGACGGCTGCCACGCGACGTCGGTTTGGCAAGCGTATCGATGCGCCGACGTAGTACTGGTTGAACCGCATCAGCCCCGCAAGCGTCTCGATCCAGTCTCGCTGACCGTAGACGAAGATGCCGCGCTTGCCGGAAGTGCCGCCGGTCGCCATGACGCGGTACTCAGCCAGATGCAGGCCCTCCGACGCGGATGACTGTACGTGTTGCTCGAGCTCCGTCAGTCGGAGCCGCGGATCGGTGACGATCGCGTCGAAGTGGTCCAGCATCGTCGCCTTGTCCAGGGTGGGCACCGACGCCGGGTCGACGTCCTGCTCAAGGTCGATGCCCGCGAGACGCTCGCGGTAATAGGACGAATGCGTCGCGGCATGGCGGAGCATCGCTCCGAACCGGCGCCGCTGGTAGGCCGCGAGCTCCGCGGGCGTCAGCGTCTCGTGATCGGCCAAAGCGCGCGTCTCGCGCACCGTCGCGGCAACCAGGCCCAGGCGGGCAAACCAGCCGCTCATCGAGAAAACGCCCTTGTCAGATTCTCAGCGGCGCCGGCGGAGGATGGATACCGCGCCGCCCGTCTCCTCGACGCGATCGGAACGGCTCAAGCGCGCGGCCTCGAGCAGCGCGGCCAGGCGCGTGCGGGTCCGCGTCACCGTCTCCATGATCTCGGACTGATCAGCGGGATGCGCGACCAGATAGCCCTGCACCGAAACGTCACCGCAGTTGACGAGGAAGTCGAGCTGGCTCGGCCGCTCGACACCCTCCACCGTTACCTGCAGCCCGAGGCTGCGGCACAGCGAGATGATCGAGCGAGCGATCGAAGCCGCGCGCGGATTCCAGTCGACTTCGGCGACCACGCTGCGATCGAGCTTGACGCGGCTCAGGGGCAGGCGCTCGAGCGAGGTGAGCGAGGAGTAGCCGGTCCCGAAGTCGTCGAGCGCGGTCGCCACTCCCAGCAGCTGCAGGCTGTGCAGCGTCTCGATGGTGATCGCCCCCGTCTGCAGCATGTTCTCGGTCAGCTCGAGCTCCAGGCAGTCCGGCGGTAGCTCGAATCGCTCGAGAATTCGCTCGATCTCGGCGAGGAAATCGCCCGCCACGAACTGCTGCGCGGAGACGTTTATCGCGACGCGGGCATCGGCCCAGCCGGCATTGCGCCAGTCGCGCACCGCCTGCGCCGCCTGCTCGAGCACCCAGTAATTGAGGTCCAGCATCAGGCCGGACTGCTCGGCGATCGCGATGAAGTCGGCTGCGGGCACGATCTGGGAACCGTTCTGCCGCCAGCGCAGCAGCGCCTCGACGGTCGTCGTCTCGAGGCGACCGAGGCAGACCTGCGGCTGGAAGTGCAGCACGAAGTCGCCGCCCTCAATCGCCTTGCGCAGCGCCTGCTCGACGCGGAAGCGGTTCGAGGCCGCGACCAGCAGTTCCGGGTCGTAGACGCAGAGGCGGTTGCGGCCCAGTTCCTTGGCGCGGAACAGCGCCGCGTCTGCAGCGCGCAGCAGTGCCGCCGCATCACGCCCGTGCTCGGGGAAGGCCGCCGCGCCGCAGCTCACGCCGATCGCGAGCTCACGGCGATCGACGACGATCGGCCGCTGGAAGAGGCTGACCAGGCTGCCGGCGCGCCGCTCGATCTCGTCAACCGAGCCCGAGTAGGGGAAGACCAGCGTGAATTCGTCGCCGCCCAGTCGCGCGATAAAGCCCGCTTCGCCGCTTACCTGCCGCAATCGTTCGCCGATGCTCATCAGGACACGGTCGCCGAACTCGTGGCCGAGGCTGTCGTTGATCGTCTTGAAGTTGTCGAGATCGAGGAACAGCACGGCGAGCTGTCCGTGAGCGGCAGCGGTCGCCACGATCATCTCGTTCAGCCGCGCGAAAAGCTGACGGCGGTTCGGCAGGTTCGTCAGCGGATCGTGCTCGGCCAGGTGCCGCAGCTGCATCGTCCGCTCCTCGACGCGGGCCTCGAGCTGTGCCTGGTAGCTGCGTACCGCGCGCTCGGCTTCGTCGAGCTCGCTCGCCATCTGGTTGAACGCCTGTGCGAGCTCGTCGACCTCGCTCGCTCCGCCACCACGCACGCGCGTCGACAGGTCGCCGGCCGCCAGGCGGCGTGCACCGGCGGTCAGGCGCCGCACCGGCCATGTGATCGCCCAGGCCGTGATCGCGAGCACGAGCAGCGCGAGCAGGATCGCCTTGAAGGTGGCGTCGGTGATCGTACGCTGCGCATCGTCGACGGCGCGACTCGCGGTTTCTGCGGCGGCCGCCAGCTCGCGCCACGCCGGCGCCTCGATCTCCTCCCGGATTCGCATCGTCAGTGTGTCGCCGGCGGCGAGGTATTCGACGCGCTTGGTCTCGAGATCGGCCTCGAGCGCGCCGATTCGGCGCCGCAACGTGACTGCGTGGTTGAAGTCGTATTCGAGCAGGCCGAACCACGCGACGCCGGGCGAGACCTTCAGTTCCTCTCCGAAGCTCGCGAGCACACGGCGTAGCCGACGTTCGCCGGCCGTGGAAACGGGCGAATGCGACCCCGGTGGCGCGGCGAGGCTCGCGGCCGTGTCCTTGCGCACCTGCGCGACCGCTTCGGCGACTTCGGCCAGCGAGGGACGCGCCATCAGCGTGTTGCCGACCGACACGCCTTTCGCACCGGAGCTGCTCACGCGCGCGTCGAGCTGGTTGAGCGCTGTGTCGAGCGCCTGGCGGGTCGAGGTGCGGCGCTCCTCGAGCGCGACGAGCTGGAATCCGTCCGCCTGGTGCGCAGCTGTCAGAGCTGCGATCTCGTTGAACCGGTCCTCCTCGCCGATGGGTGCGAGGCCGAAGGATTGGTTGACGAGGTCGGAGAGCCGAGTCCCGGTCTCGACGATCGCCGCGCCGTTCTCGGACGAGGACGATCGCAGGTAAGCGAGCACGGTGCGATCGAACGTGCCGACCGTGCCCCCCAGCTCGCGGGCGTGCCGCGCGCGCGGCTCGAACTGCTGCTGCACGCGCGCAACGTCGGAGGTCGCGAGCCGCGTGCTGCGCTGCGCAAGGATGTTCGCCGTGACGAACGCGCCGATGATGAACACGAAACCGAGGATCAGCCAGACGCCGATCGGCAGCCCCCAACCCCGCGGGCGGATCTTCGATGACGGCGCGTGCGTTTGGTCCAAGAGCCCGGTCCTGTGGGACGGGTTACGGCCCGGAGTGCTTCAAGCGGAACGATCCTCCAGTGTCGCGCCTGCGTCTGTGACACGCTTCGCGCGGGCGGAAGGACGTCGAATCATACGCTTCGCGCCGGCTCAAATGGTCTGGCTCAACGACTCTACCGACACGCGGTCCAGCCGGAACGCGACGCGTGGAACGGACCTCGAGGATCGGTTATGTCAAATTTGGGGCGCGCGGCGGTGGCGGGAGCCGCGGTCACCGGGGCTAGGGCAGATCCGTCCTGCCCATCAGGAAACGGTCGCACTCGCGTGCCGCGCCGCGGCCTTCGGCGATTGCCCAGACGACCAGGCTCTGACCGCGGCGGCAGTCCCCCGCAGCGAATACGCTCTTCAGGCTGGTCGCGTACCGGTCGTACTCGGCGCGGATATTGCTGCGCGCGTCGCAGTCGACGCCGAGCTCACGGAGCAGCGATTGCTCGGGCCCGAGGAAGCCCATGGCGATCAGTGCAAGCTGGGCAGGACGCGTTCGCTCGGTGCCGTCGATCTCGACCGGCGTCAAGCGGCCTTCGGCGTCGCGCCGCCATTGCACGTCGACCGTGACCACGGCCTCGAGGCGCCCGGCGGCGTCCCCCACGAAGCGCTTGACGGTCGCGACATAGGCGCGCGGATCCGCGCCGAACCGGGCGGCCGCCTCTTCCTGGCCATAGTCGAGCTTGTATACCTTTGGCCACTCGGGCCAGGGGTTGTCCGGCGCTCGTTCCATGGGCGGCTTCGGCAGGATCTCGATCTGCACCAGGCTGCGGCAACCCTGGCGCATCGCGGTGCCGACACAGTCGGTGCCGGTATCGCCGCCGCCGATCACGACCACGTCGCGTCCCCGGGCAGCGATCGGCGAGTGCTCGGCGCCGCCGTTCAGGAGCGCCTTGGTGCTCGCGGTGAGGTAGTCCATTGCGAAATGCACGCCTTCGAGGCTGCGCCCATCGACGGGGAGGTCGCGCGGCTCGGTGGCGCCCGTGCAGATCACCGTCGCGTCGAAATCGCGCAGCAGAAGCTGGGCCTCCACGTTGTCGCCGACGTTCGCGTTGCAGAGGAACCGGATCCCCTCCTGCTGCATGAGATCGATGCGGCGGGTTACGACCTCGCGCTTGTCGAGCTTCATGTTGGGGATGCCGTAAGTCAGCAGGCCGCCCGGGCGATCCTCGCGCTCGAGCACGGTTACGAGATGACCGGCTCGGTTCAACTGCGCCGCGGCCGCAAGACCCGCGGGCCCGGAGCCGATCACCGCGACCTTGCGTCCAGTGCGGGCGCGCGGCGGCTGCGGCAGGACCCAGCCTTCCTCGAAACCGCGGTCGATGATCTGCGCCTCGATGTTCTTGATCGTCACCGGTGGCTCGTTGATTGCGAGCACGCACGAGCCCTCGCAGGGCGCCGGGCAGACACGCCCGGTGAACTCCGGGAAGTTGTTCGTCAGGTGCAGCCGCTCGAGCGCATCGCGCCACAGCCCGCGGTAGACGAGGTCGTTCCACTCCGGGATCACGTTGTTGATCGGGCAGCCGGAAGCCATCCCGCTCAGGAGCTTGCCCGTATGGCAGAACGGCACACCGCAGTCCATGCACCGCGCGCCCTGCTGACGCAGCCGCTTCTCCTCGAGGTGCGGATGGAACTCCTCCCAGTCGCGCACGCGCTCGGCCGGTGACCGGTCGACCGGTAGCTCCCGCAGGTACTCGATGAATCCCGTTGGCTTACCCATGGGTGAACCTAGTTGCCTCCGACGCGCGCAAGGTCGTGCGCGTTCTCGTCGAATGCCACCATGATTGCTTCCTCGCCCGCGAGCCCCTGTTCGTGGGCGCGCGCGATGGCGGCGAGCATCCGCTTGTAATCCTTCGGGATCACCTTGACGAAGTGCGGGACCGAGCCCGCCCAGTCCGCGAGCAGCCGCTTAGCGCGCTCGCTCGAGGTGTAGTGCAGGTGGCTCTCGATCATCCGCCGGACTCCGTCGATTTCCGCGGCGTCCTCGAGCCTGTCGAGATCCACCATCTGCATGTTTACGCGCGCAGCAAACTCGCCATCTTCGTCGAGCACGTACGCGATGCCGCCAGACATCCCCGCGCCGAAGTTACGACCCGTCGCGCCCAGCACGACGACGCGTCCGCCCGTCATGTACTCGCAGCCATGGTCGCCCACGCCCTCGACGACTGCGCTGACGCCGCTGTTGCGCACGCCGAAGCGCTCGCCGGCCATGCCGCGGATATAGGCTTCACCCGCGGTCGCGCCGTAGAACGCCACGTTGCCGACCACGATATTGCGTTCCGCGGCGAACACCGCCTCGCGCGGCGGGAAGACGATAATCCGGCCGCCGGACAGTCCCTTGCCGACGTAGTCGTTGGCGTCGCCCTCGAGCGAGAGCGTCATTCCTGGCGGGATGAAGGCGCCGAAGCTCTGACCCGCCGAGCCGCGGAAATGCAGGCGCACGGTGTCCTCGGGCAGACCCTTCGCGCCGTGACGCCGCGTGATCTCGCTGCCGACGATCGTACCCACCACGCGATTGACGTTGCGGATCGGCAATTCCGCCGCGACCTCCTCGCCGCGCTCGATCGCGGGTGCGCAGAGATCGAGCAGCTTGGTGACGTCGAGCGATCGCTCGAGCCCGTGATCCTGGCGGTCCTGGCAGTAGCGACCCCAGTCCGGGTCGACCTCGGGCTGGTAGAGCAGGTTGGTGAAGTCCAGACCGCGGGCCTTCCAGTGATCGATCGCCCGACGCGGTTCGAGCCGGTCGACCCGACCAACCATCTCCTCCACGGTCCGGAAGCCGAGCTCAGCCATCAGCTCACGCATCTCCTGCGCGATGAAGCGCATGAAGTTGACCACGTGCTCCGGCCGGCCCATGAACTTCTCGCGCAGCCGCGGATCCTGCGTGGCGACGCCGGCGGGGCAGGTGTTCAGGTGGCAGACCCGCATCATGATGCAGCCGGTCGCGACCAGCGGCGCGGTTGCGAAGCCGAATTCCTCGGCACCGAGCAGCGCCGCCACCACTACGTCGCGGCCGGTCTTGAGCTGTCCGTCGGTCTCGACCGCAATGCGGCTGCGCAGGTTGTTGAGGACCAGCGTCTGGTGCGTCTCCGCGAGGCCGAGCTCCCACGGCAGCCCCGCGTGCGCGATCGAGGTCAGCGGCGAAGCGCCGGTGCCACCGTCGTGGCCGCTGATCAGCACGACGTCGGCGTGCGCCTTCGCCACGCCGGCCGCGATGGTCCCGACGCCGGCTTCCGCGACGAGCTTGACGCTGATCCGCGCCTCGCGGTTCGCGTTCTTCAAGTCGTGGATGAGCTCCGCGAGGTCCTCGATGGAGTAGATGTCGTGGTGCGGCGGCGGCGAGATGAGGCCAACACCCGCGGTGGTGTGCCTGGTGCGGGCGATCCAGGGGTAGACCTTGGTGCCCGGGAGCTGGCCGCCTTCGCCGGGCTTCGCGCCCTGCGCCATCTTGATCTGCAGCTCCTTCGCGTTGACCAGGTATTCGCTCGTTACGCCGAAACGCCCGGACGCGACCTGCTTGATCGCCGAGTTCTTCGAGTCTCCGTTCGGGAGTCGGACGTAGCGATCCGGATCCTCGCCGCCCTCGCCGGTGTTGCTCCTGCCGCCGATGCGGTTCATCGCAATGGCGAGCGTCTCGTGCGCCTCCTTGCTTATGGAGCCGTAGGACATCGCGCCGGTCTTGAAGCGCTTGACGATGCTCTCGACGGGCTCGACTTCCTCGAGCGGCACCGGGTCGGCCGGCTTGAGCTCGAGCAGGCCGCGCAGCGTGCAGAGCGCCGCCGTGTTGCCGTCGATGATCCGCGAGTACTCCTTGAAGCTCGCGTAACTGCCGTTCCGCACCGCCTTCTGCAGCCGGTGGATCGACTCCGGGTTGAAAAGATGATGCTCGCTGTTGGCCCGCCACTGGTACTGGCCGCCCGACGGCAGCGCGCTGCGGTCGGCGGCCCGCTCGGAGAAGGCCGCACCGTGGCGCATCAGCACTTCCTGCGCGATCACGTCGGTGCCGATCCCGCCCACGCGCGAGGCGGTCCAGCTGAAATACTCGTCGATCACGTCCTGGCGCAGCCCCACGGCTTCGAACACCTGGGCGCCGCGGTAGCTCTGGAGCGAGGAGATGCCCATCTTCGACGCGACCTTGATTACGCCCTTCGAGGCGGCCTTGACGAAGTTCCGGCAGGCGGTGCGATGGTCGACGCCGGGGAGCAGGCCGTCGTCGATCATCCGGTCGAGCGTCTCGAACGTGAGCCAGGGATTGATCGCGCTCACGCCATAGCCGATCAGGAGCGCGAAGTGATGCACCTCGCGGGCATCGCCGGTCTCGATCACGAGGCTTGCGCGCGTGCGAAGCCCCTCGCGGATCAGGTAGTGGTGGAGCCCGGCTACGGCCATGAGCGACGGGATCGGCGCGAACTCGCGGTTGACCCCGCGGTCGGAGAGCACGATGACGTTGACTTCCTCCTCCTCGATCAGGCGCCGCGCCATCAGACGCAGCTCCTCCATCGACTTGACGAGGCCCTTCTCACCGCGCGTCACGCGGAACAGGATCGGCAGCACGCCGACCCTCAAGCCCGGCAGATCCATGCGCCGCACTTTCGCGAACTCGTCGTTGCTCAGGATCGGCCACTTGAGCTCGAGGCGCCGGCAGTCCGAGGGCTGGGGGTTGAGCAGGTTGCCCTCGGAGCCGAGCCGCGTCTCGGCCGAGGTGATCAGCTCCTCGCGGATGCAGTCGATCGGCGGGTTGGTCACCTGCGCGAAGAGCTGCTTGAAATAGTCGTAAAGCAGGCGGGGGCGGTTCGACAGCACCGCGAGCGGCGCGTCATTGCCCATCGAGCCCACGGCCTCGACGCCGTCGCGCGCCATCGGCGCGAGGAGCATGCGCTCCTCCTCGAAGCTGTAGCCGAACGCCACCTGCCGCTGCAGCAGGCTGTCCGGATCGGGCGCTGGCCCTTCGGGCGCAGGAGGCAGGTCCTCGAGATGCACCAGGTACTCGTCGAGCCACTCTCGGTACGGGCGCTCGGCGGCGACCGTGCGCTTGATTTCCTCGTCGTCGATGATGCGGCCCTGCACCGTGTCGACCAGGAACATGCGCCCGGGCTGCAGTCGGCCCTTGAGCACGACATCCTGCGGCGGCAGGTCGAGCACGCCGGCCTCCGAGGCCATGACCACCAGGTCGTCCTTCGTCACGTAGTAGCGCGAAGGGCGCAAGCCGTTGCGATCGAGCACGGCGCCGATCAGCCGCCCGTCGGTGAACGCGATGGAGGCGGGCCCGTCCCATGGCTCCATCAGGCTCGAGTGGTACTGGTAGAAGGCGCGCTTGCGGTCGTCCATGCCCTCGTGGTTCGACCAGGGCTCCGGGATCATCATCATCATCGCGTGCGGCAGCGAGCGGCCCGCCAGCATCAGGAGCTCGAGCGTATTGTCGAACATCCCCGAGTCGCTGCCGTTGGGGTTGATGATCGGCCGGATGTCCGCGATGTCGGCGCCGAAGGCGTCGGACTCGAAGCGCGCCTCGCGGGCGTGCATCCAGTTGGCGTTGCCGCGCACGGTGTTGATCTCGCCGTTGTGCGCGAGGTAGCGGTACGGGTGCGCGCGGTCCCAGCTCGGAAAGGTGTTGGTGCTGAACCGCGAATGGACGAGCGCTAGCGCCGTCTCGATCGCCGGGTTCTTCAGGTCCAGGAAATACTGGTCGAGCTGCCCGGTGAGCAGCATGCCCTTGAAGACGATGGTGCGGCTCGAGAGGCTGACGACGTACCAGTACTCGGCTCCGGCCATCGTCGAGGTGCGGATCTCGTTGTAGGCGCGCTTGCGGATCACGTACAGCTTGCGCTCGAAGTCGAGCTCGTCGGTGATCGCGGGATTGCGCCGGATGAACACCTGGCGCATGAAGGGCTCGCAGGATCGGGCGGTTTCGCCGAGCATCCCGTTCGCCACCTGTACCGTGCGCCAGCCGAGCACCTGCTGGCCCTCGGCCTGCACCACCTGCTCGAAGCGCTCCTCGATCAGGCGCCGCACGGTCGGGTTCCGGGGCAGGAAGATGATGCCGCTGCCGTACTCACCGGGCGCCGGCAGCGTAAAGCGCGCCTTGCGGCTAACTTCCTCGTTGAAGGCGTGCGGCATCTGGATCAGCACGCCGGCCCCATCGCCGGTGTTGGTTTCGGCACCGCAGGCGCCGCGATGATCGAGATTCTTCAGGACCTGGAGCGCCTGCTCCAGGATCCGATGCGACCTGCGACCCTGGATGTCGACGACGAAACCGACGCCGCAGGCATCGTGCTCGAAGCGCGGGTCGTAGAGTCCCTGCGCACCCGGCGCGCGGACACGCCGGTTCGATCCGTGCACGCGACCGGCCGGAGGCTTCGCACGGTCCTTGCTCGGCGCGATGCTCATGGGGTCTCGTCCGTATGACATGGGCGCTGACGGCCGTCAATGCAGTGCAAAAGTTGAGCCTGCTCCTGGCGATCACATGTGGTTATGAGCATATGACTCGCGCGCGCCTGCGGCGATCGCGGCGCGTACCGCCCGATCAGGGACTTTGCTATCGTTGCCGCCCCAACGATACCCGGGAGCGATCATGGAACAGACGGTCGGAGCGGGGATGGGGATCGTCGTTTTCCTGTTGATTGTGGCCGGCACCGGTCTCCTGATCGGCGCGGTCGCGCGGCTCGTACTGCCCGGACCCGACCCGATGAGCTGGCCGGCCACGCTTGGTTACGGACTGGTCGGCTCGATGCTGGGCGGGCTTGTCTCGCGCCTGCTTCACGTCCCGCGGTTTCTCGATATCGTCATTGCCATTGCCTTCGCGGCGGGGCTCATCTGGTTCTTCCGTCGGCGCCGAAGCTCTGCACCTCCGCCTGTCACGCCGGAACGCCGCGACTAGCTTGCCGCAACGCCGTTTCCGATCTCGTCCGCGAGCGGCGGACGGGCCGACGCCGTTCGCCCGGCATGGTCAACCGCTGCGGGGTCACGGCGTTTGAAGCCCATCCGATGAACGCCAAGCCAGAGGAGCTGCCGGAGGTCATACGGGCGGCCGGGCTTGCCCGTCGCTACGTCATGGGCGTCGAGACGATCCACGCGTTGCGAGGCGTAAGCCTGCAGGTAGACGCGGGCGAATACGTCGCGATCATGGGGCCGTCCGGCTCCGGAAAGTCCACCTTGATGAACCTGCTCGGTTGCCTCGACACGCCTGATGACGGCGATTACTGGCTCCGCGGACAGTTAGTGTCGCGAATGAGCAGCCGGCAGCTCGCGCTTATCCGCAATCGCGAGGTCGGCTTC
>Ga0207645_10001786_pt1 | contig 17391 bp, 27 predicted proteins | sample KBSM53metaG_FD_184331 | JGI IMG/M metagenome (GOLD analysis project Ga0207645, IMG submission 184331) | Miscanthus rhizosphere microbial communities from Kellogg Biological Station, Michigan, USA - KBS M5-3 metaG (SPAdes) (version 2) | ecosystem: Host-associated > Plants > Roots > Rhizosphere >...
TTCCACTTCTTTTAGTCCATGGCCCATCGCCTGCCGGGAAGCATCCTGCGCGACCATCTGCGCCGCGTAAGCGGTGCTCTTGCGCGAGCCTTTAAAGCCAACTTTGCCGGCGCTTGACCATCCAATCACATTGCCTTTCATGTCGGTGATCGTTACAATGGTATTGTTAAACGTTGAAAGAACGTGCGCGATGCCCGTATGAACGTTCTTGCTGCCTTTGGCTTTGACGATTTTCGGTTTCCCGACCGTGTCAGCAGAAAGCGAAAGGCTTTCGGGCGCTGCGGCGGCCCCGGAGACTTTTGGCGCCGCCTCTTCTTTTTTCTTTTTGGCTGCTTTTTTAACCGGCTTGACTGCTGGCTCGGCCTCTGAAGTTGCCGGCTTGGAATCTGCATCCGCCGAAACCTTGACCGGCGCACCTTCCTGACCGGCTGTTGCCGCTGGCTTGGCTTCGGGGGAATCGGTCGAAGTGGCTGCTGGGTCCGGCTTCTCCGTTTTCGATTCTTCTCCCGCGGCTGCAGGATCGGTTGGTTCGTTTGATTCAGCCATTTGAAATTAGTCGTTAAACTTTGCCGGCTTTGGCTTCGGGGTTGCGGATCACGCCGACGGTCTTGCGCGGGCCTTTGCGGGTTCGGGCATTGGTCGATGTCCGCTGGCCGCGCACCGGCAAGCCTCTCCGATGCCGGATACCGCGATAAGAATTGATCGCCTGGAGCCGCTTCAAATTGCCTTGCACGTCGCGGCGCAGATCGCCCTCGATCTTGAGCTTGTTGTTCGTGATCGCATGAATGATTTCGTTCAACTGCTGCGGAGTAAGATTTTTCGCGCGCAAATTCGGATCGATGTTCGTTTGCTCGAGAATGCGCTTGGCCGTGCTCAAGCCAATTCCGTAAATGTAGGTAAGAGACGCCTCAATGCGTTTGTCGGCGGGAATTTCAACTCCGAGTAATCTTGGCATAACTAATCACTTCTCACTTCTCACGAATCACCCTTGCCGTTGCTTATGGCGCGGGTTTTTGCAGATCACGCGCACCACGTTCTTGCGCTTCACGATCTTGCAACTGGCACAAAGTCTTTTTACTGATGGTCGTACTTTCATAAATAATCCGCGAAATGGGAAACGCGGAGAGGCCTCCGCGTTGTCACTTATGGCGATAGGTAATTCGCCCTTTCGACAAATCGTATGGTGAAATCTCTAGCATAACTTTGTCTCCTGGCAAGATCCGAATGAAATGCAACCGCATTTTCCCGGAAATATGCGCCAGCACACGATGGCCATTGGCCAGCTCAACCCGAAACATCGTATTGGGCAGCAACTCGACGACTGTGCCCTCTACTTCAATTGCGTCTTTGCGCGCCATGTCAGGATTTCTGGCTCATCCTTCGTAATCAAAACCGTGTGCTCGAAATGCGCCGAAGACAGCCCATCGGCCGTGACCACCGTCCAGCCATCCTCGAGCAATCGCACGGCGGCCGTGCCCAAATTAACCATTGGCTCGATCGCAAGCGTCATTCCCGCCTTGAGCCGCGGGCCGCTGCCGCGTTTGCCGTAATTAGGGATTTGAGGTTCTTCGTGCAGTTTTCGCCCAACACCGTGGCCGACAAATTCGCGCACAACGGAAAACCGGTTGCGCCGGGCTTCATCTTCAATCTCTGCGCAAATGTCCCCGAGGCGAGTGCCTTCGTGTGCGATTCGGATTGCCCGCTCCAGTGCATTCTCCGTTACGCGCATGAGCAGATCGACACGTTCATCCACCATTCCAACCGCTACGGTCGAGGCAGTGTCCCCCACCCAGCCGTCTTCGATCACGCCAATGTCCAGCTTTACAATGTCGCCGTATTGAACGCGGCGCTGGCTCGCTATGCCGTGGACCACTTCATCATTGAGCGAAATGCAGATATTGCCCGGAAACACACGGTGACCGAGCCGATAACCGAGAAAGGCGCTCTTGACCCTGGCCTCCTGCATGAAGACAGCGGCCGCTTCATCGATCTCCTTGGTTGAGACCCCTGGTCGCACAAGGTCGCTGACACGATCGAGAATGTCGCTCGCGGTGCGGCAGGCGTGTCGCATTTTTTCGATTTCTCTGCCGCTTTTGATCGGAATCATTTGGAGCTCTTGCTCTCGATCAGCCGGGAGATATCGGCAAATACCGTTTCGCGATCGCGGTTACCGTCGATCCGATGCAAGATCGACATCTTGCCGTAAAAGGCGGCGAGCGGCTGGGTCTTCTTTTCAAATTCAGAAAGGCGCGTTTGCAACACTACCTCGTCATCATCATTGCGACGCACGAGCGATCCGTCGCAATAAGGACAAACTGGTCGTTCAGCGAATTTTGCGCTTTTACCGCTGGTGGTGAAGCCGCATTCGGCGCATTGGAGCCGGCCCGAAATGCGATCGTGCACGGTCTGTTCCGAAACTTCGAGCCAAATCGCCAGGTCGAGCGCTATCCGCAGCCGAGTCAGGATCGACATCAAACTCTCCGCCTGTGGCAGCGTTCGGGGAAAACCATCAAACACGAATCCGTGTCCGCCGTGCAAACGCAGCCAATCTTCAATCAGCTCAACAATAATTTCATCTGAGACGAGGCCACCGTGCTGGATGACTTCAGCGGTTTTCTCGCCCAGTGGCGTCCCGAGGTCTTTTTCCCGGCGCAAAATCGCACCCGGCGAAGTGACCGGAATACCGAATTGGCGCGTGATCATCTCCGCCTGGGTTCCTTTTCCGGAACCGGGTGCGCCAAGAAGAACGAGTCGCCTTTTCACCTATCGGCCGTAGAGAAAGATCGCGACGCCAGCGATGATAAGCGCAGCGATACCGACATAGAGCCACATCAGCGTGCCGCTCGCCGCCGCTTCGCCGCGACTGTAGGAGGCGCGATCGAATGATCGTCCGCGGATGCGGCCCTTGCGCAAGAACCCGTCGTAGTGCCGCTGAATCAAATGCGTCTCCACCTGGCGCATGGTATCGAGTATGACGCCGACAATAATCAACAAGCTGGTGCCGCCGAAAAATTGGGCCGTGATGACGGGAACGTTCAATCCCTGGCTGAGCAGACTTGGCAAGACGGCTATTAAAGTAAGAAAGATCGCTCCGGCGAAGGTCAGCCGCGTCATCGTGAAATCAAGAAAGTCGGCTGTGGGTTTCCCCGGCCGGACACCGGGGATGTAGCCACCATATTTTTTCAGATCGTCCGCGATTTGGGCGGGTTGAAATTGAGTCGCGACCCAGAAATAACTGAAGAAGAAAATCATTGCCGCGAGCGCGACGTAGTGCGGCCAGCCGTTGGAAAGCTCGGCGGCGATCTTCGCGGCTGTGGGGCTGTTTCTAAATCCGTATTGCACAATCGTCGCCGGGAAGAGAAGTAGCGCCCAGGCGAAAATGATTGGCATCACACCGGCGTAGTTAACTTTCAAAGGCATGTACTGTGTCTGGCCCCCGTACATTTTGCGCCCGACCACGCGCTTGGCGTACTGCACAGTAATCTTTCGCACGCCCTGGGTGATCGCGATTACCGCAGCGATGACAATGAACAGGAACGCGACCATGAGTACGAGAACGGCCGGGTTGACCTGGCTTGTTCCCGTTTGCGCTGAGGGCACAAAAGTCTTCCATGCCTGTGCCAAGGCTGCGGGCAAACGCGCGACAATTCCAATAGTGATGATGAGCGAAATTCCGTTGCCAATTCCGCGCTCGGTAATTTGATCCCCAAGCCACATCAAAAAAAGCGTACCGGTGGTCAACGAAACCACGGTGACGATTCGAAACTTCCAGCCAAGATCATCCACCAGCGGAATCCCGAGGCTCCTGATCGTGTCGGTGATCCCCGGCAGCATCGTGTGATACGATTCCGGGTGCTGAAATGACAACGCCAGCAGGTAGCCTTGGAAAATGCACAGGCCGAGCGTCGCGTAGCGCGTCAATTGCATGATCTTTTGCCGGCCGCCATCTTCGCGTTGCAACCTGCCCAGCCGGGGAATCACCGCGGTCAGCAACTGCATCATGATGGATGCGCTGATGTAAGGCATGATGCCCAGAGAAAAGATGGCGCAATTTTCAAGCGCGCCGCCGCTGAACAAATTGAAGAGGGCGGCAAGACCGCCTCCAGTCCGGCTGGACGCGGTCTCAAACCATTTTTGCAAGACGCCCTGGTTGACTCCGGGAGTCGTGATCGCCGCGCCCAGGCGCACAATCACAATTACCGCCAGCGTAAACAAGATGCGCCGGCGCAATTCCGGTATCTTAACCGTATTTAGAAACGCCGAAACCATCCGCTAAATTTGAAACATTGTCCGTTGGGAACCTAGCGTTCCCCGGATGTTTTCTCTTTCCTCTGCGATCCCGCTTTAGGCGGCATTTTTCTTGTCGACCGCTTACGCGCGCTCGGCTTTCGGGGCGCTTTCTCCCTATTAAGATCGACGTCCCCATGGGGGACCGTTTCCTTCGGTGCCCGGCTGTCGCGCAAGGTGATGGTTCCCCCGGCCTTCTCAATTTTTTCCCGGGCCGCCCCGCTGACTTTGTCGGCTTCGACCGTCAGGCCGTGTTTCAGTTCGCCGCCGCCAAGAATTTTGATTCCAACAAAATGACCGCGCACCAGGCTCGATTCCCGCAGCGATTGCTCGTTTACCGTTGCGCCCGCCTTAAACTCATTCAGGTCGTCAAGATTGACAATCGCATAGTGATTGCGAAAAGCGGCGTTGTTAAATCCCCGTTTTGGCAATCGCCGAATCAGCGGCATTTGGCCGCCTTCGAACCCGAGCCGAATGCTGCCACCGGAGCGCGCTTTTTGCCCTTTGTGACCTTTCCCGCTTGTTTTTCCGTGCCCGGAACTTTCGCCGCAGCCAAGGCGTTTGACGCGATGCCGCGAACCGGGACGCGACCGCAAATTATGAAGGCGCATCGTTTGCCTTTCCGTCGCCGGACTGAATTCCGCGCACCTTGAAAATTTCGTCGCGCCGGCGCAGCGATCGCAGAGCCGCAATCGTTGCCTTCACCACGTTCGCGTGATTGCTCGAGCCTAACGACTTGGCCAGCACGTCGCGAATGCCGGCCGCTTCGGCCACCGCACGCACACCGCCACCGGCGATGACCCCTGTTCCCGGCGACGCCGGGCGCAGAAGCACCCGCGCCCCATCGAATTCGCCAATCACTTCGTGCGGGATCGTGTTTTCGCGCAAAGAAACCTTTTCCATCGATTTACGCGCCGCCTCGGACGCTTTCCGGATCGCTTCCGAGACTTCGTTCGCTTTGCCAAATCCGCAGCCGACTTTCCCATCATGATCTCCGGCCACGATCAACGCGCTAAAGCTAAAGCGCCGCCCGCCCTTGACCACTTTCGCGCAGCGATTGATGAACACGACTTTCTCGGTCGTATCGCCCCTGGCCGCGGGCGTCCTGTCCGGGTTGCGCGAATCTGGTCGCCTGCCTGAAGTCGTTTGTGCCATGAGTTAAAATTTTAGGCCGCCGGCGCGGGCTGCGTCCGCCAAAGCTTTCACTTTCCCGTGGTAAAAGAAACCGCCGCGATCAAAAACGACGCGATCGAGGTTCTTCGCAAGCAGACGTTCCGCGATCGTTTTGCCTATCCGTTCGGCCGCTGCGCGGTTGGCAGCGGCTTTACTTTTGCCCGGCGATGAACCCTCGATTGTTGATGCGGCGACAAGCGTGCGTCCCGCGCCATCGTCGATAACCTGCGCATAAACGTGTTTCCCTGAAAAGTGGACTGCCAGCCGCGGCCGTTCCGCCGTGCCCGCGACCTTTTTCCTGATCCGTTGATGAACGCGCTGCCGCGCCGCTTTACGAGTCGTCGCCATATTTACTGGACGGTCTTGCCTTCCTTGCGACGAATCTGTTCGCCGGCATAGCGCACGCCTTTGCCCTTGTAGGGTTCCGGCGGATAAAAACTGCGAATGTCTGCCGCTACCTGACCCACTAGTTTTTTGTCCACCCCTTCGATATTGATCTTGGTGGCGTCAGTCACGGTGATCTTAATGTCCTTTGGAATCTGAAATTGAACAGGGTGCGAGAAACCGAGGCTTAGACTGAGGGTTGACCCCTGGACTGCGGCCTTGAAACCGACACCTTCGATTTCGAGCTGCTTGGTAAAGCCCTGGCTGACGCCCTCCACCATGTTGTAAACCAGGCTGCGCGACAGGCCGTGCAGCGCTTTCACACCGCGCGTTTCCGCTGCGCGCATGAGCGACACCCGGTTGTCTTTCACGGTTGCCCTGATGTCGCGCGGCAGCTTCCAGTTCAACTTTCCCCTGGGTCCTTCCACCGATACCAATCCGTCATTGTCGATGTTGACTTTAACTTTCTCGGGAATCTCGATCTCTTTATTTCCGATTCGTGACATAAAATTTACCAAACATAAGCCAGCAGTTCGCCGCCGACTTTTTGTTTTCTCGCCTCGCGCCCCGATAGAACGCCGCGCGAGGTGGAAAGAATCGCCAGGCCCATTCCTCCAAGGACTCGCGGGATTTCATCCGCGCCGACGTAACGGCGCAATCCGGGCCGGCTTATCCGTCGTAGGTCCGCGATCGCACTGGAGCGATTGACGATTTTGTTTGTGATTTTAATGCGCGGATGCGCGCCGCTCGTGTCGATCGAATAATCGGAGATATAACCTTCCTCCTTCAGGATGCGGGCCATCTCTGCCTTGATCTTCGAGTACGGAACGAACAGTTCCGGCTTTTGCGCACGCGTACTGTTGCGCACACGCGCCAGAAAATCGGCAATAGGATCGGTAACAGTGCTCATGGAAAATCAGGCAGCTTGCGCGGCGGGCCTTGCCCGGTCGCTGAACGGCATCCCCATCTCGCTCAAGAGCGATTTGGCTTCCTCGTCCGTTCGTGCCGTGGTGACGATAGTAACATCAAATCCGATGTTGCGCTTGATTTTATCGAGCTCGACCTCGGGAAAGATCGATTGGTCCGAAATTCCCAGTGTATAGTTGCCGTGCTCATCGAAACAGCGCGGCGACACGCCACGAAAATCACGAATGCGAGGCAGCGCTGCTTTGATGAAGCGCTCGAGAAATTCGTACATGCGCTCACCGCGCAAGGTCACCTTCGCGCCAATCGCCTGGCCTTTTCGTAATTTGAAATTGGAAATGCTTTTCTTGGCCAGTGTTTCCACCGGGCGTTGGCCCGTGATCAAGGCAAGCTCCGCCTTTGCCTCTTCCAGCGCCTGCTTCACGTCCGATTGCGAGCCGACCGAGGTGTTAATCACTACTTTCTCGACCTTTGGAACCTGGTGAACGTTCTTGTAGCCGTGCAGCTTTTGCAGCGCCGGCATTACCCGTTCCTTGTAATCGCGATAAAATTCGTTTTCCATTTCTCAACAAAGCTGCCCCTAGCTTTTCTTTTTCTCCGGTTGCGCTTTTGATTCCTTGCCTTTTACCGGTTTCCCGTCGCGTTCGATCAATTTCACATTGGAAATATGAATCGGGCCTTCGCGTTCCGCGATCTTACCGCTCGGATTGTCCTGCGATTTCCGGAGATGCTTCTTAATGATCCGCACGCCCTCGACCAGAACACGCCGCTTTTGCGGAAAGACCGCCAGAATTTTCCCAGAAGAACCGCGAAAATTCCCGGAAACGACCTCGACATGGTCGCCCTTTTTGACGTGGCACTTGATGCGATTCATAAAACCTCCGGTGCCAGTGAGACAATTTTCATGAAGTTCCGCTCCCGCAATTCGCGGGCTACGGGCCCGAAAATGCGCGTGCCGCGGGGATTCAAGTCTTTGTCGATAATCACGATCGCATTATTATCGAAGCGGAGGAGAGAGCCGTCGTCGCGCCGGATCGGCTGTTTCGTGCGAACAAGAACTGCGCGCACAACTTCGCCCTTCTTTACCGTCCCCGTAGCACTGGCTTCCTTCACGTTCGCCGTGATCACATCGCCGATGCCGGCATAAAGCGTGGACTTACCGATCACGCCGATCATCGTCGCCATGCGCGCCCCACTATTGTCCGCCACATCAAGTCTGGATCGAAGTTGCACCATAAGAATTTCCTCTCCCTCTTCCTCTTCTCTCTACTTTTGGATGACCTCCACCAAACGCCAGCGCTTTAGCTTGCTCAGCGGTCGCGTCTCCATAATCCGAACCGTGTCGCCCGTTTTTGCCTCGTTCTGCGCGTCGTGCGCGTAAAACTTTTTCATCTGTTTAACGATTTTACCGAACTTGGGATGGGGCACGCGCGTGACCGTCTGCACCACAATCGTCTTGTTCATGCTGCTGGAAATCACTTCGCCGGTCCGCGTCTTGCGCGAGCCACGGGTGACGGAGACGGGGAGCAGCGGCGGCGGTTGTTGATCGTGCTTAGCCATAGATTAGTTTTTCGCAGTCTCTTTCTCGCGCTGGGAGAGCAGGGTCTCGATGCGGGCAAGATCCCGCCGCAGTAAACGTAACCGGCTTGGCTGCTCGAGCTGGCCGCTCTGCTGTTGCAAGCGCAGATGTAAACTTTCCTGCCGCAGGTCGCGTCTTCTGGTCAGTAGCTCGTCCGTACTCAATTCGATGATCTCTTTCATTTTCATGGCTGGCTAGGCGGCGGCGACGTGGTGCCGGCTTAAAAACTTCGTTCGCACCGGCAACTTGTCCGCTGCCAGCCGAAGAGATTCACGCGCGACGGATTCGGGCACACCGTCCAGCTCAAACAGAATATTACCAGGCCGCACCGTCGCGACCCAGAACTCGGGCTGGCCTTTGCCCTTGCCCATGCGGGTCTCCGGCGGACGCCCCGTGACCGATTTGTCGGGAAAGATGCGGATCCAGAGTTTGCCTTTGCGTTTCATGTTGCGTGTAAGGGCCACGCGTGCCGCTTCCAGTTGCGTGTTGGTGATCCAGGCGCGTTCGAGAGTCTGCAAACCAAATTCGCCAAAGTCGATTCTGAGATTGCGTGAAGCAGTTCCCTTGCGACTTCCTCGCTGGGTCTTCCGATACTTCACGCGTTTTGGCATCAATGGCATAACGATTCTCCTTAAACGGCCTCAGGGACCGCCGGTGGCGGGGGGACTGATGGCCGCGGTGGCGGGGCTGATTGAGCCGGCGCTTCTTCCTTTTTACAGATCCAACATTTCACCCCAATTTTGCCATAAACCGTATTGGCTTCCGCGAATCCATAATCGACTGCTGTCCGCAGCGTGTGGAGAGGAACTTTGCCTTCCCGGTACCATTCCGACCGGGAGATCTCCGCGCCGTTGAGACGCCCCGAACAACGTAGCCGAATCCCCTCCGCGCCAAAATCCATGGCGGTTTGGACTGCTTTTTTCATCGCTCGGCGATAAGCAATACGCCGCTCGATTTGCAGCGCGACGTTCTCGGCGACCAGTTGGGCATCGAGCTCAGGCGATTTGATTTCCTGGATGTCGATCTTGATCTGCTTCCCCTGCGCCATTTTCGAGATTTCTTCGGTCATCTTTTCGATCTCCGCCCCTTTGCGCCCAATTACGATTCCCGGACGCGCCGTGAAAATCGTCACCCGAATACTGTTCCAGGCCCGTTCGAGCACAATTTTAGAGACAGCAGCGAATTGCAGTTTTTTCTTCACGTAATTCCGAATCTCCAGATCGCTATGCAAGAACGCGGGCAATTCCTGTGGCGAGGCGTACCAGCGTGAGCGCCAGTCGCGATTGACTCCGAGGCGAAAACCGATTGGATTAACTTTTTGGCCCATAAGATTAGACTTTCATCCCGCGCGCAGCGAAGGATCTCACGATTGCCCGCGTCACTTCCGAGAGCGACGCACTCAATAGCGTCGAGAGATTCTTCGACTCCGCTTCGCTTCGCTCAGAATGACAAGTTTGCATGGTAAATTATTTGTTCGCTGTCTTTGCAGCCTTTTTCGGTCGCGGTTTTTTTTGAATTGCCGATGCTTCGGTCGTCTTGCTGGCCATCGCTTGGTTCTTCGCGGCCTTCTCTTCCGCTTTGCGTTTTGCTTTTCTGGTTTCGCGCGTCTCAATTGGAATTTCATCGGAGAGCACGATGCGAATATGGCTGGTTCGCTTTAAAATGCGGCTGCCACTGCCACGGGCGCGCGCCATCATCCGCTTCAGCGTTGGGCCCTCGCCGACAACCGCTTCCTTTATCACCAGGCCGTCGGGTTTCAGGTTGGCGTTATTCTCCGCGTTCGCGATTGCGCTCTTAAGCGTTTTGCCGATCAAAAATGATGCTTTTTTTGGGGTAAAAGCGAGAAGATCTAGTGCGGCCGAAACCGGCAGACCCTGGATCTCACGCGTGACTTCGCGCACCTTGAATGGCGAAATCCGCGCATACTTATATATCGATCTCACTTCCATCTGATTTTTAACTTTTTAAATTCTCTGGCACTATCTCAAACTAACATCCGACTGGGCATCTGCCTGGAGTCGGTCGCCCACTTTTATTTTTTCCTTCTTCAAATCCATTTCTTGAATCACGGCGCCGCAAATTTTCTGTCTCACATCTACCACTCGCAATGTCGCGATCTTTCGGTCATCGCGCATGACACGCAACGGCATGCCAATTTTCACACCTTGCTTTTCGCCAAGGTTGCCGACCACGAACGACCATTCTTCCCTTACGCTGATGACGCTTCCATCCATCAAACCGGGCTCCGGAGAGTCCGGCGCGTCATTCGAGCGTGCGACCAGCTCGTTTGTGCTGCGCAGTTGCGTTTCGACGTCCATTCGCGCTTGCGCATCGCCGCCCTGTGACGTTTTCAAATACCGCAAAATCGCCTCGTTCAGGCGCAGCATCTGGTCGCGATAATCATCGCGTTCCTTTTGTGCGAGTTGAAGATCGCTCACCGCCGCCAGCAACCGCTGCTCCAGCTTGGCCCGATCTTTGTTCGCCGCCGCCAGACCCAGCGCCTCCATCCGCAATTCCAAATCGGCAAACTTACGGCGATACATTTCCGCCTCCTCGTTGGATTGCGCCAGGCTACTGGTCAATACCTTGAGCGATTCCTGGTCGATGGCCACCTGCCTCCGCAACTGTTCGTTTTCCGCGGTCAAGTTCTCAGCCGTCGCTGCATGCTCCGCATTTTCAATTTTGGATTCTGACAAAGAACTATTTCCCTCCGCCGCCAGTCTTCCAACAGGCAACAGGCCCACTAACAGGATCATCGATCCGCGAGTCATTGCCCATTTGGGCAATCGACAATCGAAAATCGAAAATCGAAAATTCAAATTACTTGGTCACCTTCGCCGTGTGGGAGCCGTGCTTCTTGAACACCCGTGTGGGCGAAAATTCACCGAGCTTGTGACCGACCATGTTCTCGGTGACGAAAACGGAGTTAAAGGTCTTTCCGTTGTGCACCAAAAACGTATGGCCGACAAAATCCGGCGTCACCATCGAACGCCGCGACCATGTTTTGATCGGTCTTTTTGCGCCCGAGCTAATCATCTTGTCGATCTTCTCCAGAAGATGCGACTCGACGAAGGGTCCTTTCTTCAACGATCTAGCCATAGATTGCAAATGGATTTGTGGAGAGCCGCGCTCTGCAAGAGCAGCCTGGCAGGAGCTTCGCCCTCCAAAACATCACGCTTTTTTCTTTGATTTTTTCCGTTCCAAAATAAACCGATCGCTCGGCTTGTGTTTGCTCCGTGTTTTAAATCCTTTGGCGAGTTGTCCCCAGGGACTCACGGGGTGATGGCGACCACCACCCCCTTTTGATTTCCCCTGCCCACCGCCCATGGGATGATCGATCGGATTCATGACCATGCCCCGCACGTGCGGACGGCGTCCCTGCCACCGCGTCCGTCCCGCTTTCCCGCTCGAGACGTTCATGTGATCGACGTTTCCAACCTGGCCGATCGTCGCGAAGCAGTTTTCGTGGATGCGACGGACTTCCCCGGAGGGCATTTTCACCAGCGCATAGCCGCCCTCAAGGTTGCTTAATGTGGCCTGTTGCCCGGCGCTGCGTGCAACCTGACCGCCGCGTCCCGGCGCCAATTCGATATTGTGAATATTAGCGCCGAGCGGAATCGCGCGAAGCGGCAATGCATTTCCCAGATCCGGCGCCGCATCATCCCCGGCCGCGACTGTCGACCCGACGCGGAGACCGTTGGGTGCGAGAATGTAACTCAGCTCGCCGTCCGCATATTTAATAAGGGCAATCCGCGCGGACCGGTTCGGGTCATACTCAATCGCAATAACTTCGGCCGGCATACCATGCTTGCGCCGTTTGAAGTCAACTTTGCGATATTTCTGTTTGTGACCGCCACCGATATGCCGCGATGTGAGCCGGCCGTAATTATTGCGACCGCCGGATTTTTTCTTCGACTCAACCAAGCTCTTGGTCGGCCGCCAATTTGTGATTTCATCGAAGCGCGGCAGCGACTTAAAGCGCAAAGTCGGCGTAAGCGGGCGATAATCTTTTAGTGCCATAACTTTACAAATTCGGAGTTCGATTTGCGTGGTTCGGAATTATCCTCATACCAAGTCGATCTTCTCGCCTTCCTTCAAGGTCACGATGGCTTTCTTCCAGTGCGGCCGTCGTCCCAATGGCCCTCGGACGCGTTTCTGTTTGCCGGCATAATTGCAGGTGTTCACATCGACCACTTTCTTTTGAAACAACCGTTCAATTGCGTTCTTGATTTGAATTTTGCTCGCGCGCGGGCTGACGCGGAAGACGTACTTGTTCAGCTTTTCACTCATCAGCGTCGACTTTTCAGTCAATGATGCAGTCTTTATGATTTCGTGCGGCTCGTTCATTTTATCGCGCCGTAGTCCCGCGACTGCGAGACGAAGGCGGGTTGGTCCTTTCCGCGAGCTGTTCCAGTGCCTTGTGCGTAACGAGAATTTTCTCGAACGCGAGCAACTGCTCGGTATTGACATCGGAAGCCGTCGCGAGCTGCACTGGTTTGACGTTGCGCGCCGATCTGAACGTCGTTTGATCGAACGCATCGGAAATCAGTAAAACCTTTCGCGCATCGGTCTGTTTTTTCAGCAATGCCATAAACGATTTGGTCTTCAGTTCTGGGACTTCGAATTTGTCGATCGTCAAAATATCCCCGGCGCTGATCCGATCGCTCAGCGCCTTTTGAAACGCGAGACGCCGCACCGACTTCGAAATCTTTTTTGAATAATCACGTGGCTTTGGCCCGAAGACGACGCCACCGCCACGCCAAATCGGCGACGATTTATAGCCGGCCCGGGCGCGACCGGTCCCCTTTTGTCGCCACGGTTTTGCCCCGGAAAGATCTACTTCGGCTTTTGTTTTGGTGTTAGCCGAACCCGAACGCCGCGCCGCACGCATCGCCACAACGGTCTCATGGACGGCCTGCGTACCGCGGCCGTCTTCGATCAGCTCGATCTTGGCTTCCTTGGCCCCTGCTTTGGTCAAAACCTTCGCGCTCATTTTCTTTGTGCCATCTCAACTAGCGTTTTCGGCTTCTTCGCCTTCTCTTCTTCCTCGTGCTTTCGATGCTCGGCGTGTAGCGTCACTACGCGTTCGGGATGCTTAATGGCCGGCCGAACGATTACATAACTGCCGTTCGCTCCCGGGACGGCGCCGCTGATCAAAATCATCTTTTCTGCTTCCCGCACCTGCATGACCTGAAGGTTTTGCACCGTCACACGTTCATGTCCCAGATGACCGGGCATCCCCATATTTTTCCAAATTCGTCCGGGAGTAGATCGATTGCCGATCGCGCCAGGCCGCCGGTGCGTTTTCGAGCCGTGCGACGCACCTTGTCCGTGAAAGTTGTGCTTTTTCATCACGCCTTGGAAACCCTTGCCTTTCGAACGGCCAATCACGTCGACATAGTCGCCTGCCTGAAATTGCGTGACGCTCAAATTGATCTCGCCTTCGGGAAGGTCACTCGTCAGGCGAAATTCGCGCACGAATCTCTTCGGCTCGACCCCGGCCCTTTTGAATTCGCCTAAGAGCGGGCTGGCGACGCGCGATTCCTTCTGTGCACCAAACCCAACTTGCACCGCCGAATACCCCTCGTCTTCCGCCGTCAAGCGACGCAGCAAAACGTTATCTCCCGCCGCAATCACGGTCACCGGACACAAACGACCCCTGGCGTCGTAAACGCTGGTCATGCCGATTTTTTGTCCGAGAAGTCCGATGCTCATGATCGTGGGTGTGCAAGTCTTTCAGAAGCGCCTCCGCTTAAATCTTAATCGTAATATCCACGCCCGCAGGCAAATTTAATTTCTTCAGTTCATCCACCGTTTTCGCGGTCGGTTCAATGATGTCGAGCAACCGCTTGTGGGTGCGAATTTCAAATTGCTCCATCGACTTTTTGTCGACATGCGGTGAGCGATTCACCGTGAATTTCTCGATCAACGTCGGCAGCGGAATCGGTCCGGCTACTCGCGCGCCGGTGCGCTTGGCAGTTTCGACAATCTCGACTGCGGATTGATCAAGCATGCGATGGTCGAACGCTTTCAAGCGAATCCGGATGCGCTGGCCATTGCTCATTTGGCCTCCTTCTGGTCGAGAATCGCTGGGACCAGGTTCGCTGGCACGGGTTCGAAATGCGACGGCTCCATCGAATAACTGGAACGGCCTTTTGAGAGTGAACGAATTGCGGTCGCGTATCCGAACAGTTCGGCGAGCGGAACCTCTGCGTGGATAATTGTCAGATTACCGCGCGTCTCGATGCTGTTAATGCTGCCCCGCCGCCGGCTCAAGTCGCCGCAAATATCGCCCTGAAATTCCTCCGGGGTGATGTTTTCGACCTTCATGATCGGCTCAAGCAGAATCGGCTTGCCTTGCTTGAAGCCGTCTTTCATCGCGAAGATCGCTGCCAGCTTAAACGCGAGCTCGTTGGAATCCACTTCATGAAAACTTCCGTAAACAATGTCCACCTCAACATCGACAACCGGATAACCGCCCAGCACGCCGTTGAGCACTGCTTCGTCGATGCCTTTTTTTACCGCGGGAATGTATTCGCGAGGAATAATGCCGCCGACGATTTTGTTTTCGACAACCAGGCCGCTGCTTCGAGAGCCGGGCCGCACATCTACTTCGACGTGGCCGTACTGACCGCGACCACCGGATTGTTTGATCAACTTGCCAACACCATGCGCGCCCGTGGTAATAGTCTCGCGATACGCGATCTGAGGTTTGCCCGCGTTCGCGTCCACTTTGAATTCTCGGAACATCCGGTCGCGAATGATTTCGAGGTGCAGCTCGCCCATCCCGGCGATGATCGTCTGGCCGGTGTCTTCGTGAGTGTAAACGCGGAAGGTCGGATCCTCTTCAGCGAGTCGCTGCAGCGCGGTCGCCATTTTTTCCTGATCCAATTTCGTCTTTGGCTCAATCGCCATTGAAATGACGGGATCGGGAAAAGAGGGCGGTTCGAGAAGGATCGGATGGTCTTCGTCGCACAACGTGTCGCCCGTGGTGATGTTCTTAATTCCGACGATGGCCGCGATATCGCCCGAGTAACAGGTTTCGATGTCCTCGCGTTTGTCGGCCTGGATTTGGATCAGGCGCGAAATGCGCTCGCGCTTGTTCGTGCGCGGATTGTAAACCGTGTCGCCTTTCGAAAGCGTTCCGGAATAAACACGGAAAAAGACAAGCTTGCCAACAAACGGATCGCTCCAAAGCTTGAAGGCGAGCGAACAAAAATTGCCATTGTCATCTGTCGGCGCTTCCATCGGCTCGTGCGTGTCAGGCTCCATTCCTTTCGCTGGCGGAATATCGAGCGGACTCGGCAAATAATCGACCACCGCATCGACCAGATACTGCACGCCCTTATTCTTGAGTGCCGAACCGGCAACGACCGGCACAAACTTGTTCGCGATCGTCTGGCGCCGAATGCCAGCTTTCAGCAACTCCGGTGTGACCGGCTTTTCCTCCAGAACAGCTTCCGCGACTTCGTCATCGAGATTTGAGATTTGTTCCACGAGGTCGGTGTAGGCCTTCTCGACCAGATCGACATACTCCTTTGGAAGATCGGCCAGGTCGTATGTGGACCCGAGCTGATCGCTGTCCGAATAAACGACCGCTTTCTTATTAATAACGTCGACCTGGCCTTTGAACTGATCTTCTTTGCCGAGTGGAAGCAAAACCGGCCAGGCGTTTGCGCCGAGCTTTTGACGCATGCTGTCGATCGACATCTTAAAGTCAGCGCCGACGCGATCCATTTTATTGATGAACGCGATCAAGGGGACATTGTATTTGGTCGCCTGGCGCCAGACGGTTTCAGATTGTGGCTGCACGCCAGCCACGGCATCGAATACGGCAATCGCGCCATCGAGCACGCGAAGCGAACGTTCCACCTCAGCGGTGAAATCAACGTGACCCGGCGTATCAATGATGTTGATCCGCTGCTTGATCCCCTCGAAAATTTTATAGACGCCGGGCTCCTGCCGCTGCGTCCACGCGCAAGTCGTCGCCGCTGACGTGATCGTAATCCCGCGCTCGCGCTCTTGTTCCATCCAATCGGTCACAGTCGTGCCTTCATGCACTTCCCCGATTTTGTGGATCATGCCGGTGTAAAACAGAACACGCTCAGTAAGCGTCGTTTTGCCGGCATCGATGTGCGCGGCGATGCCGATGTTCCGCGTCCGTTCGAGCGGGAACTTGCGATTAGGCGAGTTCGGATTCGCGGGGGCCTTCTTCTGTTCCATCGTCGCCGTCGCCATAATCGTTACCAGCGGAAATGCGCAAACGCGCGGTTCGCTTGCGCCATTTTGTGTGTGTCTTCGCGTTTCTTGATCGCGTTGCCCTGCCCGCTGGCGGCATCTTTGATTTCCTGCGCCAGCGCATCGGCCATTCGCATTCCTTTGCGATTATCCGCGTATTGGACGATCCAGCGGGTCGCGAGTGAGATTTGACGCGCAGGCGTCACTTCCATGGGCACTTGGTAGGTCGCGCCACCGACCCGGCGCGATTTCACTTCCAGCCGCGGGCGAACGTTTTCGATCGCCTTATTTACAACTTCCAGTGGATCGACAGAATCAGAACCTTCGCGCGACTTGTCGATCGCTGTGTAGACGATTCGTTCCGCGAGCGACTTCTTGCCGCGCTTCATGACCGTAGTAATGAGACGCTCTACAGCCGGACTCCCGTAGCGGGAATCGACGCGCTCCTCCTTTTTGTAAACTTTCCTCCGTCGCGACATTGTCGATCTTTCTATCCAAAATTATTTCTTTTCGGCCGCGCCTTCCTTCGCTGCCGCCTTCGGTGCAGCCTCTTTCGCTGCGCCCCCTCCACCGCCGCCGCCTTTCGGTCGTTTTGCTCCGTATTTGGAGCGGCTCCGACGGCGCCCATCTACGCCAAGGCTGTCGAGCGTCCCACGCACAATGTGATAGCGGACACCGGGTAAATCCTTCACGCGTCCTCCGCGCACGAGCACGATGGAGTGCTCCTGCAAATTGTGTCCCTCGCCTGGAATGTAGGCAATCACTTCCTGGCCATTCGTCAAGCGCACCTTGGCCACTTTGCGCAG
>Ga0207645_10001787_pt1 | contig 17388 bp, 20 predicted proteins | sample KBSM53metaG_FD_184331 | JGI IMG/M metagenome (GOLD analysis project Ga0207645, IMG submission 184331) | Miscanthus rhizosphere microbial communities from Kellogg Biological Station, Michigan, USA - KBS M5-3 metaG (SPAdes) (version 2) | ecosystem: Host-associated > Plants > Roots > Rhizosphere >...
GATGCTGAACTGCAGGCTGTAGGTCGAGCCGGTGACGAGCGACGGGTCGATCACGCTGCCGGTGTCGATCCAGGCACTGCCGGTGCTGGTGACCGCGCTCGCGGTGAACACACCGTTGCCGGTGCGCGCGTTCATCCAGGTCGACTCGCCGTCCATTGTCAGCGGCAAGGCTTCGCCCGACGCCGCCTGCAGCTGACCCGAGGTACCCTGGAACTGGATCCCGCCGGGCACGTCGGCAAACGGCGCCTGGCTCGAGCCCTGGCCGCCGAACAGGTAGGTGCCGGCGCCATCGGTGCGGTTGGCGACCGCGAACAGCTGCTGGCGCAGATCGGCGATCTGGTTCGCGACGCCGGTACGCTCCGCATCGCTGTAGGTCGCATTGCCGGCCGCGACCAGCGCCTCGCGCACCTGCTGCAGCAGGCTGCCCGCGTCGGCGAGCGCGCTCTCGGTCAAGGTCATCGCGTTGTTGCTGGCGTCGACGGCGCGCTGGCTTGCGACACTGCGGCGCTCCGCGGCGAGCGCACGCTCCGCGCGTGCCGCGGCGGCCGGATCGTCGCTGGCGTGGTTGACGCGCTTGCCGGTGGTCATCTGCTCCTGCGTGCCGCTGAGCGCGGCCTGCCGCTGCATCAGCGAGTCGAGCGAGTTGTTGTAGCTGTTCGAGGTACTGATGCGCATCGCAACGCCTTGAAGAGGATGTCAGGGGATCAGCGCGCCGCCACCTGCAGCATCGTGTCGAAGACCGCCTGCGCGACCTGCAGGATCTTCGCTGCTGCCTGGTAGCTCTGCTGGAACTGGATCAGCCGCGCGGCCTCTTCGTCGAGGTTCACGCCGGCGGCGTTCGAACGTGCCGTCTCGGCCTGGCTCGCGACCGCGCTCGACATGCTCGCGGCGGTCTTGCCGCCCTGCACGCGCACGCCGACGTTCGCGAGCGCGCTCGCGTAGGCATCGGTGATGCTCATCGCACCGGCACTGGTCGCGCCGCTGCCGCTGGCGCTGACGATGCTTGCCTGGCCGAGGCGCGCGAACGCCAGTGCATTGCCGTTGTTGGTCGCGACCGACACCGTCGGCACGACACTGACGGTGTCGCCGCTCTTCGGCACGCCGTCCAGGTTGAGCTCGAAGCCGTTCAGGCTGATCGGCGTGCCCGCGGTCCAGACCCCGGTGCCGGTGGTGGCGTCGCTCATCGTCCAGGTGTAGTTGCCGGTGCCCGACGTGAACGTGATGTCGGCGCTGAGGGCGCCGTTGTAGGCCGGGTCGACGGCGGTGAGCGAGGTGATCGTCGCGGTGCCGGTGTTGTTGACGCCGACACTGCCGGTGAACGGCGCTGCCGCGGCGATGCCCTGCGGCGCGCGGAGCACGGCCTGCATGCCCTGCGCCGCGCCGGCCACCGGCTGCAGCATGAAGCGGTCGCCGCTCGCGGCCGTGCCGCCGGTGAGCGTCAAGGTCACGCCGTCGAGCTGCACGCCCGCGGCCAGCGCCGCCGGCGTGAACGGGCTGCCGGCCACGACCGATTGGTCGATGCTGCGGGTCAGGCTGTAGTTGCTGCCGTCGAAGCTCAGCTGGTAGTCGCTCGCCTGCAGCTGCGAGGCATCGTCGACGCTCAGGCTCAGGGTCGCCGTGCCGCTGTTCGACGACGCCGCGAGCACCCGCGGCGCACCGACCGCGAAGATCGGTGCACCGGCGCCGGCCGGCTGGCCGAGGTCCAGGCCGAGCGACTGCTGCGTATTGACGGCGCCGCTGACGGCCGCGGCCATCTGCCCGAGCAGGTCGTTGGCGGCGCGCAGGTCCTCGTTCTGGAACTTCATCAGCCCGGCGAGCGAACCGCCGGCCAGGCTGTCGGGCGGGATCAGGCGATTCACGCTGCCCTCGGTCATCGTCAGCATCACCTTGGCCGGATCGAAGCTGTCGGGCACCGCCTTGATCGTGTTCGCGTTCGCGCCCAGCACCAGGCTCTGGCCGCCGCCGATGAACACGCCGATGCTGCCGTCGTCGGCCGGGATTGTCGTGACGCTGATCGTCGAGGCGATCTGGCTGATCAGCTGGTCGCGCTGGTCGAGTAGCTGGTTCGGCGCCTGGCCGGTGCCCTTCAGCGACGCGATCTGCGCATTCAGCTTCGCGACCTGCGTTGCGAGCGCGTTGACGCTCGCGACCGACGCGGTCACGTCCTGCGTGACGCCGGTCTGCAAGGCGCTGAGCTGGTCGCCGGCGGCGCGAAAGCGAGCCGCCAGTTCCTGCGCCTGGCTCAGCACGACCTGGCGCGCCGACGAGTCGCTCGGATCGTTCGACAGATCGACGAACGAGTTCAGGAATTCGCCCGCGGCGTAGCCGATTCCGGCGCTGCCGATCGGAAACACGTTCTCGAGCTGCGTGAGCTTGTCGACGCGCGCGGTGTCGGCGGCAGCCAGCGACGCGGTGCCCATGGCCTGCGTCGTCAGGTACTTGTCGTAGGCGCGCGTGACGGTCGTGACATCGACGCCCTTGCCGAAGAAGCCCGAGCCGGTGAACTGCCCGGCGGCATCGGCGAGCTGCGTCTGCTGGCGCGAATAGCCGACCGTGTTGGCATTCGAGATGTTGTTGCTGGTCGTCTGCAGCGCGGCATAGCTGGCGAACATCGCCGTCTTGCCGATCGACATCAGGGCGCTCATCGCGGCTCCTCGTGCGCGGCGCACTGCGCCGGTAGGCGGGAATGGACCACCGCGTTCAGTCGGACCTGTCTCATGCCATCAACCCCGGTGAGCCAAGCGTGGCGCGCTGCATCCGCAAAGTCGTGTTGATCACCTTCGTGAGCTTGGCCGCGTAGGCCGGGTCGGTCGCGTAGCCGGCGCGCTGCAGGCCTTGCGCGAAGCCCTGCGCGCTGTTGCCGGCGGCGACGACCTGCGCATAGCGCGGGTTGTCCTTCATCAGCTTCGCGTAGTCGCGAAACGATTCGTCGTAGCTCGCATAGGCGCGGAACTTCGCGACGACCTTGCGCGGCTGGCCGTCGACCACTTCGGTCGTCGTGACCTGCGCGACCGGGCCCTTCCACCCCGCGCCGGCCTTGATGCCGAACAGGTTGTGCGAATTCGAGCCGTCGGTATTTCGGATCTCGTGCTTGCCCCAGCCCGACTCGTGCGCCGCCTGCGCGACCATGAAGGCCGCCGGGATGCCGCTCTCCTGCGCCGCGGCCTGGGCCGCAGTCTGGTGCAGGCGCAGGAACTCTTCCTGGCTCGGCTTCACGCGGGTCAGTTGATCAGTGCGCGCCGGCGCGTTCGCGGCCGCGGCGGCCGGCACGGCGGCATTCGGCGCGGCGCCGGTCACGCCGCTGATCTGCCGCTCGAGCTGGCGCGCGATCACGTCGCCGAGGCCGCCGGGCAGGCCCGTCATCTTGTTCGCGAACTGCGTGTCCAGCATCTCGGTGCCCATCTGCGTGCCCGAGTTCTCGAGCATGCCGCTGGCCATCGACGACTCGCGCATGCTCTTCATCAGCTGCTGCATGAACATCGCCTCGAACTGCTTCGCCGCGGCCTTGATCGCGGCCTTCGGATCGGTCGCGGCGCGGGCGCGCAGCGCGCTGCCCGACGGGTCGCGCATCGCGTCGAGCGCATCGCTCGACACGCTGGCGCCGTTGGTCAGGCTGGCAATCGAGGTCATGCTCAGATCACCTCGATCTCGGCGTTGAGCGCGCCGGCGGTCTTCATCGCCTGCAGGATCGCGAGCAGGTCCTGCGGGGTCGCGCCGAGCGAGTTCAGCGCCTTCACGACATCGGCGAGCTTGGTGCCGGCCGGCAGCTGGATCAGCGAGCCGGGCTCCTGGCGGATCGTGATGTCGGCCTTGTCGCGCGACACGGTCTCGCCCTTCGAGAACGGCGCCGGCTGGCTCACGACCGGCGTCGAGCTGATCGTCACCGACAGGCTGCCATGCGCCACCGCGCAGGGGTTCAGGGTCACGGTCTGGTTCACGACCACCGAGCCGGTGCGCGCGTTGATCACGACCCGCGCCGCGGGCGCCGCGAGCTCGAGCGGCAGGTTCTCGATGTCGGCCATGAAGGCGACGCGCGCGTCGGCGCTCGCGGGCATGCGCACGCGCACGACGCGGCCGTCGAGGGCCTGCGCGCTGCCCGCGCCCATCTTCGCGTTGACCGCGCGCGCGACTTCGCGCGCGGTGTTGTAGTCGCTCGCGTTCAGGTCGAGCTGCAGGTACTCGCCCTGGTTCAGCGGCGTGGGCACTGCGCGCTCGACCGTCGCGCCTTCGGGCACGCGCCCGGCGCTGAGGTGGTTGATCTGGACCTTCGAGCCGGCCGCCGAGGCGCCGGCGCCGCCGACCACGAGGTTGCCCTGCGCGAGCGCGTAGATCTGCCCGTCGGCGCCCTTCAGCGGCGTCGCGATCAAGGTGCCGCCGCGCAGCGACTTGGCATTGCCCATCGACGAGACGGTCACGTCGACCTGCTGACCGGGCTGCGCGAACGGCGGCAGCTGCGCGGTGACCATTACCGCGGCGACGTTCTTCAGCTGCATGCTGGTGCCCGGCGGCACCGTCACGCCCATCTGCTGCAGCAGCGCGTTGATGCTCTGCGTCGTGAACGGCGTCGAGGTGGTCTGGTCGCCGGTGCCGTCGAGGCCGACAACGATGCCGTAGCCGACCAGCTGGTTGTTGCGCACGCCCTGCACGCTGGCGACTTCCTTCAGGCGCATCGCCTGCGCCGGCGCCGGCCACCACAGCGCGGCGCTGGCCAGCAGCACGGTCAGGCCGATCAGCTTGCGCAGGAGTCTGTCGATGGCTTGCATGGTGGTCGCATCGGTCGAGGATGGCCACGGCGGGCCGATGAACCGATTCTGGGCAAACCTAAATCGGCAGAACGTTCAAAAAGAACCGCCCCAACCAGCCTATTCCCTGGGCATCGGCCTGCTGGCCCTTGCCGCGCTGCTCGATGCGCACGTTGGCGATCTGCGCCGACGCGACGCTGTTGCCGGCCTGGATCGCGCGCGGATCGACCTGGCCCGAGAAGCGCAGCACGTCGACGTTGTGGTTGACGCCGATCTGCTTCTCGCCCGAGATGATCAGGTGGCCGTTGGGCAGCACCTCGATCACGGTCGCGGTGATCGTGCCCGAGAAGTCGTTGCTGTTCTCGGTGCTGCCCTTGCCCGCAAAGGTGTTGCTCGAGGTCGCGCCGAGCGTCGCACGCGCCGTCGTGAACGAGTTCGCCGACAGCCCCGGGATCGCGGTGACGCCGGCCGCGAGGCCGCCGCTCTTGTCGATCGAGCTGGTCGACTTCTGGGTCGCGCTGACCTTCTCGACGATCTGCACCGTGAGGGTGTCGCCGACGAGCCGGGCGCGGTGGTCCTCGAACAGCGGGCGGTACTGGCTCGACTGGAAGATCGAGCCGTTGTTGACCGCGGCCACGACGATCGGCGCCGGCCGGATCGCGGTCGGCTGCGCGACATCGACCGGCGGGCGCTTGTTCAGGGTCTCGCTCATCGTGTCGCAGCCGGCCAGCGGCACGAGCGCGCCGAGCGCGGTGGCGAGCGCGAGCGGCGCGCTGCGAAGCCGCATCATCGCGCGCCTCACAGCTGCGTCAGACGCGCGAGCATGTCGTCCGAGGTCTTGATGGCCTTGGAATTGAGCTCGTAGGCGCGCTGCGTCTGGATCATGCCGACGAGTTCCTCGACGACGTTGACGTTGGAGGTCTCGACGAAGCCCTGCTGCAGGATGCCCAGGCCGTTCTGGCCCGGCGTGCCGGTGTTCGCGGTGCCCGAAGCGGCGGTCTCGGCATAGATGTTCTGGCCCTTCGGGTCGAGCCCGGCCGGATTCACGAAGCTCGCGGTCTGGATCTTGCCGACCGCCTGCGGCGTCGCCTGCGCCGGCAGCAAAACGCTGACCGTGCCGTCGTTGGCGATCGTGACGCTGGTCGCGTTCGCCGGGATCGTGATGCCGGGCTGGACGACGTGGCCGTTGTTGGTCACGAGCTGGCCGTTGGCGTCGACCTGGAACGAGCCGTCGCGGGTGTAGCCGGTCGTGCCGTCGGGCATCTGCACCTGGAAGAAGCCCAGGCCGCTGACCGCCACATCGAGCGGGTTGCTGCTCTGCTGCAGGTTGCCCTGGCTGAAGCTGCGCGAGGTCGCGACCGCGCGCGTGCCCAGGCCCACCTGCAAGCCGGTCGGCAAGGTCGACTGGTCGCTGCTGTTGGCGCCGGCCTGGCGCAGGTTCTGGTACATCAGGTCCTCGAACACCGCATGCGAGCGCTTGTAGCCGTTCGTCGAGGCGTTGGCGAGGTTGTTCGAGATGGTGTCCAGCTGGGTCTGCTGGGCTTCCATTCCGGTCTTCGAGATCCACAAGGAACGCATCATGGCGGTGCTCCGGTCAATGAGCCGATGATGGCGGCGGCCGGTGCGTGCGTTCGGTCGAACAGAGGGGTGCTTGCCCCACTTATCCGGTGCTGCGCGCGGGCGATCAGCTCGACGTCAGCAGCTGCGACGCGGCCTTCTCGTCGGCCTCGGCGGTCTGGATCATCTTCATCTGCGCCTCGAACTGGCGTGCCGCAGAGATCATCGCGACCATCGATTCGACCGCGCTGACGTTCGAGCCTTCGAGCGCGCCGTCCTGCACGCGGGCGGTGTCGTCGGCGCTCAGGTCGCCGCCGGCGCCGCGGAACAGGCCGTCGTCGCCGCGCGTCAGCGGCGTCTCGGGCGTCACCAGCTTGAGCTTGCCGATCGCGCTGTTCTTGCCGTCGCTGCCCTTGGCGCTGACGGTGCCGTCGGCGCCGATGCTGACGGCCGCGTTCGGCGGCACCTGCAGCGGGCCGCCGTCGCCCATCACCGGCAGGCCGCTGCGCGTCGTCAGCGTGCCGTCGGCCGAGACCTCGAGCGCGCCGCCGCGGGTGTAGGCCTCGGTGCCGTCGAGCGCCTGCACGGTCAACCAGCTGTTGCCTTTGGCGGCGACATCGAGGTTGCGGCCGGTCGCGGTGATCGCGCCGGGGCTGGCGTCGTAGCCGGTCGTGGTCTCGAGCGAATAGACCCGCGTGCTCGCGCCGCTGCCCAGCACCGGCACCGCGCGAAAGGCCTGCAGCTCGGCGCGAAAGCCGGGCGTCGACACATTCGCCAGGTTGTTGGCGAGCGTGTCCTGACGCTGCATCGTCGCCTTCGCGCCCGACATCGACAGATAGATCATGCGGTCCATCGGGGCCCCTCAGTGGTGACGATTGCGGCTTCGCGGGTGCTGACGGCTGCTCGCGGCGACTCAGGCCGGTCAGCGCAGGTTCACGAGCGTCTGCAGCACCTGGTCCTGCGTCTTGATGGTCTGCGCATTCGCCTGATAGACGCGCTGCGCGGTGATCATGTTGACGAGCTCACCGGTCAGGTCGGTGTTCGATTCCTCGAGTGCGCCGGCCTGCAGCTGGCCGATGTTGCCGGTGCCCGGCGTGCCGACGGTCGGGTCGCCCGAGGTGTAGCTGCGCGCCCACAGGTTGCCCCCGAGCGGGCTCAGGCCTTGCGGGTTGCGGAAGGTCGCGAGTTCGAGCTGCCCGGCCGGCTTGGACTGGCCGTTCGAGTAGGTCGCCATCACGATGCCGCTCTTCTCGATCGACACGCTCGTCAGCTGGCCGGCCGTGTAGCCGTCCTGCGCCATGCTGGTCACGCCGAAGGTCGAGCCGAACTGGGTCGCGCCGGTGACGTCGAGCGCCACGCCGGGGATCGCCAGCGTGGTCGCGCCGGCCGCGTTGGTGGTCGACGGGATCGTCATCGCCACGGTGCCCAGCGGCGCGGTCGGCGTGCCGCCATTGGGCGGGAATGCGATCGTCGTCACCGGCAGCGGGTTGCCCAGGCCGTCGACGTTGACCGAGGTGCCGTTCGCGGTGGCGTAGACGTTCCAGGTGTCGGTGGCCGACTTCTGGAAGTAGTAGGTCAGCGCGACGTCCTGGCCCTTGGCATCGAACACGGTCACCGAGGTGGCGTCGTTGTAGGTCGTCGCGTCGCTGAAGTCGACCTGCGGCGTCGGCACCGGCGAGGCCAGGGTCGTGGCCTTGCGCGCATCGAGGTTCATCTCGATCGTGACCTTGCTGGTCGGGTTCGGATCGACGCCGCCGGTGGGCAGCTGCAGCGGCACCGCAGCGCCGGGCTGGATCGTGCCGTCTTTCGCGGCCGGGTAGCCCACCAGCTTCAGGCCGGCGTTGTTGGCGATGAAGCCGTCCTTGTCGGCCTGGAACTGGCCGTTGCGGGTGTACAGCGTCTGCGAGCCGTTGCTGACCTCGAAGAAGCCGTTGCCGTTGATCGCCAGGTCGAGCGGGCTGTCACTGGTGGTGATGTTGCCCTGCGTGAACTGCTGCGTCACCGCCTGCAGGTTCACGCCGATGCCGATGCTGGTGCCGTTGATCGCGCTCGCGTACATGTCGGCGAACTCGGCGCGCGATTCCTTCGCACCGATGGTGTTGGCGTTGGCGACGTTGTTGCCGATCACCTCGAGGTTCTTGCTCGACGCGTTCAGGCCGGACAGGCCTTGCTGGAAGCTCATGGGGAATTCCTTCTCGTTGAAGCGATCGCGGGATCAGTTGATGGCCTTGACGGTGCTGTACGCGACCGTGCCGGAGTTCTGCAGTTCGAGCATCAGCGCATCGCCCGAGGTACTGACCGCGTTGACCTTGTCGCGCATCAGCGCGGTGCTGACCAGCGGGGTCGCGCCGCTGGTCGCGGTGATGCGGAAGCTCAGGTTGCTGGTGCTGTCGTATTTGCCCGAGGCCCAGTCGAAACTGTGCAGCCCCGCGCTTTGCGCGCCCATCGCGATCGTGTCGACGACCTGGCCGGCCGGGCTCAGCACCTCGACCTTGACCGCATCGGCCGCCGATGTCAGCTCGAAGCCGCCCTGGCCGACGCCGTCGGCGATGTCGAGCTTGCTGCCCGGCACGATCACGTCCTTGCCGACCAGGGACGCGCCCTGCAGGGTCTGCATCTGAAGGAACTGGCTCGAGAGCTGCTGCACGCTGGTGTTCAGCGTGGCGATGCCGCTGACGGTGTTGATCTGCGCGATCTGGCTCGTCAGCTGAGCGTTGTCCATCGGGCTGAGCGGGTCCTGGTTCTGCAGCTGCGTGACGAGCAACTTCAAAAAGCGGTCCTGGCTGCCGGCCTCGGCCGCGCTGCCGGTGGCCGCGGCGGTCGTGCCGTTGATGCTGTTCAGGGTGGCGGCGGAAATGGCCATGAGCGGGTCCTTGCTTGCGCGGTGGGCGGGCGTCTTGCGACTAGCCCATTTGCAGCGTCTTGAGCAGCAGGCTCTTGGCCGTGTTCATGACTTCGATGTTGTTCTGGTACGAGCGCGAGGCCGAGATCATGTTGACCATCTCCTCGACCGCATTGACGTTGCTGTAGGTCACGTAGCCGTCGGCATCGGCGCTCGGGTGCTTGGGGTCGTGCACGCGCCGGCCCGCGGTCTGGTCTTCGCTGATCGTGCTGACGGTCACGCCGGCCGCGGTCGGGTCGTTCGCGTTCGCGCCCATCAGCTGGGTCTGGAACGTGACCTGGCGCGCCTTGTAGGCCTGGCCATCGGGGCCGGCCACGGTGTCGGCGTTCGCGAGGTTGCTGGCGACGACGTTCAGGCGCTGGCTTTGCGCGCTCGCCGCGCTGCCCGACACGTTGAAGATGTTCATCATGCTCATTCAGCGCTCCTTCACTGGCCGGTGATCGCGCTCAAGGTGGTCTTCACCTGCGCGCCGATGAACCGCAAGGTCGCCTCGTATTTCACGGTGTTGTCGGCGAAGCTGGCGCGCTCGCGGTCCATGTCGACGGTGTTGCGGTCGAGGTTGGTCTGGCTCGGCGCCGCGTAGCTCAAGGTGCTGAAGCTCGCGCCGCCGTGCGCGCCGGGGTTGGCGCCGATGTGGCCGGGCTGGCTCGCGGCCAGCATCGTCGTCGTGGTGCCGGCGCCAGTCGCGTCGCGCAGCGCCTGGGCGAAGTTCATCTCGCGCGCCACGTAGCCGGGCGTGTCGGCGTTCGCGATGTTGCTGGCGATCAGGCGCTGTCGCTCCGAGCGCAGGCTCAGGGCCTGGGCCTGGAAGTCGAGCGCATCGGTGAGTCGGTTGAGCATGGCGGCCTCGCTGGGTTGCCGGCGGCGGATGCGTCTTCCGAAGCGGAAAGCCATGCGCCGATCTGGGGGCATTGTGGTCAGCGCCCGCTGAAACATAAGCGCGAACAAGGCCGGGATTGCGGGCCAATTCGCCCCCTTGCGCCGGGCCGCGGATCACTACAGTGCCGGCCCATGGACAACACCTTGCCCGCTGTCGTGCGGGCGATCCTCGCCCGCGGCCTTGCCGCCACCTTGCTGGCACTGGCGGCGGCACTCGCCATGGCGCAGCCGGTCGCCGCGCCGCCCGAGGCCCTCGACGGCGGCATCGCACAACAGGTGCGCGAGCTCGCGCTGGCGGGCGTGCAGGGCGGCGCGCCGGCCGCAGGCGCGTACGGCGCACCGCGCTTCGAGGTCAGCGTCGGCCAACTCGATACGCGCTTGCGCCTGGCACCGTGCCAGCACATCGAACCCTATGTGCCCGACGGCATGCGCCTGTGGGGCAAGAGCCGGATCGGCCTGCGCTGCACCCAGGGCGCGGTCAAATGGAACGTCTACCTGCCGATCACCGTGAAGGTCTTCGGCACCGCGCTGGTCGCGACCGGCAACGCCGCCGCCGGCAGCGTATTGAGCGCCGCCGACCTGGCTCAAGCCGAGGTCGATCTGGCCGAAGATGCTTCGGCACCGCTGGCCGACCCCGGCCTGGCGGTCGGCCGCACCCTGGCGCGCGCGCTGAAGCCGGGCCAGAGCCTGCGCCAGGCGCACCTGAAGGCGCGGCAGTGGTTCGCTGCCGGCGACACCGTGACCGTGTCGGCGCAGGGCAACGGCTTCAGCGTCGCGAGCGAGGCGCAGGCGCTGAACAACGGCATCGAAGGCCAGCCGGTGCGGCTGCGCACCGAAAGCGGGCGCGTTTTGACCGGGTTGCCGGTGGCCGAGCGCCGGGCCGACGTCAATCTGTGACAAGACTTTTGTCACGGCCCGCGGAAATCCCTAAAGTAGGCTCGCACCGGGCCGATACAGCATGGACACTGATGGGTCGGCGCCTGTGCTCCGACCACTGGAGAGCACCATGAAGATCGGCCATTCCGCAGACAAGCTCGCGCCCCCCGCCACCGCGAACGGCACGCCCGTCGCGAACGGCCAGGCGGCCGCCGCCAACGCCAGCGCCATTCCGGCCGCGGCCGACGCGAGCGCGAAGATCGAGTTGTCGAGCACCGCCGCGACGCTGCTGTCGGGCAGCGGCGGCGCCGAATTCGACGCCGAGAAGGTTGCCCGCATCTCCAAGGCGATCGAAGAAGGCACATTCAAGATCAACCCCGAGGCGATCGCCGACAAGCTGATCACGAACGCCCAGGAACTGCTGAGCAAGATCTGACACCCTGGCCGGCGCCGCTGCGGCCGGCCTCGCGCTCTTTTCGTTGCACTGACTCACCCGCCTGCCCCGCCCCGCAGCGGCCATCACGACCTACACGGGCTCGCCTTTCAATGTCTCACCCGGTTTCCTCCCGCCCTGCCCCGCGGCCCGATGCCGAACTCGAAACCGCGCTCGCAGCCGTCGAGACGCGGCTCGCCGCGCTGGGCGATGCGCTGCGTGAATGCGACAGTGCCGGCATCGACCTGCATGCGACCGAACTGCACCGTGCGCTCGCGACGGCCGTCGATCACTTCTCGCACGCCGCGCGTGGGGGCGCGGTGCCGCAGGCGCTGCGCCATCGCCTGGCGAGCGCGAGCGGCCAGGTTGCCGCGCAGCGCGAATCGCTTGCGCGCGCGACCGCCGCGCTCGATCGTGCGATCGATGTGCTGATGCCGCGGGACAGCGGCCTGTATTCGACCTTCGGCGCCGGCGAGCGCAGCGGACGCGGCGGCTCGATCGTCGCTTGAGAGGGCTCAGGCCGCGTCGGCCGGCTGCAGCCGAAGATCCTTCGCGAGGCGGACGCAGGCTTCGCGCCCCTGGTAATAGCCGCTGACCTGCTGGACCTCCCGATAGCCCAGACGCGCATAGAAGGCGCGCGCACCGCCGTTGCTGGCGCGTGCCTCGAGCACGACCTGGCCGACGCCGGCCACCATGGCGACCTGCTCGAGCCAGCCCATCATCGCGCGGCCGACGCCGCGCCGGCTGCATTCGGTGCGCACCGCGAGCAGCAGCAGGTGGGCTTCGTCGTCGTGGTACTTCATGATCCCGAAACCGAGCGACGCCGCGCCCTGGCGGGCAACCAGCACATTGGTCTCGTGATCGCGGATGCTGCGCATCACGCGCGGCGCGGTCCAGCTCCAGCCCAGGCCCTGCTCGATGCGGTCGCGCGACAGGCTGGCGATCGCTGGCGCATCGTCGCGCGTGGCCAGCCGCAGGATGAGCTCGTCGATCATGGCGGTGCGCCCTCTCTCGCCCTATTTCACGGTGACGGCATAGGTCACGGTCTGCACCGCCGGATCCAGGCTGCGCGGGCGGCGCAGGTCGAATCGCAAGGTCACGGTGCCGGCCGCCACCGGCTTGAAATGCCAGACGCTGCTGCCGGCCGCCTCGAAGATGTTGGTGTCGCGCGACGCCCGCTCGAAGGACGTGCTCTGCACCGACAGCACGCCGGGCGCCAGGTCGACCAGCGACCATTCACGGCCGGTCGTCGCGAGCAGGGGAAGGCGCACGACGAGCTCCTGCGCCGGCTCGAGCTCGATGCTTGCACCGCTTTTGTCATCGCCGACCGTGATCGATCGGCCGCCAGTGTTCTGGATCAGCACCGGCCTGGGCGCCGGCGCCGACGCGGCGGCCGCGCCCGGCTTCGACTCCGCCGACGGGCGCAGACCGAACATCGAGCAGCCGCCGAGCAGCCCGAGCACGACCGCCGTGCCGATGTACATGCGCATGGATGAAATCATCGATGGTCCGGTGGTGGCGAATCAGTACAGCGTCGAGCGCACGCGCGCCGGCAAGTCGCGGTCGTAGGCCTCGCCGTCGATCTGCGCCGCCGTCAGCGCCGACAGGATCGCGCCGGGCGACGGCAGGCTGGCACGCGCCACGTGGCGGCCGGGATCCCACAGCGCCGACCTGACGAGCGCACGCGAACACTGGAAGTACACCGCCTCTACCTGCACCACCAGCACCGAGCGCGGCAGCTTGGCGTCGACCGCGAAACGGGCCAGCAGCGCCGGCTCGACACTGATGTGCGCGCGGCCGTTGACACGCAAGGTCTCGCCGATGCCCGGCACCATGAACAACAGCGCGACGCGCGGATCATGGATCACGTTGCGCAGGCTGTCGGTGCGGTTGTTGCCGCGCCGGTCGGGGAGCAGCAAGGTCGTGTCGTCGTCGATCGCGACGAAGCCCGGCGCGTCGCCGCGCGGCGAAGCATCGAGGCCGTCGGGCCCGCTGGTCGCGAGCACCGCGAACGGTGAGGCTTCGATCAGCGCGCGATAGACCGGATGCAGCCGGCCGACCTCTTTGCGCAGCGAGGTTTCGCCGGGCTGGCCATACAGTGCCGCGAGTGCGTCGACGTCGACGATGCGGTGCGGGTCGCGGGCGGGGGCAGAGCTCATCGCCAAAGCGTATCAAAGTTTGCGCGCGGTCCCGGCGCACGCGCCGCGCGCTATCCTTGGCGCCCCCCGCATCGAGCAGCATGGCCGCGATCCACATCACCGACATCGAATCGGCCATCAATTGGTGGCGCGAGCGTTCGCCGTCACCCGACGGCATCACCGCCTGCGCCGAGGTGCGCGCGCTCGGCACCGTGTATGCGCTGATGGTGTACTACCACGAGGTCGAGTGCGACGAGGCGACGATGCCGGCCCGCGCGCGCGACGCCTGGCTCGCCTGGTACGCGAGCACGCCCGACGCGCCCTGCATCGCGATCTGCTCGACCAGCCAGGGCGATGCCATCTGCAAGGGCTGCGGCCGCAGTTTCGAGGAGGTCCAGCACTGGCCGACGATGACACCGGCCGAGAAGCGCGTCACCTGGCGCCGCATCACGATGGAGGCCACGGCCTGGCGCTTCAACAAGTATGCAGAGCGGGCGCGCGAAGGCGCGACGGCGACACCGCCCGAACACGCCGGCGCCGAGCCGGGCAAAGCGCGCTGACGCGCCGATGCGCTGAATCACTGCGCTCTCAGGCCAGCGCCGGGCCGCCAACGGCCAGAGGCCGTTGGCCTTCCGCAGGCACGGACAGTCCGCAGGGACTGTCCGTGTCCGGCTTCAGCTCACCAAGCGGCCTGAGCACCCGCATGGCGGGTGGCGTCGGTACCCCGGCGCCGGGTGCTCTATGTCATCAGGCCGCGGCCGGCAGCGCCAGCACGAAGCAGCTGCCGCCACCCTCGCGGTCTTCGCAGCGCACGCTGCCGCCATGGCGCTGCGCGATCTGCTTGACCAGGCTCAGGCCGAGCCCGACGCCGCCGGCCTGTTCGGCATGGCCGGGCAGACGGAAGAACGGCTCGAAGATGCGCTCGCGCATCGCCTCGGGCACGCCTGGCCCGCGGTCGCAGACGCGCAGCAGCGTCTGCCCCGGCGCCGCCGCGATCGACACCGCGACCTCGCCGCCGCCGTAGCGGCGCGCGTTCTCGAGCAGGTTGCGCAGCGCACGGCGCAACAGGCGCTCCTCGCCGATCACCGCGGCCGCCGTGCCGTCGACCGTCGCATCGACGCGCGCCGCCTCTTCGGCCGCCATGCCGAGCAGCTCGACGCGCTCGTTGCGCTCGGGGGTCGGCGCCGCGTCGAGCCGGCTGGCGAGCAGCACCTCTTCGACCAGCGCATCGAGCTCGGCGACATTGGTGTCGATCTCGCGCCGCAGGCTGGCGCGCTGCGCCGCCGGCACGTCGTCGAGCATCGAGACCGCCATCTTCATGCGGGCCAGCGGCGAGCGCAGTTCGTGGCTGGCATTGGCCAGCAGCGACTGATGCGAGCGCACCAGCGCCTCGACGCGCGCCGCGGCCACGTTGAAGCTGTGCGCCACCGCGGCGACCTCGTCGCGGCCGTTGACGACGACACGGTGACCGAGCTGCCCGGCGCCGAACTGCTCGACGCCTTTCTTCAGCGCCTCGAGGCGGCGCGTCAGGCGGCGCACGACCGGGTAGGCACCGGCCGCGACCGCGATGAACAGGATCACCAGCACCACGATCAGGCCGAGCCCGCGCTGCCATGCCGGCGGCACGAACGGCAGGAACGGCGGCGGTCCATCGGCATCGGGCGGCCCGCCGGGCCGCGTTCCGGGCGGGCCACCCAGGCCGAGTCGTGCGCCGGCATTGAACTGGCGCATCAGGCCCGGCCGCATGATCCACAAGGTGCGGCCATCCTCCAGACGCACCGCGAGGCCGCGCGCCACGCCCTCGGCCTGGCGTCGTGCAAACGAGTCGGACTGCGCGATGCGCGCGCCATCGGCGCTGTCGAGCGCCAGCGGCAGGCGCAGGCGCATCGACCACTCGCGCAGCGCCGCGGCCTGGTCGTCGACCGACGCATCCTGCCCGGGCAGCGAACGCTGGATCAGTTCGGCCCAGGCGCCCATGCGTTCGGTCAGCACCGCCTCGGCGCGCAGGCGCTCCTGCTCGAGGTGGCGCTGGAACACCCAGCCCGAGGCGCCCGCGAACAGCAGCAGCACCACGACGACCGTGACGTAGATGCGCAGGTACAGGCTCTTCATGGCACCGCCCTCATCGCGCGGGCGAGCGCATCGGCCGGCACGCGGGGCGCCCGGACGGCCGGCGGCGCGGCTGCGGGGCGCTGCATCTCACGCTGCGTCGGCGTCTTGCTTGCGTGCGAACACGTAGCCGGCGCCGCGCACCGTCAGCACCCGGCGCGGCAGCTTCGGGTCGTCTTCGATGACCGAGCGGATGCGCGAGATGTGCACATCGATCGAACGGTCGAAGGCCTCGAGCGGATGGCCCTTGAGCGAATCCATGATCTGGTCGCGCGACAGCACGCGCCCGGGGCTTTGCGCGAGCACGACCAGCAAGTCGAACTGGTGGCCGGTGAGGTCGCAGATCGCGCCGTCGAGGCGTGCGACCCGGGCGCCGAGATCGATCTCGAGGCGGCCGAAACGCAGCACGTCGTCGCCGGCCGGCTGCGGCGCGGCGCGGCGCAGCAGCGCCTTGACGCGCGCCAGCAGCTCGCGCGGCTCGAACGGCTTGGGCAGGTAGTCGTCGGCGCCGAGCTCCAGGCCCACGATGCGGTCCATCGGCTCGCCGCGCGCGGTCAGCATCAGCAGCGGCAGATAGCGGTGCCGGGCATCGGCGCGCAGCTCGCGGCACAGGTCGAGGCCGTCGCCGTCGGGCAGCATCAGATCGAGCACCAGCGCATCGAACGACTCGGCGGCGAGCCGCGCGCGGCCCTCGGCCAGGGAGCCGGCGGTGTCGACCTCGAAGCCGGAGTTGCGCAGGTAGTCGCCCACCATGGCCGCCAGCCGGGCATCGTCGTCGATCAGCAGAAGGCGGGCACTCATCGGATGGGATTGTTGGGCAGGCTGCGAAGCCGACATCACGGCAGATTGCAAGGCGAGTGCGGCCAGGCCGCTCGCGGGCGTGAGCATAGCCTTCAGCAGGCTCATTTCTGCGGCTCGCGATGCCGGCGTTCCATCCGTTCCTGCATTGCCGCGCGGCGCTGCTTCATGCGCTCGCCGAGCTTGGCGCGCTGCTCGGGTGTCAGCACCTTGCTCGCGTCGAGCATCGCCTGCAGGACGCGCTTGCTCGCCTGGTCGTGCTGGGCCAGCATCTGTTGGCGCAATGCTTCGGCCGCAGCGGCATCGACCGTCGGCGCCGCGAACAGCTGCATGCTCTTCTCATGAAGATCGCGCGCCGACGCGCGTTGGGCTTTCAGGTCGGCCGCCGCGGTGGTGGCGATCTGCTTGATCTGGGTGCGCTGCGCGTCAGTCGCGTTCAGACCATCGAGCATGTGGTCGACCGCACGACCGATGCGCTCGGGCGAGCCGCCGAACATCATCATGCCGGGCCCGCCGTGGTGGCCGCCGCCCATGTCGGGCCGATGCATCTGGGCCTGCGCGAATGGGGCCATGACGGCCGCCGCGGCCAGCACGCCGACGGCCATGAGCCGCGGCACGAGCGAGGAATCGGGGCGCCACGAACGGGGCTTTGTCACGACTTGCATCTTTGGATCTCCAGGGGTCGGGCGGGTCGCCCGCATGCCGAGAATGATCTGGGCGCCCGGTGAACACCGATTGCCCGGGCGGTAAAGATCTGTGAACAGCGGACGCTGCGGACCAGGCCCGAGCTGGTAAAACACCGCGTGTTGCAACATTGCCGCGGATCGCGGCCAGCCCCTCGCTTTCAGGGGTTGGCGGGCCGGCACTGTTGCGCAAAAAATGCGAAGCGCCGGCGGGCGCAGACCGCGAACCAGCAGGAACCACAAAATGACGAAGAACGCAGCAGTGCTATGG
>Ga0207645_10001791_pt1 | contig 17348 bp, 13 predicted proteins | sample KBSM53metaG_FD_184331 | JGI IMG/M metagenome (GOLD analysis project Ga0207645, IMG submission 184331) | Miscanthus rhizosphere microbial communities from Kellogg Biological Station, Michigan, USA - KBS M5-3 metaG (SPAdes) (version 2) | ecosystem: Host-associated > Plants > Roots > Rhizosphere >...
GCCGCCATACCCTTCATCAACCAGGACAGGGTGGTCGCGCTACTCGACAGCGCCGGCGGCGCCAACCTCGATTTCGGTGACCGCGTCGTGCTGGATCAGGTGCTCACGCTTGCACTGAGTTTTGCCTTCCTGAACGAGGGTCTCGCCGTGCAGGCTGGCGATCGGGGGATCGACAGAGCGGAGGACGAAGGGGCTGACGAGAAGGACGCGCTCGAGCCGGTGGCCGACGATGTGGCGGCTCAGCGCCTCGAGATAGACAACGACGTCGGGAAGTTCAGGCAATCACTTCCGCAGCCACTCGACGATCTGCTCACGGGTCCAGTGATGATCGTCGTTGAGGTGCAGGATGATTGCGTTGAGCGGCAGCCGTTTGTTGCAGCCGACCGGGCATCGGCGGCGGACGTTCTCGAGGCAGTCGAACAGGCGATCGAGTCGCGGCCGCACCGAGACGGCATCGTGGGGCAGCGCATACGCGCCTTCGTACGCGGCGCCGAGCGCGCACGATCCGCCCTTGCTGGAGAAGTATTCACCGAAGGCCTGCGACGGTCTGCGACGCGCACCCTCGGCAATCGCGTCGGCGAGCTCGATCTGATCCGCGCGCGGCACTTGATGCATGTCCCTCTCCTACCACGACGCATTCTACGCCGCCGCCTCGCGACGCGCACCTGTTCGAAAACGAACGCCGGCCGTGGCGCGAGTCGTGCAGCCGCGATACCCTGATACGAACGACCGCGGCCGCAGCCGGGGCGTCCTATACCGTATGCGTCTGTGTGCTCTGCTGTTTACGGCGACCCTCGCGGCCTTGCCCGTACAGGCGCAGCCCGCGGCCGCCCCGCCGGTGTCCCCTGCGGAGGAGCCGTCGTCCGCGGGCCAGGACACGCACGCCTCGAAAGACCAACGTCAAACAACGCCGGAGCTGAACTTGCCCGTGTCGCTCGACAAGATTCGCGAGGGGCTGCAGCAGAAACCCGGGCTGTCGCTGCGCGCGCTTGACGAGCGCCCCACCTTCCGCGTGCAGATTCTCGAACGCCAGAAAGTCGAGGAACTGCTCGCGACGCTGAACTTCAAGACCGGTCCGACGCCGGCCGGCGGGTTGTACATGGCCGAGCAGCAGCGGCTGATGTTCAATCCGGTCGATCGGCCGCTGATGCAGCCGTACGCCGCGTTCAACACCGGTCAGCTGCTGACGATCCTCATCGAGAACCTCGTCGGCAAGTATCTCGGCGGCAAGGCGGTCAATGCGGTCTCGAAGATGGAACGCGAGCGCGCCGAAGCGAACGCCAAGGAAGAAGTGCGCGCCGCCGTCGCGCAGTACTGCAACGCTCAGCCGAACCTCGGCGTCGGGATGCAGATCTGCGACACCGCCCGCTGACCTCATCCGCATACGCGCGGCGCATGAATTGCACCAGGCGCCCTCATGCGGAAGAAAGCCCGAGTCCACGGATCGTGCGCGGCTGCGTGCGCGATGTTCACCCTCCTCTTCGCACTGCCCGCCTCGGCGCAGTACTTCGGCCGCAACAAGGTTCAATACAAGAAGCTCGATTTCCAGGTCCTGAAAACCGAGCACTTCGACATCTACTACTACCCGGAGGAGCGTGACGGCATCGACTTCGCTGCGCGTATGGCCGAACGCTGGCGCACGCGCCTCGGGCGCATCCTCGGCCACGAGCTGAGCGGACGCCAGCCGCTCGTCCTCTACGCCTCGCATCCGGACTTCGAGCAGACCAATACCATTCAAGGAGAGCTCGGCGAGGGTACCGGCGGCGTCACCGAGCCGCTGCGCCGCCGCATCGTGCTGCCGCTCGGCGGGCCGCTCGCCGACACCGACCATGTCCTCGGCCACGAGATCGTCCACGCCTTTCAATTCGACATGACGACCCGGCCCGACGCGCCGCCCGGACAGAACGGCGCGTCGCAGATCCCGCTGTGGTTCATCGAAGGCATGGCCGAGTACCTCTCGCTCGGGCCGGTCGATCCGAACACCGCCATGTGGCTGCGCGACGCCGCCCGCCCGCTCGACGAGAAGGAGCGCAACGAGAAGAAGGGCCGCATCGACAACCTGCCGACGATCAAGGATCTCGACAACGGCCGCTACTTTCCCTACCGCTGGGGCCAGGCGTTCTGGGCTTACGTCGCCGGCCGCTTCGGCGACGACGTGATCGCGCAGATGCTGTCGACGGCCGCCGCCGCCGGCGGCGACACCGACGTCGCGATCCACCGCGTGCTCGGCGTCACCAGCGAGGAGCTGTCGGCCGCGTGGCAGGAGTCGATCCGCAAGGCCTACCAGCCGGTGCTCGCGGCGGCGATGCCGCCGAGCGAGATCGGCCGCCGCGTTATCGGCGGCACCAACGAGCTCGGGAGCGATCTGAACGTCGGCCCGGCGCTCAGCCCCGACGGCAAGTGGATCGCCTTCCTCTCGGGCCGCAGCGTCTTCTCGATCGACCTGTATGTCGCCGAGGCGGCCACCGGAAAGATCGTGCGCAAGCTGACGAGCACCGCGAGCGATCCGCACTTCTCGAGCATCCAGTTCATCTACTCCGCCGGCGCCTGGGACAGCGCGAGCCGGCGCATTGCGATTGCCACGGTCACCGCCGGCCAGCCGGCGCTGGCGATCTTCGACGCGCAGAGCGGCGACAAGCAACGCGAGGTGCCGCTGCCGGATATCGACGAGATCTTCAATCCCACGTGGGCGCCCGACGGCCGCGCCATCTGCTTCACCGGCATGGCCCGCGGCGTCACCGACCTGTTCATCTACGATCTCGCGGCTTCGAAGCTGCGCCAGCTGACCAACGACGGCTACGCGGAGCTGCAGCCGTCGTGGTCGCCGGACGGCAGGCGCATCGCGTTTGCCACCGATCGTTTCTCCAGCGACCTCGGCATCCTGAAGATCGGCGACTACCGCCTGGCGCTGGTCGATCCAGCGAGCGGCGCGATCGAGCCGCTGCGCGTGGAGGCGAGGGGCAAGAGCATCAACCCGCAGTGGACGCCCGACAGCCGCTCGCTGCTGTTCATCTCGGATCGCGACGGCATCCCGAACGTCTACCGCGTCGCCGTCGACACCGGCGCGCTGAGCCGCGTGACCAACGTGCGTACCGGCGTCAGCGGCATCACCGCCTCGAGCCCGGCGCTCTCGGTCGCCGCGGTGAGCGGCGACATCGCCTTCAGCTTGTACGAAGGCGGCAAGTACGACATCTACCTCACCGATCCCGCGACCGCGGTGCGGCCCGTTCCCGCGCCAGCCGCGGAAACGGCCAACGCTGCGGTCCTGCCTCCGCTCGATCGGCAGCCCGGAGAAGTGCAAACGCTTCTCGCCAATCCGACATTGGGTCTGCCCACGGAGGCCCCGGCTTCGTATCCGACCGAGGCCTACAAATCGAAGATGACCCTCGAAGGCGTCGCTCAGCCTTCGATCGCGGTCGGCGCCAACCGGTTCGGCCCCGCAGTCGGCGGCGGCGTCGGCCTCCAGTTCGGCGACATGCTCGGCAACCACACGCTGATGACCGCGGTGCAGCTGAACTCCGGGATCAACGGCAACTTCAGCATGAAGAACACGTCGGCGCAGGCGGTCTATTTCAATCAGGCGCGCCGCGTGAACTGGGGCATCGTCGCCGGCCAGATGCCGTATCTGAGCGGCGGCTTCCAGAGCGTGCTCGGCACCGTGCAGGGCGAGCCGGCCCAGATCGATCAAACGATCATCTTCCGGCAGACCGAGCAAAGCGTCGGCGGCATCGTCGCCTACCCGTTCAATCGCGCGCAGCGCGTGGAGTTCCAGGGCGGCTTGACGCGCATGTCGTTCGATCAGATCGTGCAGACATCGGCGTTTTCGCTGGTGACCGGACGCTTGATCGGCGAGGACACGAGCGAATCGTCGATCGAGCGGCCGCTGACGCTCGGCAACACGTCGGCCGCGCTCGTCTTCGACACGTCCAACTTCGGTCCGACCAGCCCGGTGCAGGGGCAACGCTATCGGCTCGAGGTGGCGCCGACCTTCGGATCGGTGCAGTTCACCAACCTGCTGGCTGACTACCGGCGCTACTTCATGCCGGCGCCGTTCTACACGATTGCCGGACGGGTGATGCACTACGGGCGCTACGGCAGCGGCGCCAGCGACTCGCGCCTGTTCCCGCTGTTCCTCGGCTATCCGAATCTCGTGCGTGGCTACGATGTCGGATCGTTCCAGGCGGCCGACTGCCTGCCGACGGCTGCGAGCGAATGCCCGGCGTTCGATCAGCTGATGGGCAGCCGCATGCTCGTCGGCAACCTCGAGTTCCGCTTCCCACTGCTTCGACCGTTCGGCGCCTCGTCGCGGATGTACGGGCCAATCCCGGTGGAGGTCGCCTTATTCGCCGACGGCGGCGTCGCGTGGGACCGCAACGACAAGCCGTCAATTTTCGGTGGTTCGCGGAAGGGCGTGGGCAGCGCGGGCGTCGCGTTCCGCGTCAACCTGATGGGCTTCGCGGTGGGCGAGTTCGATCTCGCGCACCCATTCCAACGTCCCGGCGAGCGCGGCTGGACGTTCCAGTTCAACCTATCGCCGGGGTTCTGACCCTGACCGTCGACCCGGCCCGCGGTTGCTTTTCAACGCGGCCGTGTTGTATCCTTTCATCCGGTTATACGGATGAACGGCCGCGGCCCCGCGATTCTCGATCATCTCGCCTCGCTTGCTGACACGACCCGCAGCCGGATCCTGCTGCTGCTCGATCGTCACGAGCTGAGCGTCTCCGAGCTCTGCGGGATCATGCAGCTGCCGCAGTCGACCGTCAGCCGGCATCTCAAGGCGCTGGCTGATGCCGGCTGGGTCGCCGCGCGCGCCGAAGGGACCAGCAACGTCTATACGATGACGCGCGACGAGCTGGACGCCGCGGCCCGCCGCCTCTGGCTGCTCGTCCGCGAGCAGGTCGGGTCGACGCCCGCCGCGGGACAGGACGAACGCCGGCTGCGAACGGCCCTGGCCGAGCGGCGGACGCGATCGCAGGAGTTTTTCTCCTCCTCGGCGGGCCAGTGGGATCGGCTGCGCGACGAATTGTTCGGCGATCGGTTTCACCTGGCCGCGCTCGGCGGCCTGGCCGACAGCAGCTGGACCGTCGGCGATCTCGGCTGCGGCGGCGGGCAGGTCAGCGCCGCGCTGGCGCCCTTCGTCGCCCGCGTGATTGCGGTCGATGCGTCAGCGGCGATGCTGCAGGCGGCGAAACGGCGGCTGCAAGACGCGGACAATGTCGAGCTGCGCCGCGGCGAGCTCGAGGCGCTGCCGATCGACGACGCGCGGCTCGATGCCGCGACGATGATGCTGGTGCTGCACCACGTGCCGGAGCCGCAGCGCGCGCTGGCGGAAGCGGCGCGCGTCCTCAAGCCCGGCGGGCGCGCCCTCGTCGTCGACATGCAGCCGCACGACCGGGAGAGTTATCGTCAGCAGATGGGCCACGTGTGGCTCGGGTTCGGAGACGACCAGCTCCGCCGGATGTTCGGCGCCGCAGGTCTCGAAGAGGTCAGGATCGTCGCACTGCCGCCGGACGCCCGCGCGAAGGGGCCGGCGCTGTTTGTCGCAACCGCGAAGCGGCCGCTCGAGGCTTAGGCTTCGCGCTACAGGAGAAGAAATGGCTACTGTGACCGAGAAGATGCACCCGTTCACCGCCGCGAAGGCGGCCGGGCGCGAACCCTACAAGGTGAAGGATCTCGCGCTCGCCGAGTTCGGGCGCAAGGAGATCCGGCTGGCCGAGCAGGAAATGCCCGGCCTGATGGCGCTGCGTGCGCAGCACGGCGCGAAGAAGCCGCTCGCCGGCGCGCGCATCATGGGCAGCCTGCACATGACCATCCAGACCGCGGTGCTGATCGAGACGCTGACCGAGCTCGGCGCCGACGTCCGCTGGGTGTCGTGCAACATCTTCTCGACCCAGGATCACGCCGCCGCCGCGGTGGTGGTCGGCCGGCCCGAGACCGGCGGCACGCCGCAGGATCCGAAAGGCACGCCGGTCTTCGCGTGGAAGGGCGAGACGCTCGAGGAGTACTGGTGGTGCACCGACCAGGCGCTCGAGTGGCCGGACGGCAGCGGTCCGACGCTGATCGTCGACGACGGCGGCGATGCGACGCTCGTCGTGCACAAGGGCGCCGAGTTCGAGAAGGCGGGCAAGGTGCCGGCGTTCAAGCCGGAGAGCGAGCCGGAAGAGTGGGGCGTGATTCTCGACTGCATCAACCAGTCGATCGCCCGCGACAAGTCGCGCTGGACGCGCATCGCCAGCTCGATCCGCGGCGTCAGCGAAGAGACGACGACCGGCGTGCACCGGCTCTACCAGATGATGGACGCGGGCACGCTGCTCTTCCCCGCGATCAACGTCAACGACTCGGTGACCAAGAGCAAGTTCGACAACATCTACGGCTGCCGCCACTCGCTGCCCGACGGCCTCGCGCGCGCGACCGACGTCATGCTCGGCGGCAAGGTGGCGGTCGTCTTCGGCTACGGCGAGGTCGGCAAGGGGTGCGCGCAGGCGCTGCGCGGCCAGGGGTGCCGCGTCATCGTCACCGAGATCGATCCGATCTGCGCGCTGCAGGCGGCGATGGAAGGCTACGAGGTCAACACCATCGAGAACGTCCTCGAGCGCGCCGACATCTTCATCACCGCCACCGGCAACCACAACATCATCACCGTCGATCACATGGCGAAGATGAAGGACAAGGCGATCGTCGGCAACATCGGCCACTTCGACAACGAGATCGACATGGCCGGGCTGAAGAAGTACAAGGGCATCGAGCGCATCAACATCAAGCCGCAGTACGACGAGTTCCGGTTCCCCGACGGCCACAGCGTGATGGTGCTCGCCGAAGGCCGCCTGCTGAACCTGGGCTGCGCGACCGGCCATCCGAGCTTCGTGATGTCGGCGTCGTTCACCAACCAGGTGATCGCGCAGCTCGAGCTGCACGCCAACACCGGCAAGTACGAGAAGAAGGTGTACATGCTGCCGAAGCACCTCGACGAGCAGGTGGCGCGGCTGCACCTCGATCATCTCGGCGTGAAGCTGACCAAGCTCACAAAGGACCAGGCCGACTACATCGGCGTGCCGGTCGAGGGCCCCTACAAGCCGGACCACTACCGCTACTAGGGATTGGGGACTGGGGAGTAGGGATTAGCAGGGAATAGAGGGCAGGGACAGCAGAGCCCGCGGGCGCGGAAAGGCGCTCGCGGGCTTTTCTTTTTCTGTTATGGTGCCGCCATGAAGCACGCACTTCGCTTGCTGGCGGTCGCGGCACTCCTCCCCCTCGCGGTTGCAACGCCGCTGGTTCGCGCGCAGCAGGGGCCGCTCAGCGCCGCCGACAAGCAGCGCCGCCTGGACCTGGAGAACGAGCTGCAGTCGCTCGCCGTCGTCGAGCGCAAGATCATGCTGCCGATGCCCGACGGCGTCCGCTTGGCCACCGACGTCTACCGGCCGAAGGACGCCGGCGCGAAGGTGCCGACGATCTGGGTGCGGACGCCATACAACTTCAACTTCTGGGACGTCCACAACGGCGTGCCGGCCGACATGACTGCGCCGCTGACCGCGGTGAAGAAGGGCTACGCCTACGTCGTGCAGAACGAGCGCGGCCACTTCTTCTCCGAGGGCAACTACGACATCCTCGGATCGAAGACCGACGGCTTCAACACCATCGACTGGCTGACGAAGCAATCGTGGTCGAACGGCAAGGTCGGCACGACCGGCTGCTCCTCGACCGCCGAGTACCAGATGGGCGTGGCGGCGCTCGGGCATCCGGGATACGCGGCGATGAACGTGCAGGGATTCGGCGCCGGCGTCGGACGGGTCGGCCCGTACTACGAGCAGGGCAACTGGTACCGCGGCGGCGCGATGCAGATGCTGTTCATCGCCTGGCTCTACGGCGAGCAGAACCAGGTGCGACCGATGTTCCCGCCGGGGACGTCACGCGAGGATCTGATTCGCGTCTCGAAGTCGTTCGACCTCGCCGAGCACGCGCCGCCGGTCGACTGGTCGAAGGCGCTGTGGCACCTGCCGGTGCAGGACATCCTCAAGAACGTCGACGGCCCGCGCGGCATCTTCGCCGACGCGATGCCGGTCGAGACCGGCGGGCGGATGATTCAGCGCGCGCCGAACGATCCGGCGTGGTACCGCGGCGGCCTCTATCACGACGATCAGAAGCTGAACGTGCCGGGGCTGTGGTTCATGTCGTGGTACGACGTCTCGGTGGGGCCGAACCTCGCGCTCTACAACCACGTGCGCAGCAGCGCGTCGCCCGGCGTCCGCGACCAGCAGTGGGCGGTGATTGCGCCGGTCGCACACTGCTCCTTCACCCGCGCCACCGACGACACGATTGTCGGTGAGCGCAGCATGGGCGACGCGCGCCTCGACTACAACGACATCGTCTACGGTTTCTTCGATCGCTTCCTGAAAGGCGACGCGAGGACGCGTCTCGACACCCTGCCGAAGGTCACCTACTTCACGATGGGCTCGAACCAGTGGCAGACGTCGGATACCTGGCCGCCGGCCGGCGCACAGTCGATGGCCTTCTATCTTTCGAGCGGCGGCAGGGCAAACACGCTCTACGGCGACGGCATGCTCGCCGCGGCCGCGCCCGATACCGACAAGCCCGACGCGTTCACCTACGACCCGATGAACCCGGTCACCTCATACGGCGGCAACGTCTGCTGCACCGGCACCGCGGTGCAGGCCGGCGCCTTCGATCAGCGCCGGATGGAGGCGCGCGACGACATCCTCGTCTACACGTCCGAACCGTTCAAGGAAGCGACCGAGATCAGCGGTCCGATCACGCCGACGCTGTACGTCTCCTCCGACGCGAAGGACACCGACTTCACGGTCAAGGTGCTCGACGTCTACCCGGACGGCCGCGCCTACAACCTCGACGAGTCGATTCAGCGGATGCGCTACCGCGACGGCTACGATCGGCCGCTTGCCTGGATGGAGTCGGGAAAGATTTACAAGGTGACGCTGCAGCCGTTGACGACCAGCAACCTCTTCGCGCCGGGGCACCGGCTGCGGATCGAAGTGTCGAGCAGCAACTTCCCGCGCTTCGATCGCAACCTCAACACCGGCGGCAACAACTACGACGAATCGAAGGGCATCACCGCGCGCAACGCCGTGCATCACTCGAAGCAATACCCGTCGCAAGTCACCGTGACCGTGGTGAAGCGGCCCCCGCCGACGACGGCCGGGTCGGTTCGGCAGCCCCGATAGCTGAGCTGGATCAGCCGAGCCGCTCCAACGGAACTGTCAGCTCTGTGTACTCAAAGTACACAGACCCAACACTCGCGCACTCCCGTCGCGGATGACGAAAACGCTAATTCGTTCACAGGGCATGGCTTGAAATAGTTAATAGCAGAAAGGTACGTCCGTTGCTTCAGCGCGGCCGGTGCCCTGCAAAGCGGCGTCTGTCGCATCGATCGTCGCGCTCGCGGCCTTTGGTTCCATCGGAACGCCAACGTCCGCGCAGATTTCGCTGCTCCAGCCGGCGACGCTGCAGGTTTCTCCCACCTGGCTCGTCAAGCTCGATCCGGTACTGCGCGCAAAGGCGAGCCTGCTGACCGGCCGCTCGCGGGTCGTCATTCGCCTCGCCGATGGCGCTGCGCTGTCGCTCGCCACCTCGCTGGTTCAAGCGTCCGGCGGCACCATCGGGCGCCGCCTTTCAATCATCAACGGCTTCGCCGCCACCGTTCCGCACGCGACGTTGTCAGCCGTTGCGGCAAGCCCGCTGGTTCAGCATCTTTCATTCGATCGCATCGCCGCGGGCGCGATGGAGCGCACCGGCGCCACCGTCGGCGCCGCCGCCATCCGGCAGGAAACCGGCTACGACGGCGCGGGGATCGGCGTCGCGGTCATCGACTCCGGCGTCACCTCGTGGCACGACGACCTGGCCGAACCGGGGACGAGCGTCGAGCGCGTCGACCGTTTCGTCGATTTCGTCAACGGCGGCGCCGCCGCCTACGACGACTACGGCCACGGATCGCACGTCGCCGGCATCGTCGCCGGCAACGGCGCCGACTCGAGCGGCGCGCGCTCCGGGATCGCGCCGGCGGCGCGGATCGTCGCGCTCAAGGTGCTCGATCGGTCGGGCGCCGGTCGGGTCAGCGACGTGATCGCCGCACTCGACTACGTCGTGCTCCACCGGCAGGAATTGAACATCCGCGTAGTCAACCTGTCGGTGGCGGCCGCGGTGCACGAGTCGTACAACGTGGATCCGTTGACGGTTGCCGCCAGGGCCGCGGTCGAGTCGGGCATCGTGGTGGTGGCGGCCGCCGGCAACAACGGCCGCAATCCACAAGGTCACGTGCAGTACGGCGGCATCACCGCGCCGGGCAATGCGCCGTGGGTGCTGACCGTCGGCGCGTCGAGCCATATGGGCACGATCGATCGCGCCGACGACACCATTGCGGCGTTCAGCTCCCGCGGGCCGACGGCGATCGATCGCGCCGCCAAGCCGGACCTGGTCGCGCCGGGCGTCGGCATCGAATCGCTCAGCGATCCGGCGAGCGCCTTCTATACGACGAAGGCCGCCTATCTCCTGAGCGGCACGGCGACGACCTCGTACCTGCCGTACCTGAGCCTCAGCGGAACGAGCATGGCGGCGCCGGTCGTCTCCGGCACGGTCGCGCTGATGCTGCAGGCAAATCCGACGCTGACGCCCAATGCCGTCAAGGCGATCCTCGAGTACACGGCGGAGACCAATAGCGGCTACGACAAGATGACTCAGGGCGCAGGGTTCCTGAACGCCCGCGGCGCGGTCGAGGTTGCGCGCTCGCTCGCGTCGGAATCGGGCGGCGATTTTCCCGACTCCTCTACGTGGAGCCGCCACTTGATTTGGGGGAATCGCGTCGCCGCGGGCGGGCGCCTGATGGCTGACGCGAGCGCCTGGGCGACAGGCATCCTGTGGGGTGCGACGCGCACCGCGCTCGGACTACCGATCACGTGGGGCGTGTGGGGGGCGAGCGACGCCGGCGACACGGTGGTGTGGGGCACCAGCGACGGCGATACCGTCGTCTGGGGCACGAGCGGTGGCGATACCGTCGTCTGGGGCACCGCCGACAGCGGCGACACGGTGGTCTGGGGGACGAGCGACGCCGGCGATACCGTCGTGTGGGGCACCAGCGACGGCGATACCGTGGTCTGGGGCACCAGCGACGGCGACACGGTGGTCTGGGGCACGAGCTGCGGCGATCCCAGCTGCGATCCGGTGATCTGGCCTCGCCAATGACGCCGCGACACGACGAACTTCGCTGGAGCCGGCAGCCGCTCGCCGCGCGGCTCTACGTCGCCGCGGTCTGCGCCGCCGGCGCGTCGGCGTTCGTCTACTTGTTCCCGCGCGCGTTTCCCCGGCCGGGCCTCTTCGCCGCACTTCTGATCAGCGCCGGCCTGACCTCGCTGTGGAAGGTCAACCTGCCGATCGCCCTCACCAGCGGCTCCACGCTGTCGGTCTCGTACGCCGCCAACCTGACGACGCTGCTGCTGCTCGGGCCGGAGCACGCGATCGTGGTCGCCGTCGTCGGCGTGTGGGCGCAGTGCAGCTACCACGTCAAGCGCAGCTATCCGTTCTATCGAACGCTGTTCAGCGTCGCCGCCGAAGCGGTGACGATGGCGGCAACCGGCCTGGTTTACACACGGCTGGGCGGCACGGGCATCGGCCCGGATGTCTCGACGCTGCTGAAGCCGGTCGTCGGATCGATCGCCGCCTACTTCGTCTGCAACACCGGCCTGGTCGCCGGCGCGATCGCCCTGTCGACCGGTCGCTCGATTTTCCGCGTCTGGCACGACGATTTTCTCTGGAGCGGCGCGAGCTTCATCGTCGCCGGCAGCGCCGGCGCACTGGCGGCAGTGGTGATCGATCGGGGCGAGCTGTGGAAGGCGGTGCTGATGCTCGCGCCGATCTACCTGACCTATTCGACCTACCGGCTCTTCGTCGGCCGTCTCGAGGATCAACAGCGCCACGTCGTCGAGACGGAGCGGCTGCACCGCGAAGCGGTCAAGGCGCTGTCACAGGCGCACGACGCCGAAGAGGCGCTGGCGGCGGAAAAGGAGCGGCTGGCGATGACGCTGGCCGAGATCATGCGACTCGAGCAGTTGCGCAACCAGCTGCTCGATCGCGAGCAGGCAGCGCGCGCGAGCGCCGAGGCGGCCAACCGCCTCAAGGATCAGTTCCTCGCCATCGTCTCGCACGAATTGCGGACGCCGCTCAACGCGGTCCTCGGGTGGGCCGACATGCTGCGCCGCGGCGCGATCGGCGAACAAAAGCGGGCGAGAGCGATCGAGGCGATCTACGAAGCGGCCCGGCGACAGTCGCAGCTGATCGACGACTTGATCGACACGGCGCGGATCATGTCCGGCAAGCTCGGCCTCCATCGTTCGGCGGTCGATCCGCAGGCGATCCTCCGCGCCGCAATCGAGCTCGTGCAGCCCTCGTGCGACGTCAAGCACATCGCGCTGTCGGTCGACGCCGACCCGTCGATCACGTCGCTCCACGCCGACGGCGCGCGGCTGCAGCAGATCGCGTGGAACCTGCTCACCAACGCCATCAAGTTCACGCCCGACGGCGGGCTGGTGCAGGTGCGCTTTCACCGCGCCGAGGGCGGCGTCGAGCTGGCGGTGGCCGACAGCGGCCCGGGCATCGCGGCCGATTTTCTCCCGTCGGTGTTCGAGCCGTTCCGGCAGGCGGATGCGTCGACCACCCGCACTCATGGCGGGCTCGGTCTCGGCCTGGCGATCGTCAAGCAACTGGTGGAGGCGCACGGCGGGACCGTTGACGTCGAGAGCGAGGGCGAAGGACATGGCGCGGTGTTCACCGTGCGCCTGCCGATCACCGCGGTCGGACCCGAGGCCGGCGGTGCCGACGCGCCGCCGATCGTTCCAGAGCCGGGCCATCCGGTGACGACGCTGGAAGGATTGCGCGTGCTCGTGGTCGACGACGATGCCGAGAACCGTGAGGTCGTCGCGGCGACGCTCGAGAGCCGAGACGCGACGGTGCTGACGGCCGATTCGGCGACGCAGGCGCTGGCGCTGATCGAAGCACAGCAGGTCCACGTGCTGCTCACCGACATCGGCATGCCGCACGAAGACGGCTATACGTTGATCCGCCGGCTGCGTGCATCGTCGGACGCATCGATCGCCGCCATCCCGGCGATCGCGCTGACCGCCTTCGCGCGCCCCGACGATCGGCACCACGCGCTCGTCGCCGGCTTCCAGCTCCATCTCGCCAAGCCGATCGAGCCGGAGACGCTGGTCGGGGCGGTCGCGACGCTGGCGCGCGCACACCTCGCCGGATCGGTTCCCGCCCGCTCGTCCGCCATCAGCTGACTTTTTCGACGGCCATTTCGGAACCGCTCTAGAGACCGGCCGCCCAGCGCGCCCAGCCGACGACGGCGAGCGCCGCGCCGAGAATCAGCAGCAGGAAGCGAATCAGTTGCGCCTGACGATCGACGTCGGGGAACGTGGCCATGACCTGCCTCACTGTTCGATTTTCGTGTTGCCGCCGGTGATCTGTTGCTGTTGCAGCGCCGCGGCCCCCATCAGGCCGCCCATCCCCATCGACTCGACAGCGCTGCTCGGAATCAGCATCAGCGCGCCCTTTTCTTTCAGGCCCTCGTAGAGCATGTTCATCGCCCGCAGGTGCAGCGCGGTCGGGTTGTTCTGATAGGCCTTCGCCGCCTCCGCGAACGAGTGCGCGATCTCCTGCTCGGCCTGGCCGAGGATGATCCGTGCCGCCTTCTCGCGCGCCGCCTGCGCCTCGCGCGACATCGCGTCCTGCAGCGCGCTGGGGATGACGACGTCACGCATTTCCACCGACGACACGGTGATGCCCCAGGGATTCGATCGGATGTCGATCAGCGACTGCAGCTCGCTCTCGATCCGCTCGCGGCCGCGCAGCAGGTCGGTGAGCGCGGTGCGGCCGATGATGTCGCGCAGCGCCGTCTGCGCCGCCCAGCTCACCGCCTGCTCGTAGTCCTGCACCTCCAGCGCGGCGCGCTGCGCATCGTGGACCATCCAGAACAGCACCGCGTCGACGTTGACCGGGACGGTGTCGGAGGTCAGCGTCTGCTCCGCCGCGAAGGTGGTGGTGATGGTGCGCTGATCGATCCAGGAATCGACCCGATCGATGAACGGCACCACCCAGAACAGGCCCGGCCCCCGCAGGCCGATGAAGCGCCCCAGCCGCAGCACCACCCCGCGCTCCCACTGCTGCGCGACTTTCGGCGCCTGCATCAGCACGACGCCGAGCGCGACCAGCGCCAACGCCGGCACGGGCGTGTCCATCGCCCTCGCCGCCGCGGCGCCGGCGGCGACGAACGCGGCACCGATCACGACGGCGACGATGTTGAGGCGTGGAGACGAGAGCTGAACACCTGACGCTCCACCTCGAACGGACCCGGGGGCCATGGCTGCTCCTTTTCACCGCTACTTCCGTTTGTCGAGCTCGTGGACGACCTCGTCGCGAGTGAAGCCGGCGGCGGCGGCATCGGCCAGCACGCGGGTGACGAACGCGCGCAGCCGCTTGATGTGCTCGGTCGCCGAGCGCGCCGCGCCCGGCGCGGCGCTGACGAACGACCCGACCCCGCGCCGAGTCTCGAGCACGCCGTCGCGTTCGAGCTCGGCGTAGACGCGGGCGACGGTGTTGGCGTTGACCTGGAGGTCGACGGCGAGCTGGCGCACCGTCGGCAACTGGTCGCCGGGCCGGAGCCGGCCGGTGACGATGGCGGCGCGCAGGCCGCGATCGAGCTGGGCGTAAATCGGGGTGCGATCGCGGGCGTCAATCGAGACCAGAGCGGGCGCCACGTGACCTATTGTACTAGTTCATTAATACAAGTCAAGCCAGAAGGACCCCAGCCCGGAGGCTGGGGCCCTTCGACTCGCGCGAGCGGACCCGCGATGGCGGCTCGCTCAGGACAGGCCATATACTTGCGCGTCGCCGTCATCGATTGAGACTGGGAGACGCCATGAAACACCTCTTCGCCGCCTGCCTGATCGTCGCCGCGACCTCGAGCCTCGCGGCGCAGCGCGCGCCGAATGCCCTTCGACTCGCCGCGAGCAGTCAAACGGCTCGCTCAGGACAGGGCGGTGCGCGGACGCCGACCGTCGACGAGATTCTCTCGATCAAACGCGTCGCGTCGCCGGAGATCTCGCCGGACGGGCGCTTCGTCGCCTACACGGTGCGCGAAACCAACTGGGACGACAACGCCTACGAGACCGAGATCTGGCTGGCCGACGCGTCGAACCCCTCCGCGCCGCCGCGGCAGCTGACCAACGGCCGCAAGTCCAGCGACTCGCCGGCCTGGGCGCCGGATGGATCGCGCATCGCCTTCCTGTCCGACCGCACCGACAAGCGGCAGATCTACGTGATCAATCCGCTCGCCGGCGAAGCCGAGGCGTTGACCTCGCTTGAAGACGGCGTCACCGCCTTCGCGTGGGCGCCGGACGGCCGGACGATCGCTTACACGGCGACCGAACCGAAGTCGAACGCGATCAAGGAACGCGAGAAGAAGTACGGCGAGTTCGAGGTGGTGGACGAGGAATACCGGATGACCCACCTCTTCACCATCGACGTCGCCAGCCGCGCCACCCGCACGCTGACGAGCGGGGCGCTCACCGTCGGCGCCTTCCAGTGGTCGCCCGACGGCGCGCGCATCGCCTTCGATCATCGCGTCAACAACAGCCCCGCGAGCCGCGGCTCCGCCGACATCTCGATCGTCACCGTCGCCGACGCGTCGGTTCGAGCGCTCGTCACCCAGGAGGGCCCCGATTCGCAGCCGGTCTGGTCGCCCGACGGGAGCCGCATTGCGTTCGAGACCGCGATGGCGAACCCGTCCTTCTACTATACGAACGCCCTCATCGCCGTCGTCCCTGCCGCCGGCGGCACGCCAACGAAGCTGACGTCGGCGTTCGACGAGAACCCGTCACTCGTCGCATGGAAGCCGAACGGCTTGTTCTTCGCCGCGTCGCAGCGCACCTTCGCGTATCTGTTCCGGGTCGATCCCTCCAGCAGCGCGATCACCCGGCTGGCGCCGTCCGACGCCTGGATTGGCTCGAACTTCTCGCTGTCGCGCGACGGCAGCCGCGTCGCCTTCCTCGCCGCCGACGCGCGATCGGTCGCCGACGTGTACGTCGCGCCGTCCTCCCTCGCCAGCCCGGTGCGGCTCACGGACATGAACGCGCAAGCCGCGCGCTTCGCCCTCGGCACCCGCGAAATCGTCTCGTGGAAGAGCCAGGACGGCGCCGCCATCGAGGGCGTGCTGCACAAGCCGGCCGACTTCGACCCGTCGCGCAAGTACCCGCTGCTCGTCGTCATCCATGGCGGACCGACCGGCATTTCCCGGCCGGTGCCGTTGACCAGCACGATCTATCCGATCGATGTCTGGGTGCCGCGCGGTGTCCTCGTCCTCGAGCCGAACTATCGCGGCAGCGCCGGCTATGGCGAGAAGTTCCGCGCGCTGAACGTCCGCAACCTCGGCGTCGGCGACGCGTGGGACGTGCTCTCGGGCATCGACGCGCTGATCGCGAAGGGCATCGTCGATCCGGCGCGCGTCGGCACGATGGGCTGGAGCCAGGGCGGCTACATCTCGGCGTTCCTCGCCACCCACGACGCCGCGCGGTTCAAGGCGATTTCGGTCGGCGCCGGCATCTCCGACTGGATGACCTATTACGTCAACACCGACATCCATCCCTTCACGCGGCAGTACCTGAAGGCGACGCCGTGGGAGGATCCCGAGATCTACGCCAGGACGTCGCCAATCACCTACATCAAGCAGGCGAAGACGCCGACGCTCATCCAGCACGGCGCCACCGATCAACGCGTGCCGCTGCCCAACGCCTTCGAGCTCTATCAGGGGCTGCAGGATTACAAGGTGCCGACGCGGCTCATCGTCTACCAGGGGTTCGGCGGCATCGGGCACGGGCCGACCAAGCCGAAGAGCCATCGGGCGACGATGGAGCACAACCTCGAGTGGTTCGATCGCTATCTGTTCCAGGCCGCGCCGCGGCCGTCGAGCGCGGAGAAATAGCGCCGCCGTGGTGGAGCGCGAAAGGGGCAGGCTGCCGGGCATGCGTTCATGAATCTCGCCGTCATCTCGGTCGCCGCGCTGGTGCTCGCGATCATCCTCAGCTGCGTCACCACCATCAACGTCGGCGTGTTCGCGGTCGCGCTGGCGTGGATCGTCGGCGTCTACATCGGCGGCATCCCGGTCGCCACGGTGATCAGCGGCTTCCCGACGCCGCTGTTCCTCACCCTCGTCGGCGTCACGCTGCTCTTCGCCATCGCGCAGTGCAACGGCACGCTCGACCGCGTGGCGCACCACGCGGTGCGGATCTGCCGCGGCCATCGCGGCGTCGTGCCGATCATGTACTTCGTGC
>Ga0207645_10001795_pt1 | contig 17324 bp, 14 predicted proteins | sample KBSM53metaG_FD_184331 | JGI IMG/M metagenome (GOLD analysis project Ga0207645, IMG submission 184331) | Miscanthus rhizosphere microbial communities from Kellogg Biological Station, Michigan, USA - KBS M5-3 metaG (SPAdes) (version 2) | ecosystem: Host-associated > Plants > Roots > Rhizosphere >...
CACCTAAACACAAAGAACACAAAGTCTTTTATCATTTTTTCTTTGTGTACTTCGTGGCTTTGTGGGAAACGATTTCAAACTTCAATTAAAATTCTCACTAAGACGCAAAGAACACAAAGTCTTTTAATCATTCTTTCGTTGTGCACTTCGTGGCTTTGCGGGAAACAAATTCAAACCTCAAATAAAATTTCCCACTAAGACGCAAAGAACACAAAGTCTTTTAATCATTCTTTCGTTGTGCGCTTCGTGGCTTTGCGGGAAACAAATTCAAACCTCAATAAAATTTCCCACTAAGACGCAAAGAACACAAAGTCTTTAATCATTTTTTCTTTGTGTACTTCGTGGCTTTGTGGGAAACGATTTCAAACTTCAATTAAAATTCTCACTAAGACGCAAAGAACACAAAGTCTTTCTATCAATTTTTCTTTGTGTACTTCGTGGCTTTGTGGGAAACAAAGTTTTGATCTGAAAATTCGCCTTGGCTTTTTATTTAGCAAATACTTTCTTCAAAAGATCGCTTGTTCTGGCTAAAGGATCCTTCCTGATTTTTTGTTCTTCCTGGCCCACCTGGTAGAAAATGCCGGCCAATCCCTTTTCGGTTACATAGGCCGTTAGATCAGGATTTACTTTTTGCAGACTGAACTTATTATAGGTCGTAAATAATGTATTCCAATATTTTGTTGCATTTACTTTCTCCAACGATTTTTCAATCACCGGCCGGAACGCTTCTGTGAGTGCCGAAGTCGTTTTATCTTTTAAGTAATTGGTAGCTGCAAAATCATTTCCCTGCAGAATACCCAGCGCATCTGATATACTCATTTGTTTGATCGCATTAATAAAGATCGGTGCTGCGCTTTTTGCCGCATCTTCTGCAGCGCGGTTCATAGAAAGAATAGCGTCGTCAACCTGTGCACCAAGCCCCATGCCTCGTAGCGTTTTCTCAACTTTCTTTGCTTCCTCCGGCATCAAAATTTTTATTGCCGCGTCTTTAAAGAACCCATCTACTGCAGAAAGTTTGTCAGAACCTTTTGTAGCCCCAACCTGCAAGGCTTCCTTTAACCCGCTTGCAATTTCATCGCTGCTCAGGCCGCTGCCCAACTTACCGCCGAATACTTTATCAATGCTGCTTTTGCCTGAAGAATCTTTTTTAAGGACATTTTTCAGAATCTGTGCATTCAGGAAAGCAAAAGACAAAAGAAAGGATGTAGTCAAGAGTACTGTACGTTTCATAGTTATTTGTTTGTGACGTTTCAAAAATAATACCCTTAACCTTAATGCCCCGTTAAATCAGGGTATCTTTGCCGACCTAAAACGGTTTTGCCTATGATCAGCGTATGGGAAAAAGAAACTTTTTTCGCCCCACAGGATATAATCATTGCAGGCAGCGGTTTTGTCGGTTTATGGTCAGCGTTTTACCTGAAAAAAAGAAATCCCAAATTAAAGATTACCATTCTCGACAAAGGTTTAATTCCAACAGGCGCCAGTACGCGAAATGCAGGTTTCGCCTGTTTTGGAAGTCTCACCGAACTTCTTGCAGACGAACAAAGTATGGGAACTGACCAGATGCTGCAACTGGTGGAAATGCGTTTCAAAGGACTTGAGAAGATCAGGAGAACGTTCAGGCAAAAGGACATCGGAATGGAAATGTGCGGAGGTTATGAATTCTTTACCCGCGACCAGGATTATTTAACAAACGATCTTGAACAGCAAATTGATTATCTCAACGTTCTATTAAAACCAATCGTTGAAAATAAAACATATAAAATAGCCGACAGTCACATAAATGAATTCGGATTTGGCAATATTCACCATCTCATTCGTAACAACCTGGAAGGCTACCTGCATTCAGGCAAGCTTATTACAAACCTTTTACAGCATGTACAGTCACAGGGCGTACAGGTTTTAAATAATATTGAAATAAAAAGTTTTGAAAAAAACAAGGATCATTTTGACATCGAAACCGATCGGGGTATCCGGTTTTCAGCCAGCAAGCTCTTGATTTGTATAAATGGATTTGCAAAAAAACTTTTGCCTGAATTGGATGTTGTTCCGGCAAGAGGACAGGTTCTGCTCACCTCTCCTATCGATAAACTTCCCTGGAAAGGAACATTTCATTATAAAGAGGGGTTTTATTATTTCCGCAATCTTGGCCAAAGAATATTACTGGGTGGCGCACGAAATCTCGCCTTGCAGGATGAAAAAACCTTTTCATTAGAAACAAGTGATATAATACAAACCGAACTGGAAAGATTTCTGAAAGAGGTTATTATTCCGAAAAAGAAATACAATATTGAATTGCGCTGGGGCGGGACAATGGGTGTTGGCCATGAAAAAATGCCGATTCATAAAGAAATTTCTCCCGGCCTGTTTTGCTGTGTACGTATGAGTGGAATGGGCGTTGCATTGGCACCACTATTGGGAGAAAAAACTGCAAAGATGATGACTAGCTGAATCATTATAGCCGCATAAATTTCTGCGACAACTTTTTACCGTTGTTATTTCCGTGAATAAAATATATACCGCTTTGCAGGTTATCTGTTTTTAATTTATCTGAAGCAGATGTTATAAGATGATGCAGTATAACATTACCCGTAACATTGGTTACAATAATTTCCTTTCCTATCCAGCTATTATCGTTCTTAACGTCAAGCGTTAATTCGGACCTTGTTGGGTTTGGATATAAATGAATAGCAGAAATTTCAATCACCGAATCAGGTAACGCAATTCCCTGGGCAGAGGGAACACCCAGTGCTTTGGATGAAAGTATCGAACTACGAAAACCACCCTCTTCAAACAATGCACGCATATGGTCACGCTGCCCGTTTGTAAACAAATTCATACACGGATCGTTGGTATAATCCATAAAATTCATGTACATATCTCCGTTAGACGTGTTACCACAACTGGTATGTATGCCACCGGGACAACCGGTAGTATAAGTTTGCTGCTTAGGAGTATCATCAATACCATCATCACCGCAATCCGCATCGCCCCATAAATGTTTCAGCCCTAACCAATGTCCTATTTCATGCACGGCAGTACGCCCGGAATTGTAAGCACCTCCATCTTCCAGGTCGTTGAACACATCATAATTTATAACAACTCCGTCCTTTTCTTTCTCCTCTCCCATTATACTCGAATATCCGAGAATATCGTTCATGCTACACACCCATATATTGAGATATGAATCAGCATCCCATGCTTTCGCCCCATATTCGGATTTATATTTCATTTTGTCGTCGCCACTCCATTTTGCTACCGGTGAATAAACACGCTCAATACCGGTTGTAGCGTTACCATCCGGATCCACTTTCGCCAATTCAAATTCAATCCGCGCATCCGCTGCTGCGTCTTTAAAATAAAAAGGTGTATTAATGCTATCAGCATTCGTCCTTCGATAGTCCCGGTTCAATGCGGCAACCTGTTTTTGTATCGCTTCGTCGGAAATATTCTCAACCGGCAAATGGTAAATAACATGAACAATAACCGGAATCCGGATAATTGAAGCAATCGGCTTTGCATTTGCGGAATGGCCGCTTTGCGCTACGCGTGCCTTTACCGCGTTTTCAATATTCTGTTGCTTATATTTTAATGAAGGATTATGTTGTAAGGCCTGTGTAAAATGCTGAAAGGAACCACATCTTTGCTGGGCTTTCAGAAGGCAGGGAATAACGAAGAGTAACAACCAAACCAAAAATTTTGCTTTCATAGTTTGAACAGATTTATAAACTGATCGCACAATCACGGAATGGTATTCATGGGGATTGGAGCAAACATGGTTTGCTAATAAGTCGTGGGGATTTTCACAGAGTTGGAAACAGGGTTTGACAGTGGGAATAGTGGATCTAAAGAATGGTGTGAACCGGGGCTAAAAATATATAAAACCTTTTCAATATTATAATTTTCAGGGCAGAATAGTTTTGAAGCACTGTATTTCAACGAGTTTTAACAGGCCACGGGGAGGAAAACAGCCGCCTTCTCTTATTTTTGCAGCTCCTGAATATCTCGTCATGAAAAAAATAATTGCAATCATCCTTATACTGGTTCTTCTTTCTTCCGTCGTATTATATACGGTTTTTAAAAAACCTGCTGCCAGCAATACGGTATCTGAAGTAAAAACAGATTACGTGGCCCCGGCTGCTTTAACGTATTCAATCGATAGTACCTACCCGCACGATACTTCTTCTTTTACACAGGGCCTGGTTGTATATGATGGAAAAATGTATGAGGGTACAGGTGAAAATGGCTTTTCAAAACTCATGATGGTTGATATAAAAACCGGCAAAGCAGAAAAAGAGGTGAAACTGGAGGATAAGTATTTTGGTGAGGGAATTGCTATTCTGCATGATACCATCTTTCAGCTCACATGGCAAAATAATGTTGTATTCGCCTACTCACGCAAAGATTTCAAAAAGATTAAAGAATATCACATAAATACAGAGGGTTGGGGCATTACAACAGATGGCAAAAACCTGATCGTAAGCGACGGATCAAGCAATCTATATTTTTATGAACCTTCTTCATTCCGTTTATTACATACACAATCAGTAACTGACGCCGGAACACTTGCCTACAATATGAACGAACTGGAATATATTGATGGATTCGTTTACGCCAATCAATGGCAACTACCTTATATTTTTAAAATAAATCCATCGAATGGAGAAGTAGTAGCAAAAATAAATCTGACGGAGCTTTGGAACCGGGTGAAAGAAAAAGATCAGCACGCCGATGTTCCTAACGGTATTGCTTTTGACAGTACATCAAAAAAAATCTACATTACGGGAAAGAGATGGCCTGAATTGTATGAAATACAGTTCAGCAAATGATCATTTTGAAATGATATAAATTACCGAGCTGCATTTGCCTGTATTATTAAGCGACTTTAAATTCGAAAGCATACCATTCCATGCAGCACTGATCCACTTCGTACCGCCACTTTTGTATTTACTGCTGAGAAGACTTACATAAAAACTGTCGTACCACATCGGCTTTTTGCCGATGATTTTTAGACCATGTGAGCCCATTAATGTTTCCATAGCTTTCGGCGAGAAATGATACAAATGCCTGGGCACATCGTATGCAGCCCAGTATTCTTTATATTTTTTTTCATCGAACGAAGTATAATTGGGTACCGCAATAATTAGCTTTCCCCCCTCAGCAAGCAGGCTTTTCAATTGTTTAATATAAGCTTGCAGCTGATGGACATGTTCCAACACGTGCCACAACGTTATGGCGTCAAATGAATTTTCTTTTAAAGTAAAAAGCTGATTGGTACTCATTAAATCAACTCCATAATTTTTTTTTGCTATACTGATCGCGTCCGTATCCGGTTCAAGCCCTGTTACATTCCAGTCATTCGATTTCATCTCATGAAGAAAAGCACCGGTTCCGCTGCCTACATCCAGGAGAGTTCCTGATTTACGGCCGGTTATATGTTCAATCAACTTTCTCTTTTGCACTAAAGTCCTTTTCCGGATTGTTTTATAGAGGCGGTTTACAAGTCCCTTCGATGTATCCGTATGCGAAATATAATTTTCAGATTTATAATATGCGTGGATGCTTTCTGCGTCGGGTACATCTTGCGTGAAGCGTAAGGTGCAGTTCATACATTCAGTTATTGTGAATTCTCTGCCACTTACTGTAAAATCTTTAACAGGAAATACATCCCCGATATTGGTTGAAGCACAAACAGGACATGAAGAGTAATGAATAAAACTCATTGCAATTAATAATAGAAATTTTTCTGAGCCCGCAAAGTAAATTGAAAAATCGAGAATTTACATGTGCAGTGTTAATGATAGGATGCCGGGGCATCTTTAGGAGAGATCTTATTGCCGTTAGATACGGATTCAGGTGTCAATCCATTTGCGGATATATACCATACCATAAGAATGATGGCCAGTATTGCGGCAATAATCGCAACACGCACCCAATTAAATTGTTTAGATTCGGGCAAATGTAGTATCTCCGCCATTTCAACATTCGTCTTTTCTTTGTCTCCGACAAGCAAAGTATGGCTGTCATTCTCATGAATCACTTTTTCGCCAAACACTTTTTTTTCGGACACCAGGTCCATTTCATCAGGTTCAAATTCTATTCCGCTTTCCAGTCCGCGCCGCAGAATACCGACACCGTTCCAGCTTATTTCTTTACCGGCATTCATTTCTTTTTTTATATCGGAAACGAAATCATTTACGCGAATGGCTGCATCTTCTTCCGTAGCATTTAATTTATGTGACAGCCACATAAAAAAATTCGCCGGAAGATGTTGATCGGTCTGCTCCCATATATAATTATAAGATGGCGGAGAAAATGTATGCTCCGTAATATCAGAGATGGCGGGCCTTCGTTGTAATACAATCGTACCCAATCCCGGCAATACAATCTTATGATGGTGGATAAGATACTCGTAAAACAGATCCAGCATGCTAATTCTTTTGTGCAAACGAATATACGATTCCCGCTACAAAATTGAAGCCGTAAACGGGATACTGGTTCCAGCGCTGGTATTCTTTGTTAAATAAATTATTGAATTGCGACCACACGTTGAGATTTTTGGTTATGCGGAATTCAAGACCCGCATTCATATCAAACACACTACCCAAACGTCCCGCTGAACCGTCTTGTTTTATATAATGAGGACCACCCCAGCCAAACATATCCGAAGTGAGCCACAAGTCTTTTATTACCAATAAACGCAATGCCCCTTTAATTTCCAATGGCAACATTCCCCATGCCTTGGCATTACTTTTCAAATCGCCAAACTGGTACAAATTGAAACTGCCGATAAAAGAAAATTTCTCCTGCATGGTATATCCCAATTGCCCGCCAAGATTCAGCACATTTATCCGTGCCTCATTGATGTATTGAAAGGATTTGCCTCCGTTTTTATCATCATTGTATACATTGATGAAGAGCGGTTGGTTATTAATTGTATTAAACGCAACTTTTGCGCTATACGTAAAATGATTGCCAAGAGAACCCTTGATACCGGCATAACGTTCTTCAATCCACGAATTCGCCAAAGTATCCGGTGACCATGCCCATGGATTAATAGAAGCAAGGTATTGATACGTTGTTTTGCGGATGTACCCTGTCCATCCTGCCTGGAATGTAAATTTTTTATCCGGCGTGCTTAGTTCTGCTGTTATGTTTGGGAAAAGTTTAAACGTTTTATTATCCCACGAGGGTCTTATCCCGGCTTTCAGATTTATATTGGACGTGAGCCAGGAAACAGCCGGTGAAATATAATAGATGGTATTATTAAAGGCACTCTTATCCTCTTTGGATAAACGTGTAAGATCAAACGTCAGGCCCAGGTCAACAGCAAAGTTATCTCCGACTCTTTTGCTCATCGGCAGATTTAAAATGGAATTACTTTCACTCACCTTATGATTATCGGTAAACACATCAATCTTCACTTCAGGCGCATACGAAATATCATATGCCGTACGGTTAATATTATGCATACTCACTCTTCCGCCAATCGTTTGAAAACGCTGACGCAATGAATCTTTCGAGAATGCTAGTGTCTCCGGCTGAAAACCATATTTGTACGTCTGATCCTGTTTCATCGTCAGCCTTGCATCCCATTCCAGGTTTTTTACAGTTTGTATAAACCCATCAAGGCTTACTTCGGTATTACTGAATTTCTGAAATTCTTTTTTCCCTTCCGACGACACATGCTTTGCGTATATATTTAATCCATTTGATTTGCCATCGCCAAACGAGAAACCAGCTTGTGCATAAGGAGTCTTCAAACTACCGAAACCAACCTTTACATAGCTTGTATTATCCCAACGTCCATTGCTATCAATTTTCAATGCCAATGGTTTTAATGTACCGGGCTGATACGCGAAAAGAAGGTTTTGATTGGGTATATCGTAATTTAATTTTGGCCTCACCGTATCTGCTGTTGGTGGTGCAGCACCAAAATTTATCTTTGCTGATTCTTTTAATACGGGCTTAAAAGTGGAGGTAATACTTACCGAACGTTTTTTTGTCGTGTCTTGTCCATAGCTGAACTGCAATACCAATAAAAGAAAAGCTATAAAACCTGAAATCTTAAAAAGCCTCCGATTCATTTTCCTGGGTATTTATTTATTAGAATTCTGTATGGTTTTCTTATTAATTCTCATTCACTTTACCAGCCTTACCTTCTTCATCGATTACTCTGGTTAATTTAGCCTGCGCCTCTGTTTTCAATTCTGTATTGATGCTGTTATCCACAATACTTTGATACGTTGCCTTTGCATTGAAATAATCTTTCTCCTTATAATAAATGTCGCCTAAAAGAATGTACGCTTTTGTCACCCAATAATCATAGGAGCCTGATTTTTTGATTACTTCAAAAGCCGCAGTTTCTGCATCCTTTAGTTTGTTTACAGCAGACCAGCTATTTGCAATTTCATATCTCGCCTCGGCAGCAAGGGCTGCTTTGTTTACAGTAACTACTGTTTTATAATTCGCTATCGCAAGATCATATTCTCCATTTACCTGGTATGATTTAGCAATCGCCATGTTGGCAAGCGATTTATCGTCTACGCTGCTTCCTTTTTCATTCAACAGGTCTTTCGCATTGCTTACAGCATCTGTCCATTTCATTTGCTGATACTGGCTGCGCAATAATCCACGCATCGCTTCCAGCCTATTTTCCTGCGTTGCAGTAAGGCTCTTTAATTGCCCATAATACGTTTCAGCTTTCGCGTAATTTTTTAATTCAAAGAAATTGATTCGCGCTGCCTGCAATACCGCTTTCTCGGCATATTTATTCGGCGCCTCCGCAGCTACTTCTTCATACCCGCTCAATGCATTCTGCCAATCTTTTTTGGTATTATAAATTTCACCGCGATAAAAATTTGCTTCTACAAAATGTGCGGGATCCGGGAATTTTTTCAGGTAATTATTAAAACTGTTTAATGCTGCATTGATATCACCATTTTGATATTGATTCTGCGCAGCGGTAAAAGCCAACGAATCTTCTGAATCCACCGTAAGTGGCCGACCTGATTTCTTCATGAAGTCTGCATAGTCATCAATCTTACCACTTTCAATAGAAATACTCTTGATGCTTTCAGTTGCATCCTGTGCTTCCGGCGAATTCGGATATTTCTGTACAACCGTTTTATAGTTGTTTAATGCCTCGCCGTTGTTGTTGGAATTGTAATAAGCAATGCCCAGTTTAAGATAGGCCTGCGGCTTCATATCTTCGCTGCCGGATTTAATTACGTTACTTAAATAAGGAATAGATTCCTTGAAGCGTTCGTCGGCGATATAAGCGTTGGCAATTTCCATATTGGCATCATCAACCAACCGGGAAGCAGGAAACTTGCGGATCAATGTACTCATCAGGTTGATCTTCTCATTTGCACTTCTTACCCCTGCTACCATTGCATTTTGAAAAGTAGCATAATCTTCAGAACGCCAGCTCAGCTTTATCACATTATCATACATCGCTTTTGCTTTTGCATAATCACGACTCATATAATAACAATCTGCAGCGCGGATATAGGCGTCCTGCGTAAGCGCATCCGAATTAAGGGAAGGTGTTCTATATAATTGCTGAAAGAAAGTTAATGCTGCCGGGTAATTTTCTTTTTTCAGGTAACAATAACCCAAATTATATTTCGCATTAGCTGCATTGGCATCACCATTCGATGGTGAACCTGCAGTTACGTAGGCATTATAAAACTTTATGGCATCATCCAGGTTATTATTGCGATAAGCGATCTCTCCCTTCCAGAAACTGATATAGGGTAAGACAGATGCATTATTGGGATCTTTCAATGCTTTGTCTAATAAGGCATCAGCTTCGGCCAGGCGTCCATCATTAATAAGTTCTGTCGCGCGTCCGTATAATATTCTCGGGTATAAGCGTTTCGCATTTGGCGTTGGATTCTGCATTTTATCCATCAGTACCAATGCGTCTTTATAGTTATTGGTATTTGTGAGTACGCCGGCGAGCAGATCTTTTGCTTCATTGCTATAAACAGAATTGGGATAATCTGCCTGGAATGAACGGAGGCTGTTCAATGCTTCATCTTCATAGCCTAATTCATAAGAAAGTTTTGCGTAATTATACTTTGAAACTTCTTTTAAGCCAGGATTGCTGCTATTGGAAGCACAAAACAAAAATGCATTACGTGCATTCGATTTCTGACCTGTTTTTAAATACGTATCGCCAAGCAGGTACATCGCGTGCTGGCTCAATGAATCCTGTTTGCCGCTCAATTGCTTAAACCCGTCAATCGCTTTGTTATATTGTTTTACCTGGTAATAGCAATAAGACAATTCATAGATCTGCTCGCGGGAAACCTTTGGCACTTTTGCTACATAAGCTTCCAGGTAAGGCAGCGCTTTATCGTATTGCTTTTTCTCAAAATAGCTGTGACCGATCAGCTGTTTCATTTCCACATCATAGAATTGCGATTTGCCCGTTTTTATTTTTTGCTCGGCATATTTCAACGCCTCTTCTTTCTTATCCTGTATATAATATATCTGGGCTACATAATAAGGAACAACGGTAGAATAAGCCGGCTCATTTTCTACTACTTTGAAACTTTGCAAAGCGTCGTTATAGTTGCGATCGCGAAACGCCAAAAAACCATAATAATAATTGGCATCTACGAAATTCTCATCATCTTTTAATTGACGCACGCTGTTGAACAACGGTTTTGCCTGTGCAAACTGCTGTTGCGTGAAATAGGAATACCCCTGGTGAAATTGCATAGCGGCAATTTCCTTATTAGTCAGGTTGGCAATATTCGCCTGCTCATACAAAGAAGCCGCTTTTACAAAATCCTGCTTCCGGTAATAAAACTCGGCAAGATGGAAACTCATTTGTTGCACACGGGCAATATTCTTTTCTGCATCGAGGTATGTTTTTGCAAGATCTTCTGCACGGCCCTCGTTTTGCTTCAATGCGCAAACAATAGTATAATAGTTGATTTCCTGTGAAATGACAGGGTTATTTGCATTATCAGTTTCGCGAAGAGATTCTTTTAATTCTTTCAGGAGCGGGTAAGCAAGGCTATACTGTTCTTTTTGAAAATATTCTTTTGCCTCTTTGAATTTTGCATCAGGATCATTATAAAAACTGGTTTCTTGTGCAAGGGAGATTAAGCCAAATAGCATGGCCGGCAAAACTAGAATTCTATTCTTCATGTTGGGTGTCCTTTAACCGTTGGTTGGATTAACGTTGTAAATATTCGAATTATTTTGGCCTGAGCCAAACATCATTCCAAACAGGTGTGGATAAGTAAAACAATAAGGTTGTTTTAACATTTGACCGCCAAAATGAATCAATACGTCGCCAGTTGTTAATGTATTTTTTGAAATAGTTATAAGCTGCAATCTGTGAGCTGCAAGATGCACAGCAGTAGGCTCACGCGTGCATTGAAATTTTGAAATTGCCGCCTCAAAGTTTAAAGCTGATAGCTCATCGCTTTTCTTAAACAATTTACTTATCATTGCACGCAGAAATCAAACCAGCTCGATGAAACGATTATTCAGTATTAAGTATTCAGATAATGCAGTGTCGTTCGCTACACTTTTGTTGAGAGTAGCCATCGCATCGATGATGCTGCCACATGGATTTAGTAAACTAATGAGTTTTGCCTCCACGTCGGGACATTTTGCAGATCCATTTCATATTGGTGCCACTGCATCCTTATGCCTTGTGATTTTCGCTGAAGTTTTTTGTTCCGCTTTTATTATACTTGGATTGTTTACAAGATTTGCCTGCATACCGCTGATTATCGATATGACCGTCGCGCTCTGGTACGTGCGACATTGGCATGTATTCGGCGACGGAGAGAAAGAAGCACTGTTCCTGGCGGGTTTTATCACCATATTATTGCTCGGCCCTGGCAAAGTAAGCATAGATCGTTTTATTGGTAAATAAAGTACGGTATAATGTTTACAGCCGAGACCAGGGTGAGAGTGCGATATGCGGAAACTGACCAGATGGGTGTTGTCTATCACAGTCATTATTTCCAATATTTTGAAGTAGCAAGGGCTGAGTCTATCCGCGGGTTGGGATATACATATGCCGATATGGAAAAAGATGGAATCATTATGCCGGTTGTGGAAGTGCAGGCAAAATACATTCGGCCAGCATTTTATGATCAGTTACTTACTATCAAAACGATTTTAAAGGAACTTCCTGTTCATCATAAAATTGAGTTTCAACAGGAAGTTTTTAACGAACAACAAGAATTATTGGTATCAAGCCGGGTTATTTTGTATTTTATGGAAATGAAAACAAAGAAGCGACTTACCATGCCGGGTATCCTATTGGAAAAACTTAAACCTTATTTTAATTAAATTTATCGGATGGAAAATACTGACCCCGTTTCATCTCAATTTCCCGGAGATCATTCTTCTTCCGTACCAGGTTCAGCTATTTCCGGCATCAGCGCTGTCAATTACCCACCAAAGCCAGAACTGGAAGACACTAAAAACAAGACAAATGCATGGACACGTTCATTATCCAGTCTCGCATTATATTTTGTAATTGGCTATTTCTTTTTCAACAGGGATTGGTTACTTGTGTTGGTGTTGACAGGCGTTGTCGTTTTTCATGAAATGGGACATTTCCTGGCGATGAAATTGTATAAATATACCGATCTCGGTATTTTTTTTATTCCATTATTAGGCGCCTATGCAAGTGGATCTAAACGTGAAGTATCACAAACTCAATCAGCACTTATTATTCTTGCCGGTCCCGTACCCGGAATTATCGTCGGCGTTATCCTGTATTTTCTCGCAATTCAGCAGGACAATTTATTTCTTGAAAAGACATCAATCATACTAATCCTCTTAAACCTGCTTAATCTCATTCCTATTTATCCTTTGGATGGTGGCCAGTTAATAAACAGACTGTTTCTTGATGAAAGTGCAATCATCGGTAAAATATTTGTCATTGCATCCAGCTTGTTACTTGCGTGGTTTTTTATAAAACTTGGAAACAATAACATGAGCTTTTATGTGTTGTTATTATTTCCTGTCATGATGCTGATGCGGCTATTCACGGATATAAAACATGAACGTTTAGTAAATGAAATCGAAAAAGAGGGAGTTGATCTGAATGTGGCCTATGAAGATATCACCGACGAACAATACTGGAAAATAAGAAATGCGGTTATAAAACATCACCCGGACCTGGCAGGTATTCCGCCGGCTCCGCCATTTCAATATTCGGAGCAGGAAGAAAAAATAGTTTCAATAATGCAAAGTTTATTGCAACGGGTTATTATTATGGATCTTTCTCTCGCGGGAAAAATTCTGATATTATTATTGTGGATAGGCTGTTTCGCAGTGCCTGTGTTGATCAAGATGCCGCTTCGGATATTTTATTGATTACACGCGGTAATTATCCGAGCGCCACACTTTTATCATTTTCTTTATTGTCTTACTTCGCAATCCTTTTTCCGCAGCTTTGACAGCAAGTTCCGGCAGCTCATCATCTGAGGCAAAACGCAATGCTATAATCTGGCCCATTCGCAAACGACTATCCAATGGTTTGCCGGTAAGTATAAAATGACGAAGCGTCTCCTCAGCACGAATGGCCCTGTCCTGTGCCCGCAACGCAAAACTGCGTGCGTACCAATAAATACTTGCCAATATTAATGCAATAACAACGATAAGTGAAGCTGAATAGATATTCTCGCTGGAGGATTTCAAAAAATTAACGATACCTCCGATAATTACGGCGATGATAGCGGCTGAAGTAATAAAATGCCATAGCGGAATATAACGCGAATGGTTATCGTAATTCTGTCCGTTCATAACAATCGTATTGGTTGGGTGGTGAAATTATAAATTCTACTTCAGAATATCCAGCACTTTATACATTTTATTGACTAATGACAATGAAGATCCGCTATAGTTGTTCACCAGGAAAGAGAAAATATACTCCCTGCCGTCTTTCGACGCATGATAACCACAAAATCCTTTTACATCACTGATGGTTCCACTTTTCATTTTGATGCCATTGTATTCGGGTAAAGCATCATAAAAGTATTTAAACCAATTTTGTTTCCTGGCATACTTTAATATTTCAACCTGTGCATGGGTTGTTACACGGTTCAATGGTGAAAGACCAGATCCATCGTATAAATTCAATTCATTCACATCAATGCCTTTTTGTTTCCAGAAATCTTTGACCATATTAATGCCCTTATCTGTCGAACCATATCCATTCTTTTCATAAGCGAGTGTTTTCACCAATGCTTCGCCATAGAGGTTGATACTTTTCTTGAGGAGCCAGTAGATGATGGAGTCGAGAGAAGGTGAATAATGCGTGCAAAAAGTAATAGAGGCAGCAGACGTTACAGGCTGATTTGTAACTGCAAGATGAAAGGGCACACTGTCTTCTTTGAACCTGTTTTCATTAAGAACATTGGCAAAATTGCTCAGCGTAAAATAATCACCATCCGGAACAGATCCCGATATAATAAAAGAGTCGACACAACAAGGCACAGTTCCTCTTATACGATTTATGCTACTGCCCGGCTCAAAATAAATATAACCATTATCCCCACTGTTTTTAGCGCCAGATTTTAATTCATTGATGAATTGATAAAATACCTTCGGCTCAGTCCTCACAAGATTCACTGAGTCGCCTTGTTTCTTTGCCGGCTTGAGAACCATGTCATATTGATTTTCGTTCCAGGTCAAAGCAGAGGCAGTTGCTCCATAATAGTTTCCTATATCCTGCCATATCCATCCGTCAGGAACAGTATTGTTTTGCCATTTATCATTGATTCCTATTAAACTGCCGCTGTATAAATAAATTTTCTGATGATGAAGAGCTTTTACAAATTTCATATTAATCACATTTGGCTTTGTTTCTTCATACCGCCAGCTTCCGAACGTTGGGTCGCCATTACCTTTAATATAAATTTCACCAGTCAACAAACTATCATTAACCTGACCTTTGTAAAAAAATTCTGTTTTATATCTATACTCCTTTCCCAATACCCCGAAAGCAGTGGCGGCCGTAATAATTTTTTGTGTTGAAGCAGGAGCCAGACCGACCTGCGAATTATTTTCAAACAAAATTTTTCCGGTTACTGCATCAATCACATACAATGAACTTATAGCATGTTTTAACTGTTCATCATGTTCGAATACCCGATATGCTTTTTCTAACTTTTGAGAAATTGTCTGGGCAAAAGATTTATAAAGTAATAAGATATAAACAATAATTATAATTCCTTTTTTCATTGTTTGTTTTTGCAATTCTGAAAATAAAAAGAAATAAATTTATGGTATGGAAAATGAAGTTAAAGAACCGGCGCCAAAGTATAATTATGTTTCACCGGAACAGTATCTTGAACTGGAAGGAAGTTCGGTGACAAAACATGAATATTATGACGGCGAAATTTTTGCAATGGCAGGTGCTTCCAATGCACACAATGATATCGCATACAATATTAACCGTATTATAGCCCCTTTTTTACAAGGTAAAGGCTGTAAGCTTTACGGAAGTGATTTCCGAATTCATGTTCCAGAACATCTTCTGTTTACTTACCCGGATTTTTCTATTGTTTGCGGTAAGGCAGAAACTTCAGAAGTATACACAGATAACCTCACAAATCCTGCTGTTATTGTCGAAATACTTTCTGCCTCCACGAGAGACTATGATAGAGGTACAAAATTTACTTTTTACCGGAGTATAAAAACCTTGAAGGAATATATTCTTATCGATTCTCTTTCGATAAATGTTGAGATATTTACAAAACAACCGAATAATAGCTGGAACCTGAAAGAATACAAACAATTTTCTGATCGCTTTCTTATCTCTTCAATCAATTTTCAAATCTGCCTACAGGATATTTATGACGATGTTCGATTTGAAGAGTCAATATCCTTGTACAATGAACTGAGAGAAGATGTTTCGAAATATAATTTTATGAGCCCCGATGAATACCTTGTAAAAGAAAGACACCTTGAATATAAGAATGAATATTATTTTGGAAAGATGATCGCCATGAGTCCTGCCAATATTGTCCATAACAATATAATTGTAAATTTCTACAGCAGCATGGCTCAGGATGTCAAGCGTAAAAGTTGTTCTTTATTGGGCAGCAACATGCGGATTGGCACACCCGATCGCCAGGCTTATATGTATTCAGATGCTTTAATAGTTGGCGATGAACCGGAACTTGAAGATGACGAAATGGATACACTGACAAACCCGATCGTAATTTTTGAAATTGTATCTCCGTCAGCCAGAAGTATTGATAAGGGAGGAAAGTTTTTCTTTTATAGGCAAATACCGTCGCTGCATGAATACATAATAATTGACTCTTCTAAAAGGTTTGTGCAAATCGAGCGAAAACAGCAAGATGGTGCATGGCGATTAGATGACATTCCCGATTCTGCTTCTTTCTTCCGGATTGAGAGCATCGGTTTTAATTTTTCGCTAGACGAACTATACCACGACACCGGATTATAACTTTTCCTTCCCATCTTTGCACTCAAATTTTTTTCGATTGAATACAATTAATGCTTCTATCATCACCATTGGTGACGAATTACTGATTGGTCAGACTATTGATACCAACAGCGCTTTTATTGCACAGGAACTAAATAAAACCGGTATCTGGATAAAACGAAAGATGGCAGTCGGAGATGTTTGGGATGATATATGGCAGGCACTCGATGAAGAAAGTAAATACGCGCAGATCGTTTTGATAACCGGTGGCCTTGGCCCTACTGCCGATGATATAACAAAGCCATTACTCTGTAAATATTTCGGCGGTAAACTTGTTGTAAATGAAGCCGTGCTCGCGCATGTGAAATATTTGTTTGAGCAAGTGTTTCGACGGCCGGGACCCATGCTGGAACGAAATTTAAAACAAGCTGAAGTGCCCGATACCTGTACCGTGCTGCATAATGCCATCGGTACTGCACCCGGCATGTGGTTTGAAAAAGATGGAAAGATATTTATCTCTATGCCCGGTGTGCCGATGGAAATGAAAGGGCTTATTATGAACGAAGTGATTCCCCGATTGAAGAAAAAATTTCAATTACCATTTATCATTCACAAAACGGCTTTCACATTCGGCATGGGCGAATCCATGATCGCTGAAAAAATAAAGGACTTTGAAAACAGTCTTCCCGCGAATGTAAAACTTGCTTACCTGCCGGGTTATGGACTGGTAAAACTTCGGTTAACCATGGTGGCTGGTGATAAAGATGCAGCAGAAAAAACAATTGTGCCGTTATTTGATCAGTTGAAAGAACTGGTGAAAGATGTGTTAGTGAGTGATGAAGACGAAGGATTGGAAGTTGCAATCGGCAAAATTTTAGTG
>Ga0207645_10001798_pt1 | contig 17314 bp, 12 predicted proteins | sample KBSM53metaG_FD_184331 | JGI IMG/M metagenome (GOLD analysis project Ga0207645, IMG submission 184331) | Miscanthus rhizosphere microbial communities from Kellogg Biological Station, Michigan, USA - KBS M5-3 metaG (SPAdes) (version 2) | ecosystem: Host-associated > Plants > Roots > Rhizosphere >...
ACCCGTGGCACAGCGCCGCGCGCTACCGCGTGTTCGACTGGCGCTACGCACCGCAGCTCAAGCCGCTGGCGTTCGTCGACGACCGGCGGATGGACTACGACCGCAGCCGTCCGCACTCGATTCACGAGCCGCGCGTTCCGGAAGAGAGCGCGCGGAGGGTGCTGCAGGCACCGGAGCTCCACGTCCTGCACCTGCAATGGCTGCTCGCCAACCGCACGCAGATGCGACAGGCGTGGTACCGCTGCAAGGAACTGCTCGATGGCAAGCCGGCGGCGGCGATCAACGAGTACTACGCGGGGACGCTGCCCGATCGCAGCGCGCGCACTGCCGAGATGCCGGCGGCATGGACCGAAGGACTCACCTTTCCGGACCTCGCCGCCGATCGCGAGCCGTCCTGGAACGAGCGCGAGATCCTCGCGTGGTTCGCGCAATATGGGCCGGCGCGGTTCGAGCCGCTCGAGATCTGGCACCTCGCCCCGCTGCGCGAAGCCTTCGTCGAGGCCGTCGGCCGGCAGCCGCGGCCGGATCGATCGTACCGGCCGTCGTGGCCGGCGTTGGCGCGGCACTTCGGCCGGCGCGTCGCCGCCGCGGCGCGGCGGCGTCTGCCGTTGTAAAGATGCCGCGTCCGTTTCTCACCGTGCTCACCGCGCCAATTCCGACGGCACGACGGCGCATCTACCAGGGGGTCCGGCGGCGGATCCGGCCGCTGGTCAAGCCTGGCGTGCCGCTGCCGAAGATGTCGCCCTACCCCGGGCACTATGCCGTCGTGCGCAGCGTGGTCGAGGGATTGCGTGCGATCGGCGCCGACTTCAACTTCAACCCGCGGCGCACCGCCGATCTCGCGCGCGTCGTCTACGCGCCGGAGAACGCGGCGCTGAGACAGGCAGCGGAGCTGAAGCGCCGCGGCAAGGTCGACTACCTGGTGGCCGGCCCGGTCAACGCGCTGTTTCCGGACGAGGCCGATCACATCCTCCTGATGCCGGAGATCGATCGCTTGATCATCGCGTCGGAGTGGGCGCGCGAGCTGTACCGGACTGCGCCGCAGCTGGTGGACAAATTCGTCGCCTGCCCGTGCGGCGTCGACACGCGGTTCTGGCAGCCGAGCGGGCGGCCGCCGAACAATGTCGCGCTCGTCTACTGGAAGAGCGGCGACGAGGCGTTCTGCCGTGAGGTCGAAGCTGTGGCCGCGCGATGCGGGCTCGTGCCGAAGCGCCTGCGGTCGGCGCACGGCGAGCACGCGATGTTCGAACCCGACGAGTACCGGCAGCTGCTCGACCAGTCGGTGATTGGGATCTTCCTGAGCACGTTCGAAACCCAGGGGATCGCGCTGGCCGAGGCGTGGGCGATGGACGTGCCGACGGCAGTCTGGGATCCGCAGGCGGAAGCGGAATGGCGCGGCCGGGTGTTTCAGGCGGGATCGTCGGCGCCGTACCTGACGCCGATGACCGGTGCACGGTGGCGCACGCTCCCCGAGCTCGAACCGATGCTGCGGGCGATGATCGCTGACCGCGACACGTTCCAGCCGCGGGCGTGGGTGCTCGCCAACATGACCGACGAGATCTGCGCACGAAACCTCTACGATGTCATCCGGCGAGGCTGGGAGACCGCGCGGACCGGGAGCTAGGCGAGGGCCGACTTCTGACTTTCGACTGATCATGCCGCGGTTCAAGTTGACGATCGAATACGCCGGCACTCGCTACAGCGGCTGGCAGATTCAGAAGAACGCCCGCACGATCCAGGGCGAGATCGACGCCAGCGTCCGGAAGCTGACCGGGCGGCGCGATTTCGAGCTCTACGGATCGGGACGCACCGATGCCGGCGTCCATGCGCTCGGCCAGGTCGCGCACCTCGATGTCGTCACGACGCTGCCCGCCGAGACGCTGCGGCGCCGGCTGAACGACGAGCTCCCGGCCGACATCAACATCCTTGCCGCCCTTAAGGTGCCGCACCGGTTCCACGCGCGGCGCGACGCGGTCGCACGCCGCTATCTCTATCAGGTGGCGCGCCGGCGCACCGCGTTCGCCAAGGCGTACGTGTGGTGGGTGCGCGACGACCTCGACCTGACGGCGATGCGCGTCGGCGCGCGCGCGTTTCTCGGCATGCGCGACTTCCGATCGTTTGCGGCGATCGACGATCGCGAAGAGCTCGACGAGCCTGCGCGATCGACGATGGTGCTGCTCGAGCGGCTCGATCTGGTCGAGGACGGCGATCTGCTGCTCGTCGGCGTCGAAGGCTCGCACTTTCTCTGGAGGATGGTGCGGCGGCTGGTCGGCGTGCTCGTCGAAATCGGCCGCGGCGGGCTGACGGCGGCAGACGCCGCGCGCTTTCTCGCCGAGTCGTCCGACGCGCCGGCACGGCTGACCGCGCCGGCTTCGGGCCTCTTCCTCGATCGCGTCTTCTATCGCGACGACGCGCGGGACGTTCCGCTGCGCGCGGCGACGCCGCTGGTGGGGGGCAGGCAAGGCGGGTAGGGCAGGTAGGGCGGGTTTTCCCCACTGCCCTACCTGCCCTACCTGCCTTCTCCGCCGAGCGGCTCCCACCCCGACGGGAGACGCGTGCCGACGACGAGCCGCACGACTTCGCCGTAGCTCGCCGCGCCCGCTTCGACGCGATTCGCTTTCAGGTACGAGTCGTAGACGCTCCACCCGGCCGCCGCGACGCGCGGGTTGACGTGCGCCGCGATGCGATCGCGAATCGCGCGCAGGTCGGCGCGCGGCCCCGGCGCGAGCGCCGAGGCGAGCGTGGCGCGTGCGTCCGCGGGCAACGATTGCGCGAGCTCGCGGTAGAGAAACAGCCAGGCGCTGTACCGCGCCGGCGGCGGCGCGCGCAGGCACGCGAGCCAGCCAACGAAGTTCGCCTCGCCTTCGTCCGCGATCCCTGCGAGATGCGCCCACTCGTGCGCGACGACGAACGGCCGCTCGAACGGCAGCACGTCGGTCGACACCAGCGTTTCGAGGAAGAACGGATCGGTCATCCCGTCGACGCCGGCGCGGCGGAAATACGGGTCCAGCAGCGTCCGCTTCGGCCGTCCGCCGACCAGTCGATGATCGTGGCCGATGTCGGCGAGCGCGCGCTGCATCGCCTGCAGCAGCGCGGCATCGGGCGACGGCGCGCCGGGTTGGTCCGCGGCGTTCGACGGGTAGAGGGCGTTGAGCTGATCGACCGCGACCGCGGCCGCGGCGTGCACCGCCGCGGCGGTGACGCGCGTCTGGTCGAAGTGCAGCGCGTCGGTCAACCGCACCCGCCGGTAGTTGAACCCCCACGCGGCCAGGAACAGCAGATAGGCGGCTGCGGCCCAGGCGACGGAGCGGACGGCGACGGAGCGGACGGCGACGGAGCGCGCCGCGCCGCGCCTCGGGTGCAGCTGCATGAAATCTCGTGCAGCGAGCGCGACCCACAGTGCGACCATCAGCGCGAGCCCCGCGTCCAACATCGCAAACGGCAGCCGATTGGAGAACGATGTCACCGCCGGCTGAACGGCCCGATAAAAGCCGTCCGAGTAGACTCGCTCGACGAGAGTTGCAGGGAGTGGCACCGCAGCGGCCGCGACGGCCGTGAAACCGAGCGCCAGCGCGCCCCGCCACCGACGAGCGGCTGCCGGAACTTGGAGCATTTCGGGGTACAATTTACGGCAAGCGCTACCTGATCAACGGGTTAAGGCCTGAAACGGTTGATTGGAGCATGCAGGAAAAAGACGGGCAACGAAGGAACCCCGGAATCTGCAGCCGTGCTAGAATTTGAAGGCGTACGACAAAGGACGTTACTGTCTTATAAAGTCAGTCTGCGGAATTCCTCGGACCCCTCCCGGTTTCACGCTCGAAGGCCGATATCTAAGGTGAGGAATACCATGCCTCGTATCCTGTCAGCCGTCGCGACGCTGCTGGTGGTCGTCGCCACGCCGCCGATCCATGCGCGGCAGGCGGCGGGGTTCGCGCGGATCGCGCCAGGCTCCGCCGGCGCGTCCAATACGGCGGCGCCGGCGATCAAAGCGGCTACCGAGCGGCTCACCGCGTCGACGATGATTCACGGCAACGCCCTCGATTCGACCAACAGTCAGCTGGCCAACGCCGTGGTCCGCCTGCGCGACGCGCGCTTCGGCCGCATCGTCGAGACGCAGTACACTGACCAGTCCGGCATGTTCGCGTTCAAGGGTCTCGAGCCGGGCAGTTATATCGTCGAAGTTCTCGCCAACGATCAGTCGATTCTCGCGGCGAGCCAGCTGCTGAACATCAACGCCGGCGAGGCGGTTGCGGCCGTCGTGAAGCTGCCGTTCCGGGTGCCGCCGTTCGCCCACTTGATGGGCACGACGACGACGAAGTCGGCGGCGGCGCTGGTGCTCGAAGCGGCGGCGTCGGGCATCACCGCGATCGTGCCGACGGCGCCAATCAGTCCGAATCAGTAACGCTCGCGATGGCGGATTCCACCACCCCCGGCGCATCGAAACCGTCACGCCCCGCGGCGTCGAGCCACGCGCCGGCGACGGGCGGCGCGCCGCATTTCGCGCCGGAGACCGACGTCCACCTGCTCGATCGGCTGGCGGTGCTGTATCGCTACCGCCACCTGTGCATCACCGTCTTCGTGCTGGTGACGGCGGCGATGATGATCCAGGGATACAGCAACGTGCAGCTGTATATCGCGCAGGGGCGCATCCTGATCGAGGACGAGCGCTCGACGGCGGTTCCCGGGCTCGAGAACGACGCCAACACCTACTACGAAGACCCCGAGCCGTATTACCAGACGCAGTACAAGATTCTCAAGGGCCGGGATCTCACGCGCCGCGTCGTGCGCCGGCTGCGGCTCGACACCGTTCCCGAATTCAACGGCACCAAGCAGCCGCCGCCGACGCCGCTGACCGCGCTGCGCGACTTGAAGGCGTCGGTGACGCGCTACGTCAAGGGCGCGCCGGACGCGCCCGTGGAACAGCCGAAGGCCGACGAGACGCCGGACGAATCGGCGATGGTCGGCGCGTTCACCGCCCGGGTCGGCGTCGAGCCGGTGCGCGGCAGCCATCTGGTGGACGTGACCTTCACCGCCGAAGACCCGAAGTTCGCGGCCGAGGCGGTGAACACGCTGATCGACGAGTACGTGAGCGAGAACCTCGAGATCAAGCTGCGGTCGACGCAGGGGATGCTCGACTGGCTCGACAAGGAGCTCGCGAACCAGCAGAAGCGGGTCGAGGAGAGCGAGAAGTCGCTGGCGGAATATCGCGAGAAGGAAAACGCGTTGTCGCTCGACGACAAGCAGAACATCGTGCTGTCGCGGCTCAACCAGCTGAACGATGCGGCGACCAAGGCGCGTACCGCGCGGGTGCAGAAGGAATCGCTCTACAACCAGGTGAAGTCGATCGCCAGCGGCACCGCGCCCGACGCCATCCCGGTGATCGCCAACAACCCGACGGTGCAGGATCGCAAGACCAAGGTGGTCGAGCTGCAGCGCGAGAAGGTGAAGCTGCTCGAGCGCTACGGCGAGCGCCACCCGCAGGTGGTCAACATCAACGCCAGCCTGGCCGACGCCCAGCGGTCGCTCGACACCGAGCTCGCCATGGCGGTCCAGTCGGTGAAGAACGAGTTCGAGACAGCGCGGCTGGAAGAGCAGACGCTGTCGAAGAACCTCGAGGGGGCGAAGGCTGAAGCGACCGAGCTGAACCGCAAGGGCATCGGCTACGGCGTGATGGAGCGCGAGGCCCAGAGCAACCGGCAGGTCTATGAAGCGCTGTTGACGCGCGAGAAGGAGCTGCGCGTCGCCGCCAACAGCCGCACCAACAACATCCGCATCGTCGATCGCGCGGAGGTGCCGCGAACGCCGTTCACGCCCGGCGGCCGCCGCACCTGGCTGATGTCGGTGCTGGTCGGCCTGACGCTGGCGGTGGCGGTGGCGTTGAGCCTCGACTACATGAACGACACGATCAAGACGCCCGAGGACGTGACCCGGCGCCTGAAGCTGCCGTTCCTCGGGCTGGTGCCGGCCGTGCGCGGCGACAAGCACCCGCTGCTGGCGTCGTCGCAGGTGCCGCACGATTTCGGCGAGTCGTTCCGCTCGCTGCGCACGTCGCTCTTGTCCAAGTACCCCGACGAGGGGACGAAGCTGCTGGTCGTCACCAGCGCCCAGCCGCTCGAAGGCAAGACCACGACGGCGGCGAACATCGCGATGGCGCTGGCCTACGGCGGCTCGCGCGTGCTGCTGGTCGACGCCGACATGCGGCGTCCCGGCCTGCACCGGCCGCTGCGCCTGACCAACGAGCGCGGCCTGTCACAGGTGCTGACCGGACAGGCGCGGGTGCGCGACGTCATCCAGCGCACGGTCGACCCGAACCTGCTGGCGATCACCGCCGGCCGGACGCCGCCGAACCCGTCGGAGCTGCTGTCGTCGGAGCGCATGAAGACGCTGCTGACCAACCTGGCGCACGGGCCGTTCAACTGGATCATCATCGACACGCCGCCGGTGCTGGCGGTGACCGACGCGGTGATTCTCGCGCCGCTGGTCACCGGCGTGACCTTCGTGGTCGGCGCCGAGATGACGCGCCGCCGCCTCGCCGAGCGCGCGATCGAGATCGTGATGCAGGCGCGGCCGCGCTACGCCGCCGTCGTGCTGAACAAGGTCAACTTCGCGAGAAACAAGTACTACTACTCGCGGTACTACGGCCATCAGTACAAGAACTACTACGCCGAAGCGGCGCTCTGATGCGTCGCTCGGCGCCTCCTTCCTCCTTCTTCTCACCGTCTGGAGCCTGATCGCGTTCGCCGGTTCGTACCGGTGGACGACCGTGCCGCTCCTCGCCGGCGTCGCGGTGCTGGTCGCGCTCGAACACCCGTCAATCGGACGCGGCGGCGGCTGGCTGCTCGACGCGTCGCTGCTGGTCAGCCTGGCGGTGGCCGGGGCGCAGCTGGTGCCGTTGTCCGGCGCGCTGCGCGCGCGCGTCTCGCCGCACGCGTCGCAGATCGATCAGGCGCTGCGCCTCGACGGCGGCGCGGGCGCCGCCCCGGCGCAGCCGCTGTCGATCGATCCGGAGTCGACCGCCTGGGCGGTCGCTCTCGCCGCGGCGTACATCGCGCTGTTCTTCTGCGCCCGGTCGATCTTCGCGCGCGGCGGCGTGCGCACCGTCTCGCGCGGCATCGCCTGGATCGGCCTCGGCCTCTGCGCGCTGGTGGCGGTGCAGCGCGCCACCTCGCCGTCGATGCTCTACTGGTACTTCCGGCCGCTCGACGCCGGCGCGTCGCCGTACGGCCCGTTTGTCAGCCGCAACGCCCTGGCGACCTGGCTGGCGATGGCGGCGCCGATCGCGATTGGCTACGCCGTGGCGCGCGATCGCTCGGATCGGCGGGTCGCTCCAGGGGGGATCGCGGCCCGGATCGAGGCGATGGACTCGACGCAGCTGTGGCTCGCCGCCGCCGCCTGCGTCATGACCGGCACCGTCTTCGCATCGACCTCGCGCGCCGGCATCCTGGGCGTGACCCTCGGGCTGCTCGCGTTTGTCGCCGTCTCGCGCGCGCGCATCCGGCGGGGACGCGTCGCGGTCTGGACGCTGGTCGCGCTCGCGGGCATCGCCGCCGCGGCGCTGATGTTCGGCGATTTCGGCGCGCTGGCGATGCGGCTCCAGGAAACGACCGAGTCAGGTGTGTGGGGCCGGCGCGCAATCTGGCGCGACAGCTGGCGGATGGCGCAGGACTTCTGGATCGCCGGCGTCGGCGCCGGCGCGTTCGAGAAAGGGATGCTGCTGTATCAGCAGGGCTCGCGCCTCTTCTTCTTCAATCACGCGCACAACGAGTATCTGCAGCTGGTCGCCGAAGGAGGCGTGCTGCTCGCCGTGCCGGCGGCGTTCGCGCTGATTGCCGGCGTCGTTATCATCGCCGGCCACCTGCGCGGCGATCGCACGCCGATCTTCTGGATCCGCGCCGGCGCCGCCGCCGCCATCGTCGCGGTCGCGGTGCAGAGCATCTGGGAGACGGGACTGCGCACTCCGGCCAACGGCGCGCTGTTCGCCGTGATCGCGGCGATCGGATGCCACGAGCCGCGCGCGACAGAACGCCGGCGCCCCTGACGCACGCGCCGGCGGCGCGTCGCGCAGGACAGATAGGTCGGGTAGGTTGGTTGGGTCAGAGCAAAAAAGGTGAGCGGCGCGGCCACGCGCGCGACGGCGAGCCTGTGTTATCCGACGAGCGAGCGAAAGAGAATTTTGCGCGCCGGCGGGTGCTTGAAGATGGCGCGAATCAGCGGGCGATGCTCGTTGAAGCGCGCCGTCGCGCGCACGATCGGCATGATGCCGTCGGTGTGGGCGAGCTCGAAGAAGCTGTCAATCGCCTGATCGCTCAGCTTGGTGACGACGTCGCGCAGCGCATGCTGCGCCTCGAACTCCTCGGCGAGCTGCGCGCGCCAGCGGCGCTCGTAGCCGGACAGCGTCGCCGCGTCGAGCCGGTCGCGGCCGAGCGCGTCGATCGCCACCTCTCCCGCGAGCGCGGCGCTGACGATGCTGTAGTGGATGCCGCCGCCGGTGGTCGGCTTCACCAGCCCGGCGGCGTCGCCGACGACCAGCACGCGATCGCCGAAGGTGCGATCGATGGCGCCGAGCGGCAGGATCTTCTGGCGCGGCGGCGCGGCCGCGCCGTCGAGGCCCCACCGGTCCGCGACGCGATCGACCATGCGCGCGTAGCCGCGCAGCACGTCGCGCGAGGCCATGACGCCGATGCGCACATGCGGGCCATCCGGCCGCTGCACCGGCACCGCCCAGGCAAATCCGCCCGGTGCGACCTCCCTGCCGAAATGCAGCTCGACATCGCACAGCCGCCCGGCGGGGAGCTCGCGCTGTGCCGTGTGCAGGTAGGTACGCGGCAGGCCGAAGCCGAAGCGCCGCTGGAAGGCGTAGCTGGCGCCGCAGGCGAGCACCGCCAGTCGCGCGTGCACGACGCCGTCGCCGATCGTCGCCGACACGCGATCGCGATCGATCGCCAGCGCGGTGACGCGCGCGCCGGCGCGCACCTCGGCGCCGGCGGCGGCGGCCCGTTCGGCGAGGGCGCGATCGAACGCCGGCCGATCGATCACCGTCGCCAGCGGCGATTCCGTCGCGTACTCGACGTGGATGCCGCCCGGCGACAGGAACCGGACCGTGGTCAGCTGATTGAGCGTGGCGGAGGTGGGAAGGTCGAAGCGCGCGAAGCTGTCGGCCGAGAGCACGCCGGTGCAGTGGACCGGGTCGCCGACGCGCGAATGTTCCTCGCAGACCAGCGTGTCGACGCCGCGCTCGGCGAGGCGGGCCGCCAGAAACAGCCCGCCGGGGCCGCCGCCCACGATGAGCGCGTCAACCGACTGGTGCATTAGTCGCCGGCCATTATAAGCCGACCGGTGACCTGAACATTGACAGCCGGCGAGGCGCTGCGCACGACGCGTCGATCAGCGACGTCGCTGACGCGATGCCGGCAACAAACGCCGACGCGCGGCTAATCGGTACGCAGCGCGTTCATCGGCGCGATCGAGGCGGCCCGCGCGGCCGGGATGATCGCGGCGACGAGTGCGCACGCGCCGAGCGCCGCGGCCGCGACGCCGAGCGCGAACGGGTCCCAGAACTTCACGCCGTAGAGCTGGGCCGCCAGCAGTCGGCCGGCGCCGACGGCGAGCGGCAGCCCGAGCACCAGCCCGACGATCACGCGCCGGAACGCGCTCTGCAGCACCATGCCGACGACGTTGCTGCGATCGGCGCCGAGCGCCATGCGGATGCCGATCTCGTTCGTCCGCTGCGCGACCGAATAGGCGGTGACGCCGTACAGCCCGATCGCGGCGAGCGCCAGCGCGACGATGCCGAACAGCCCGGCGAGGCTGGCGACCGCGCGCTGCTGATCGAACGAGCGATCGACCTGCTCCTGCAGGGTCCGCACCGTCGTGACCGTCAGGTTGGGATCGACATCGGCGAGGGCGCGCTTCACCAGCGGTTCGAGCTGACCCGGCGGCAGCCGGCTCACCAGCAGCAGCCCGCCGACGTTGTGCGACTGCGTCTCGAGGCGCTTCATCAGCGCGTTCGTATAGTCCACCGTCTGAGCGAGCGCGACGTAGAACATCGGCCGCGCCGGCCGATCGAGCTGGAAGCCGGCAAACTTGGCGTCCCGTACGACCCCGACGATGCGATAGGTGTTGACGTTCTCGGGCAGGTCGAGGCCGAAGTGCTGGTCGATCGGGTCTTCGCCATTCTTGAAGAAACGGCGCACGAACGCCTCGTTCACCACCGCGACGTTCTCTGACGTTTCGTTGTCGGCGGGGCTGAAATGGCGGCCGCGCGCGAGCTTCACGCCCAGGTTCTGAAGGTAGTTCGCGCTGACGCGATCCCACGAGGCGCCGGACTGCTCGCCCGGTTTCGGCGCCGGCTGGCCGGCGACGAGCACGAGCTCGCCCCAGTTGTCGGTGAGCGGGTTGTAGAGCGCCAGCCCCGATCCCTCGACGCCGGGGATGCGGTTGAGCCGCTCTTCGACGTCGCGGTAGACCGCGCCGAGCTTCTCGAGGCTGTAGTTCGACGGCGGCCGGTTCAAGCCGACGAGGACGCGCCTGTCGATCTCGAAGCCGAAGTCCTGACTCTCGAGGTTGCCCAGGCTCCGCGCCAGCATCGTCGACCCGGCGACGAGGACGACCGACAGCGTGGCCTGCACGACCAGCAGCGCGCGCCGCGCGAACGATGCATGGTCGCCGGTCGAGCGCCCGGCACCGCGCAGCGCGTCGATTGGATCGGTGCGGGTGGCGAACCATGCCGGCGCCGCGCCGAAGACGATGCCGGTCACCAGGGCGAGGCCGATCGCAAACGCGAGCACGATCGGCGACGGCATCGTGTCGATCGGCAGGAACGTCGTGCCGGCGAACGCCAGCGCGAGCAGCAGCCGCGCGGCGCCGATCGCGACGGCGAGGCCGGCAATGCCGCCAAGAACCGCGAGCAGGACGCTCTCGATCAGGGCCTGCGTCACCAGCTGCCGGCGCGAGGCACCCATCGCCAGGCGCACCGCGGTCTGGCCGCGGCGGGCCACGCCGCGCGCGAGCAGCAGGTTGGCGACGTTGGCGCAGGCAATCAGCAGCACCAGCCCGCAGACGCCGAGCAGGATCTGCAGGCTGCGGCCGTACTGCTCTTTCATCACGCCGACGCCGGCGCCCGCCGGCACGATCGTGATCACCTGTTTGGGCAGCGCCTCCATGATCGCGGGCATCCAGTTCGAGGGGTAGCCGGAATCGTGCTGGATCCATTGCCGCAGGACCGCGGTGAGGCGCGGCCCCATCGCCTCGCTGGCGGCGCCCCGGCGCAGCCGGCCGATGACGCGCAGCCACGCAGAAATCGGCTGGCGAAGAAGCGAAGTGTCGCCGTTGATCACCGGCTCCTGGTGCAGCGGCAGCCACAAATCGGGCGGATCGCCGCGCAGCGTCTCACCGAAGAAACCGGGTGGGGTGACGCCGGCAACCGTGAACGGCCGCCCTTCGACGAAGAGCGTCGCGCCGATGATTTTCGGGTCGCCGCCGTAGATGCCCTGCCATGAATGATGGCTCAGCACGAGGACGGGCGCCGCGGCGGGCGTGTCGTCGGCGGCGGTGAAGACACGGCCGCCGAACGCGTTGACGCCGAGCGTCGTGAAGTAGTTGCCGGCGACGTACTCGGAGCGCAGCGGCCTGGCCGCGACGTCGACGTCCTGACGCCTGACGCTGACGCGCCAGAGCCCGGCCTGGAACGCCGTGACCTCCTCGAACTCGGGCATCTCGGTCTTCAGCCGTTCGAACAGCGGGTACGAGAACATTCCCCAGCGATTCTGGGGCCCGCCCTGGACACAGCAGGAATCGCCGTCGCCGACGCGGTAGAGGCGCTCGGGATCGCCGACCGGGAGCGATCGCACCATCACCGCGTGCATCAGCGTGAAGATCGCGGTGGTGCCGCCGATGCCGAGCGCGAGGGTGAGGATGGCTGTCGAGGTGAAGACCCGCGCAACCCAGAACTGGCGCAGCGCGTAGCGGATTTCGCCGAAAAGAGTGCCCATTGTGACGCTTAGACGAAAGCGGCGGTGGATCCGTTTACCAAAAAAAAGGCCGCCGGTTGGCCGGCGGCCGATGTATGCAGCAAGTACGAAGTAAGAAGTCAGAAGTGGGGGTAACCCATCAGGCCGGAATCTGCCCGACTTGTTACTTCGTACTTCGAACTTTCTAGTGGGCTTCAGCCCGCTTCAAATCCCGCGGTCGCGCTTCTCCCACGCGCCGCGGCCGGTAATCCAGAACGACAGCAGAATCAGCTTCAGGTCGAGCCAGAAGCTGGCGCGCTCCAGATAGACGCGATCGAGGCGGAACTTGCTGGTGCGGCTGATGTCGCGCGGCGCGTAGACCTGCGTCAGGCCGGTCAGCCCGGGCCTCACGGTATGGCGCGCCTCGTAGCCCGGAATCTCTTCCAGCCGCACCAGCTCGCCGTTGCCGGAGGTCTCCACTTCGCCGGGACGCAGCGGCCGCGGGCCGACGAAGCTCATGTCGCCGGTGAAGATGTTCCAGAGCTGCGGCAGCTCGTCCATCGCGGTGGCCCGCAGCAGCCGGCCGATCCGCGTGACCCGCGGATCGTTCTCCATCGCCTGCACCGGGCCGGTCGCCGACTCGGCGTCGGGCACCATCGAGCGGAACTTCAGCGCGTCGAAGACGCGCCCGCCCAGGCCGACGCGCTGCTGCCGGTAGAGCACCGGTCCGCCGTCCTGCGCCTTGATGGCGACGGCGATCGCCGCCCACAGCGGCGCGGCGACGACCAGGCCGAGGCCCGCCAGCACGCAGTCGAAGGTGCGCTTGATCATGCGGCGCGCTCGATGCCGGCGACGCGCTCGAAGAGGGCGTGGTAGGACTGGACGGCGGCGCGTCGATCGAACTGCCGGGCGGCGCGGCGCGCCCGCAGGCCCATCTCGCGCGTCTCCGCCGGGTTGTCGTGCAGCGCGACGATCGCGTCGGCGAGCGCGGCCGGGTCGCCGGGTGCCGCCAGCAGCCCGCAGCCGGCGTCGCGCGCAATCACGGCCGGCTCGGCGCTGGCATCGGTGGCCGCAATGTACGGCCGGCCGGCGGCCAGGATGCCGTAGACCTTGCTCGGGACGATGAAACCCTCGAGGCCGCGCTCGAGCGACACCACGAACGCGTCGGCGGCGGCGAACGAGTCGTGCAGCAGCGCTTTCGGCTGGTAGGGAAAGAAGCGCACATTGGCGAGGCCGCGCGCCGCCGCCATCGCCTCCAGCGCCGGCCGCTTCGAGCCGTCGCCGACCACCGCAAACGTCAGCCGCTCGCGCGAACGCAGGCGATCGGCCGCCTCGATCAGGACCTCGAGGTTTTGCGCCAGGCCGACGTTGCCGGAATGCATCACCACGAAGCGATCGGCGAGCCCGTTGGCGCGCGCGAACGGGTTGTCCTTCGGCCCCGGCACGATCGCCTCGCAGTCGGCCCAGTTGTGAATCACGTGCACGCGGGCCGGATCGGCGCCCTTCTCCTCGACCAGCCGGCGGCGCATGCGGTCGCCGAGCGCCACGATCGCGTCGGCGCGCCGCAGCAGGTACCGGTTCATCCGATCGAGCGAGGCGTTCAACGCCGGGCTGTGAAAGTCTTCGAGCAGCACCGCGACTTCGGGAAAGATGTCTTCACACAGGTAGACGAAGCGCGCCCCGGCGCGTCTCGCCGTCCACAGCGCGGTCAGGCCGACGACCGGTGGATCGGTGAGCGACACGACGACGTCCTGGCGGCCGACCCTCAGGGCGGCGATCGTCGCTGCGCCGATGTAGGTGACGTAGTTGGTGGCGCGCGCCGCGAACCGCCGCGGCCGCATGCTGGTGCCGTTCGCGCGCAGGATGTCGACCCCTTCGTGCCGCTCGCGCGTCACCAGCGCGCGGCGGTCGGCCGCCGCGTGGCCGCCGGCGGCATTCAGCGCCCGGCCCGCCACCACCGTCACGTCGTGGCCGTAGCGGTTGACCAGATCGCCGGCCAGCTCGGTCAGCAGCTGGCCGGTGGCCGCCTGATCCGGCCAGTAGGAGCGGTTGAAGAAACAGATCCTCATCGTCGGTCGCCGCGGTGCGTGCGGTACCAGTCGATGGTGCGCCGCAGACCGTCGCGGAAATCGGTCGTTGCCGTGAAGCCGAAGCGCGACTCGGCGCGCGAGACGTCGAGCATGCGGCGCGGCTGCCCGTCCGGCTTCGTGCGATCGAACGACAGCCGTCCTTTGAAGCCGGTGAGCTCGGCGATGAGCTCGGCCAGGTCGCGAATGCTGATCTCGAATCCGGCGCCGATGTTCACCGGTTCGTCGCCGTCGTAGCGCTCCGTCGCCAGCGCAATCCCCTCGGCGCAATCCTCGACGAAGAGGAATTCGCGCGTGGCGGTGCCGCTGCCCCAGATCACCACTTCCGCCGCGCCGCTCTCCGCCGCCTCCATGCACTTGCGGATCAAGGCCGGGATGACGTGCGACGACCGCGGGTCGAAGTTGTCGTGCGGGCCGTAGAGATTCACCGGCAGCAGGTGAATCGCGTTGAACCCGTACTGCTGGCGGTAGGCCTGCCCCTGGACGAGCAGCATCTTCTTGGCGATGCCGTACGGCGCGTTGGTCTCTTCCGGGTAGCCGTTCCACAGATCGCGTTCCATGAACGGCACCGGCGCCAGCTTCGGGTAGGCGCAGATCGTGCCGACGCCGACGAATTTCTCGACGCCGCGGCGCCGCGCGTGCTCGAGCGTCAGCGCCCCGAGCATCACGTTCTCGAAGAAGAAGAGCCCGGGAGAATCGCGGTTGGCGCCGATGCCGCCGACCACCGCGGCAAGGTGGATGACGATGTCGGGCTCGAGGTCGCTGTACATCCGCTCGACATCCGCCTCTCGCGTCAGGTCGTACTGTGACTTGCGCGGCACCGACACCACGGCGCCGCGCCGCTGCAGCGCCGCCACGACGTGGCGGCCGAGAAATCCATGGCCGCCGGTCACGGCGACCTTCTTCTGCGCGAGGTTGATCACGAGATCTCCATCTTCGCCGCCGGCGCGCCGGCCGCCGCCGCGGCTGCCAGCGGCCGCTCCAGCACGTGCCGCCCGATGACGAGCACGTCCATGCTCGTCCGCAGGAAGCAGTCGAGCGCCTGCGCCGGCGTCAACACGATCGGCTCATTCTCGTTGAACGAGGTGTTGAGCAGCATCGGCACGCCGGTCTGGCGCGCGAAGGCGCGAATGAGGTTGTAGTAGCGCGGGTTCGATCGCGGGCTCACCGTCTGCAGCCGCCCCGAGCCGTCGACGTGCGTGATGGCCGGAACGACCGCCCGCTTCTCGGGCCGCACCGGGTAGACCTGCAGCATGAACGGATCGGGCACGGCGCCGGCAAAGTACTCGTCGAGCGCCTCTTCCAGGACCGACGGTGCAAACGGACGGAAGCGCTCGCGGAACTTGATCCGCGTGTTGATGATGTCGCGCATGTCGCCGCGCCGCGGATCGGCGACGATGCTGCGGTTGCCGAGCGCACGCGCGCCCCACTCCATCCGTCCCTGGAACCAGCCGACGACCCGGCCGTCGGCAATCTGCGCGGCGGTCCAGTCGTCGAGCGCCGCTTCGTCGTCCCACGCGCGCCGCATGCAGGCGCGCTCGGCAATCGCGGCGCGCTCGCCGTCGAGCGCCGCCACAATCGCGCGATCGTCGAACGCCGGACCCCAGTAGCCGTGCTCCATCACGAACGCGCGCGGCCGCCCTTCAATCTGGTGCCACGCGTAGAACGCGGCGCCTAGCGCGGTGCCGTTGTCGCCGGCGGCGGGCTGGATGAAGACGTCGCGAAACCCGGTCTGCTCGCGAATCCTGCCGTTGGCGACGCTGTTCATCGCGCAGCCCCCCGCGAGGCAGAGCGAGGCCGCGCCGGTCGAGGCGCGGACGTGCCGGAGGACGTGCATCGCCGCCTGCTCGAAGACCGACTGGAGCGAGGCGGCAATCGCCTCGTGGCGCGCGTCGATCGGCTGGTCGCGCCGCCGCGCCGGGCCGAGCAGCGTCTCCAGCTTTGGCCTGAAGACCGTGCCGATTGCCGGCTCCCCCTCTTCCCACGTCATCTGCACGCCGTCGGAGGCGTGCCGGAAGTACGACAAATCGAGCTCGAACCGTCCGTCGTCCAGAAGGCGGACGAGCGAGCCCACCTCGCGGGTGAAGCGCGGCTCGCCGTACGGCGCCAGGCCCATCACCTTGAACTCGTCCCCGTAGCTCGGGAAGCCGAGGTACTGGGTGATGGCGAGGTACAGCATCCCGAGCGAGTGCGGGAAGAATACGTGGCCGTCGACCTGCAGCCGTGAGCCGCTGACGCGGCCCCACGACGTGCTGACGAAATCGCCGAAGCCGTCGATCGCGCACACCGCCGCGCGATCGAACGGCGACACGTAGGCCGCGCTCGCCAGGTGCGCCGGATGATGCTCGACGAAGCGCGTGCGCGAACGCACGTGCGTGGCCGGCAGATCGAGCGCAGCGGCAATCGCCTCGGGCAGCGCCCGCACGCTCGCCATGTTGCGGGCGCGGGCGCCGACGGTTCCCGACGGCCGATGACGGAGCAGGAACAGCGCCTTGCGCCAGAGGTGGGCGCGCGGATCGCGCGACACCGCGAACCGGTCGACGTCGGCGGGGGTCAGGCCCGCAAGGTCGAGGCACGCACGCATCGCCTCGCGCGGCACCCCGGCGTAGTGCTTGATGCGGCGGTAGCGCTCTTCCTCGACGGCAGCGACGAGCTGGCCGTCGCGCACGATCGCCGCGGAGACATCGCCGTGGTAGGCGTTGATGCCGAGGATCTTCACGGTCGCAGGCTCGGGACCTTCATGCCGTGAGCGCCGGCGCCGTCGTCGGAACGAGAGCGCTGAACCGATCGCGAAACCGCTCTTCGGTGAAATGCTGCAGGAAGCGGGCGCGGCCGCGCGCCCCCATCGCATCGCCTGCGCCCGGTTCGCCCAGCAACCGGACGAGGCGGTCGCGAAGCGCGGCGGCGTCACCCGGCGCGACGATCCACCCGGTGTCGCCGTCGGCGATGATCTCGCGTGCCGCGCCGTCGGCGCCGACGCATGGCCGGCCGGCACGCATCGCTTCGACGAACACGAACCCGAACCCTTCGTCGCGGCTCGGCATGGCGAAGACGCTGCAGGATGCGTACTCGCGCTGCAGCGCCGCCTCGTCCACCCGTCCAAGGAACACGACCTGCTGCGCCAGCCCGAGCGTTGCCGCCTTGCGCTCGAGGCGCGAGCGATCGTCGCCGTCGCCGGCGATGCGCAGCGTGGCGCCGGGCACGGCGGCGACGATGTCAGGCCAGACGTCGATCAATTCGTCGTGCCCCTTGTACTGCTCGTCGGCGGCCATGCGGCCG